>Ga0209253_10003106_pt1 | contig 14624 bp, 16 predicted proteins | sample FrelakmetBRP12BR_FD_187145 | JGI IMG/M metagenome (GOLD analysis project Ga0209253, IMG submission 187145) | Freshwater lake sediment microbial communities from the University of Notre Dame, USA, for methane emissions studies - BRP12 BR (SPAdes)... | ecosystem: Environmental > Aquatic >...
CATCGCGACGAGCCGGTCGACCGCGCCCCGGCTCTGGGCGACCACCGCGCGGCCGCGCTCGCCCTCGGCGCGGGCGCGGGCCGGGTCGTCGCAATCCTCGATCAGCTTCTGTGCCAGCGCTGCGGCGTCAGCCACGATGGTGAGCGCTCCGCTGCGCTCCAGCACCTCGGCGATGTCCTGTGCGTTCTGCGTGTGCGGCCCCGACAGCATCGGCAGGCCGAGCACGGCGGGCTCGAGCAGGTTGTGTCCGCCGACCGGCACGAGGCTGCCGCCGACGAACGCGATGTCCGCCGCCGCGTAGAACAGTTGCAGCTCGCCGAGCGTATCCACCAGCAACACCGTGTCCGCGCCCCGGGGTACCTGTCCGGCGCTGCGCTGGGCGAACGCCACGCCGCGCTTGCGCAGCAGTGCGCGAACCGTTTCGAAGCGCTGCGGATGACGCGGCACGAGGATCAGCAGCGCGCCAGGGTGCCTTTCACGCAGCTTGGCGTGCGCTTCGAGCGCGGCTTCCTCTTCGCCTTCGTGCGTGCTGCCGGCAATCCACACGGGACGCGAGACGCCGCATTGGTCGCGGAACGCGCGGCCGCCCTCGATCGACGCCTCGGGAATCTGCAGGTCGTACTTGATGTTACCGGTCACCCGCACTCGATCCGGGGCGGCTCCGATCGCGCGGAAACGTCCCGCGTCGGCCGCGGTCTGCGCACCGATCAGGATGCCGTGCGACAGGGTATCCGCGAACAGCGACGAGAGCCGCCGATAGCGATCGACCGACTTCACCGACAGGCGCGCGCTCGCGAGCACCAGCGGAATGCGCCGCCGGCCGAGCGTGTGGTACAGCGTCGGCCAGATCTCTGTCTCGAGGATGATTGCCACCCGAGGCTGGATGCGGTCGAGGAAGCGCCCCACCGCGCCTGGAAGGTCGTACGGCAGATAGGCGTAGTGCACGCTGTCCTTGAAGAGCGCGCGCGCCCGCTGTGCGCCGGTGGGCGTGACCGTCGTCACCACGAACTCGGTGCCCGGGTAGCGCACCTGCAGCTCGCGGATGAGCGCGGCGGACGCCTGCACCTCGCCGACGGAAACCGCATGCACCCAGACGGCGCCGGGCCGAGCCTGCCGTTCGACGAAGCCGAGGCGCTGATTCAGACGACCGCGATACTCGGGGTTCCAGAGTGCTTTCCACCCCTCCATCGCGATGACGAGGGGCACGACCAGGTAGGTGAGCAGGACGTAGACGATGCGCAACTCTGTACTTCCTTGGCCGCGCCCTAGCGCCCGCAGCCCTCGAGCAGCCATTGCCACTGCGGCTCGCCGAAGCGGTCGGCCGGCAGGCCGAACGTGACCTTTTCCAGCGAACGGTGCAGCCTGTGCAGCACCGCTTGCTCCCAGGCGCCTCGTTCGCGGATGCGGCCCTTGTCGAAATCCAGCACGTACACGGTCTCGCCCTCTCCGAGCAGCAGGTTGTGCGCGTTGAGGTCGGCGTGATGCACGCCGCGCGCGTGCAGGGCGCCGACGCACCGACCGATCTGCCGCCAGCGGCTTTCGGCGAGCGGCCCCTCGCGCAGGCCCTGCGCCACGGTCAACCGCGTCGGCAGTTCTTCGGTGATCAGGTCCGCGCGATACAGGAGGCCGTCGCGCACGTACCGCGCCGCCACCGGCACGGGCACCGGCAGCTGCCACACGATGAGCTGGCGCAGCAGGCGCCATTCGAGGAACGAGCGTGCGCGCGCTTCGCCGGTCCAGAGATACCCGTCGCGGCTGAAGTTCGTCATGAAGCCGCCGCGGCAGTAGTGCCTGAGCACCCAGCGCAAGCCGTCCCGGCGCAGGAAGGCGATGGTGCCTCTTCCGCCGGCCATTTCCTCCAGGCCGCCCCGCTGTCGCCAGTACTCTCGGTCGAAGACGTCCGGGGTCGGCTGGCCCAGCCGGGAGGCATCGTATAGCATCGCGCCGCGCGCAAACTGCGCCGTCGCCTCCGCCCCGGGTGCCTGATTCGTATCCATCGGGGGTGGATTGTTCACGAACGAACCGCTCCTGCCTACCTGCGCGCACCGATGCCGAGCACCGCCCTTTCCCGGACCCCGCCCCGCGACCTCTGCGTGCTGCGCCTGTCGGCCCTCGGCGACGTGTGCCACGTCCTGCCCGTGGTGCGCACGCTGCAGGACGAATGGCCCGAGGTCCGGCTCACCTGGATCCTCGGCAACCTCGAGAAGAAGCTGCTCGGGCACATTCCCGGCATCGAGTTCGTCGTCTTCGACAAGAAGGCCGGGGCTGCGGCGTATCGCGAGTTGCGCCGCCGGTTCGCAGGCCGTCGCTTCGACGCGCTCCTGCACATGCAGCTCGCGTTTCGCGCCAGTCTCGCCGCCGCCATGGTGCCCGCCGACGTGAAAGTCGGCTTCGATCGATCCCGCGCCCGCGAACTGCAGTGGGCCTTCACCAACGCGCGCATCGAGCCGCGCAGGCGGGAACACGTGCTCGACAGCCTGTTCGGCTTCACGCGCGCGCTCGGCGTCGAGCGGCGTTCGCTGCGCTGGGACATCCCGCTGCCGGCCGGCGCGCTCGAATACGCCGCGCGCGTGATTCCCGATCCGCAACCGGCCCTCGTCATCAGCCCTTGTTCGAGCCACGCATTGCGCAACTGGAGCCCGGAGCGCTATGCGGCGCTGGCCGACCACGCGGTCGCCCGCCACGGCATGCGGCTGCTGATCTGCGGCGGACGCAGTCCGCTGGAACTCGAGTATGGCGAGCGCATCGCCGGCCTGATGCGCCAGCCCTGCGCCAACCTGGTCGGCAAGGACACACTGCTCGAGATGCTCGCCACCCTGCAGCGGGCGACGGTGCTCGTCTCGCCCGACTCCGGCCCCGCCCACATGGCGACGACGGTCGGGACGCCGGTGATCGGTCTCTATGCCGCCACCAACCCGGAGCGCAGCGGCCCGTATCACAGCCGGCCCTGGTGCGTGAATCGCTACGATCAGGCGGCACGGCGGTTTCTCGGGAAACCTGCGTCCGACATCCCGTGGACCACCAAGATCGAGCAGCCCGGCGTGATGGACCTGGTCGAGGTCGCCGACGCCACCGAGCGCCTCGACGCGCTGATGGCGGCCGGTGCGCCACGCACGCCCACCGGCTGATCGTGGAGACCGGGCTGACGCGCCCGGCGGCCTGCGCGATAATGCACTCCCCGCGCAAGGCGCGACCCCTTCGACCCGAGGCGACACCCCGTGACGGCAGAACGCAGCGACAAGCTCTTGCAGCCGAACGCGCAGCACCAGTACGAAGTGACGTCCGGCGACCTGCCGCTCTCGTGCCCGATGCCGGGCATGCACCTGTGGAATTCGCACCCGCGCGTCTTCCTGCCGATCGAGTCGACCGGCTGGGCCAAGTGCCCCTACTGCAGCGCGGAGTACACGCTCCGCAAGTGACGGGTCACTTCTTCGTGTAGTCGGCGTAGCTCTTCTCTTCGACCAGCACCGACCCGAGCTTCGTGTTGATGCGGCGCTTGATCGCCGCGCGCTCGTCGTTCGTGACGTAGACGGCACGAGCCAGCTCGATGAACTTCGCATCGAACGCCCCGTCGCGCTCCTTGTCCCGGATGTCGTCCTCGATGTCCCACAGCCTGGCGTTCACGTCGCGCAGTCCGGTCCATTCGGCGCTGATGTCGGTCGCCGAGAAAGGCGACGCCGACCACGTCGCGTTGAGCAGTGCGAGCTCGGTGCGGACGTTGCGCAGCTTCGCGGCATCCGTCATGCGCTGCGACTTGATCTCGAGGATCGTGATCTTGTCGATCAGCTCGCCCGGGGAAATCGGGACCAGCAGTTCCGCCATGGGGGCCTCTGATGCTGCGTTGCGCGGACCCCGATTATAGGGGCGCGGCTTCCATCGTGGCGCGCCAGATGGCCTCGATCCCGGCGCGGGTCCCGGCGAACTCCGTGGCGGGCACGACGTTGCTGGCCGCCTCGAGCGACAGGTGGTGCATGCGCTGCCGGTAGGCGCGGTAGGCGTGCGTCAGGACATCCACGGTCGACTGCGGCACCAGGTCCGCCGACGCGAGGCTTTCCAGCTGGCGGATGTTGTCCGAGAACGTCACCAGTTCGGGGTAGCGGTCGGCCCAGCGCAGGGCCCAGTACTGCGCGAGGAATTCGATGTCGGTGATGCCGCCCGCATCCTGCTTGAGGTCGAACTCGCCGGGACCGGACTTCGACAGCTCCGCGCGCATCCGCTCGCGCATGTTGCGCACGTCGTCACGCAGCGTGTCGCGGCGGATCGCATGCTGGAGCAGGTCGACACGCAACTGCTCGAAGCGCGTCCTCAGTCCGGGCACGCCGGCGACGGCCCGCGCCCGCAGCAGCGACTGGTGCTCCCACGTCCAGGCCTCGGCACGCTGGTAGTCGCCGAAACCCTCGATGCTCTGCACCAGCAGGCCGCCCTTGCCGCTCGGGCGCAAGCGTGTATCGACCTCGTACAGTCGCCCAGCCGACGAGTGCACCGTCAGCAGGTGCACGAGACGCTGCACGAGTCTCAGGAAGAAGACGCTGTTCTCGACGACCGCCGGCCCCGCGGTGCGCTGGATCTCGCCGCGCGAGTCGTGCAGGAACACGAGATCGAGATCGGAGCCGTAGCCAAGCTCGATGCCGCCGAACTTGCCGTAAGCCACGACGATCATGCCGCAGGTCGCCAGGGCATCCTCGCTCGAGCCGCACATCGGCGCGCCATGGCGCGCCACGATCTGCGCCCAGGACAGCTCGAGCGCCTGGGCCACGATCAGCTCGGCGATGTCGGTGAGGCGGTCGCTCACCTTCATGAGCGGCAGGCGGCCCGTGAGATCGGGCACCGCGACCCGGAACATCGCGGCGCGCTGGAACTGCCGCAGCAGGTCCACCTGCTGCTCCGGGTCCTCCCCTGCCGCGCTTTCCATGCGCGAGTGCAGCTCGTCCGCGAGCTCCGCGCGCGTCGGCGTCGCGAGGAAAAGCCTCTCGTCGAGCAACTCGTCGAGCAGCAGCGGGAAGGCGGCGATCTGGTCCGTCAGGAACTGCGAGTGCGCGCAAAGCTCGATGAGGCGCTGCCGCGCGCTGGCGTTCTCGTTGAGGAGCGCGAGATACACGGTCCGCCCGCCGATCCGCTCGATCACGTGCAGCACGCGGCCGAGCGCGGTGTCCTCATCCTCGCCGCCCGCGATGGCGCGCAGCAGGCGCGGCAGGAGCGTCTGCAGGCGCCGGCGGCCGATTTCGTCGATGCGCCGATAGTACGCGCCCACGCGCAACTGGTTGAGCCGCGCGAGCACCGCCGCGTGATCGCGCACGCCGAGGCCGGCGAGCAGGTCGCTGCGACGCGCGTCGTCGAAATCGTCGTCGAGGATGCGCGCGAGATCGGCGTTGGTCGCGTCGCCCGGATCGAGCTGCACCGGCGCGAAGACGGTGCGCTGGAACCAGGCGCTCACACGGTCGCGGTGGCGGCCGATCTCGGCTTCGAGCGAAGCCCAGTCGTCGTGATCCATCGCGAGCGCGAGGCGTGCACGGGGCCGTCCCTCCGTCGGCAGCTCGTGGGTCTGCTCGTCGTTCCACTCCTGCAGCCGGTTCTCGAGCCGCCGCAGGTAGCGGTACGACTCCGCGAGCTCGGCGACCGCTTCGGCGCTGAGCAGCTTCTGGCCCGCGAGCAGCGGCAGGGCATCGAGCAGGCTGCGCGTCTGCAGTCGCGGATTGCCGCCGCCGCGAATGAGCTGGAAGGCCTGCACGATGAACTCGATCTCGCGGATGCCGCCGGGGCCGAGCTTCACGTTGCCCTGCAGCTCGCGGCGCGCGACCTCGCGCGAGATCAGGTCCTTCATCTCGCGCAGCGATTCGAACACGCCGAAATCCAGGTAGCGGCGGTAGACGAAGGGCCGCAGGACGTTGCGATAGAGCTCGTCGAAGCCGGCGTCGCCCGAGACCGGGCGGGCCTTCACGTACGCGTAGCGCTCCCAGTCGCGTCCATGCTGCTGCAGGTAGTCCTCGAACGCGTCGTAACTGACCGCCAGCGGGCCGGACTCGCCGAATGGCCGCAAACGGAGGTCAACGCGATAGACGAAGCCCTCGGCCGTCACGGTGCCGAGCAACTGCGCGACCTTCTTGCCGAGCCGCGCGAAGTATTCCTCGTAGTCGAGGGACCGCGGGCCCTGCGTCTCGCCGTGTTCCGGAAAGAGAAACACGAGGTCGATGTCCGACGAGAAATTGAGCTCGCGGCCGCCGAGCTTGCCCATGCCGAGCACGAGCAGCGACAGCACGCTGCCGTCGGCCGCGGTCGGCGCGCCGTGGCGAGCCGTGAGCTGCACCCCGGCGTAGCGGCAGGCGGCGCCGATGCAGGTGTCTGCGAGCAGCGAAAGTTCGCGGAGCGCGGCATCGACGTCGGTGAGTCCGGCGAGATCGCGCCACGCGATGCGCACGAGGTGCCGGCGGCGGAACCGACGCAGCAACTCCATGAACCGTGCTTCGTCCGCAACCTGACCGATAGCAGCCTCGAGTTCGGACTCGTACCAGTCACGATCGGCATCGCGTTCGAGGCGGCCGGGTCCCGCCAGCCACGCGAGCGTGTCCGGATAGCGCAGGCAGGATTCTGCCACGAGGTCGCTGCAGGTCCAGACGTAGCGCAAGGACTCGGCCACGGTCGCGGCCGAAGCGCCTTCCCGCGGCAGTCCGCCCAGGGCTTCCAGCCGCGAGAGCTTTTCCTCGAGGGCCTCCGCGAAGACCGCCGGAATCGTCCGCAGCGATCGGGTCACGGGGCACCCCGTTCCCGTGTGGCCCGCGCGGCCAGCAGCGCCGCGCCCGCGAGCATGAAGCCGGCCAGGAGATATGCCGCGCCCGGCAGGTTCCAGTGCGCACCCGTGCCGATCGCCCACGCAAACGTGCCGGCGAACATGAGCGGCCCGATCATCGTGGCGACGCCCTGGACGCTGCCGTTGGCGCCCTGCAAGGCGCCCTGCTCGTCGGCCCCGACGCGCCGGGTCATGAGCCCCTGCCCGGCCGGACCGGCGAGGCCCCACAGCGCCACGACGGGAATGCCGACGAAGAACCATGCGCCGCTCGGCGCGAAGGCATAGATCGTGTAACCGAGCGCGCCCGCGAGCAGGCCCGCGAGCATGACGCGGCGCTCGCCGTACCGGCGCACCGCGGGCCCGACCAGGAAGCCTTGCACCACCGCCGAACTCACCCCCACGACCGCGAGCGAGAGACCGACCGCCTTCGTGTCCCAGCCGAAGCGATAGCTCGCGTACAGCACGAAGGTGACCGGCATCGCTGCATGCGCGAGGTTGCTGAGGAACGCCGCGCTCGCGAGGCCTGCCAGTTCGGGATGCGAACGCAGCAGTTTCAGCGAGCCGACGGGATTGGCGCGGCGCCACGCGAACGGGCGGCGACGTTCCACAGGCAACGACTCGGGCAGCACCAGCCAGCCGTACGCTGCGTTGGCGAGGCTGAGCGCGGCGGCGGCCCAGAACGGCAAGCGCGGATCCACGCTGCCGAGCAGTCCGCCGAATGCGGGGCCGAAGATGAAGCCGACGCCGAAGGCCATGCCGACGAGCCCGTAGGTTCCAGCGCGCTTCTCGGCCGGTGTCACGTCGGCGATGTACGCCATCGCCGTGCTGATGCTGGCAGCGCAGATGCCCGAAATGACGCGACCGACGAAGAGCCACGCAAGACTCGGCGCCAGCGCCATCAACACGTAGTCGAGCCCGAGCCCGAGGTTCGAGAGCAGGATGACGGTGCGACGGCCGTAGCGATCCGAAAGCGCGCCCATGATCGGCATCGAGAAGAACTGCATCAGCGCCCACACGGTGCTGAACAGTCCGTTGACCTCGGCGGCGCGCGCGGTGTTGCCGCCCAGGAAATCCTCGATCAGGGCCGGCAGGACGGGAATCACGATGCCGAGCGCGAGCATGTCGAGCACGACCGTGACGAAGATGAACGCGAGTGTCGCCTTGCGCGGTCGGAAGCCGGGCGCAGCGAAGCTCATGGCGGGTTCAGCCGTACTGCAGGACCGAGCGCACCTCGTGCTGCTCGCAACGGAACCCCGGCACGAACCCGAGGTCGATCAGCACGCCGACGCGCTGCACGGTGAATCCGGCCTGCCGGGCGAGCGCGGCCGACGCGAGCAGCGTGCCGCCGGTGGCGAGCACGTCGTCGACGAGCAGCAGGCGCCCTTGCCCGACCGGCATCTCGAGCACGCCGGTGCCGTACTCGAGTTCGTAGGCGATGTCGACGACCGGCGGCGGCAGCTTGCCCTTCTTGCGGATCAGCACGAATCCCTTGCGGCGACGATCCGCCAATGCCGACGCGAAGATGAATCCGCGCGACTCGACGCCCGCGATCGCATCGATCTCGTCCCACTCCCGATCGGAAAACAGCGCATCGACGGCGGACATCGTTTCGTGGAAGCGCAGCCGCATCAACGGGCTGATGTCGCGGAAGAGGATGCCGGGTTTCGGAAAATCGGGCACTTCGGCCACCAGGGCCTTCAGTTCTTGCATGCTCACCTCTAGCGGGCCAGCGTAGCGGAATTCGCTGCGCCGGGCGAGGCGGTGGCCATCGCGGTCCAGGCAGATTGCAGCCGCTCGGGGCCGCGCCGCGCATCGAGGCTGCGCACCAGCACCAGGCAGCCGACGCCGGAGACCACCGTGCCGATGAGGAAGCACGCCAGGTAGCCCGCGGCGTCGCCGATGCTCGCGGCGGTGAAGTTCGCGAGGCCCATGGCGACGACGATGGCGCAGGCCAGCAGCGTGTAGTCGGTGCCGGCGTGCTCGGGATCCGACGCGTCCATCATCAGCGTGAACAGGGCCACCGTCGCCATGCTGCCGAGGAGGTGCTCCGCGACCGTGCCCGCCCAGAACATCGCAATGCCACCGAGGCCCATGGCCGCCGCGACGTAGAACAGGAGGCTCGCGGTCTGCGACAGTCCGCACAGCAGCAACGTGCGGCGCCGCCCGAGCCGGAATGCGAGCCAGCCGCCCGCCGCCGCCCCAAGCAGGCTGGCGACCGAGCCAACGGTTCCTTTCATGATCGCGATGGTCTCCTTGCTGAGCCCCGCGTCGCGCATGAACGGGCCGATCAGCGACGCGACCATCGAGTCGCCGAACTTGTAGAAACAGATGAGACCGATGAAGAGCGCCATGCCCGGCGTGCGCAGGCGATGCACCCAGCCCGTCGCGAGTTCGGCGGCCCGGGGAGGATTCGCCCGCGGCTCGCGCGGCGGCTCGCGCAATGGCAACACGGGCAGCACCGTGACGGCGAGCATCGCGGCCATGCAGAAGAACATGGTCGACCAGCCGGTCCTGGCGAAGACCCACAGCAGGAGGCCGCCGCCGAGAATCATGCCAGCGCGGTAGGCGCCGACCTGGATGCCGTTCGCGAGGCCGCGTTCGCGCGTGTCGAGGATGCTCACCGCGAGCCCGTCGGTCGCCACGTCCTGACACGCCGCGACCGTGTTGAAGATGAAGGCTGCCACCAGGACCAGCAGGTACCCCTCGCCGGGATCGAGGGCCGCTAGCAGCAGCGCGCCTACGACCGCCGCGACCTGCAGCGGCAGCAGCCAGCGCTTGCGCGAACCCCAGTGATCCACGAACGGCGCCCACAGGAACTTCAGCGCCCACGGCAGGAACAGCAGGCTCGTGGCACTGATCGCCTTGAGCGACAACCCGGCGTCGCGCAACAGGACGGGCAAGGCCTGCGTGAAGAATCCGTAGGGCAACCCCTGCGCGACGTAGAGACTCGTGAGCAGGCCGATCTTGTAGCCGCGGCTCATGAGAGCCGTTGCCCTGGTCGCGCCTGCTGCTGACGATGCGTCGCTCATTTCTGCCAGAATCGCGTGTCACCCCGGAGGATTGCAAGTGAACGTCAGCGAAGCCATCGACAGCCGCATGAGTTGCCGCGCCTTTCTGCCGGCCTCGGTACCCGAAGCCACGGTACGCGCAATCCTCGAGCAGGCGCGCCGCACGCCGTCCGGCGGGAACCTGCAGCCGTGGTGGGTGCACGTCGTCACGGGCGCGCCGCTGGCCGAGTTCCTCTCGATCATCCGCGGCAAGGCGATGGCGGCTCCGCGGGGCGAAACGCCCGAGTACGACATCTACCCCAGGGACCTGGTGGAGCCGTATCGGTCGCGCCGCTACAAGTGCGCGGAGGACATGTACGCCACCATCCAGGTACCTCGCGAGGACAAGCCGGCGCGGCTGCGGCACTTCGCGCGCAACTTCGAGTTCTTCGGCGCACCGGTGGCCCTGTTCTTCTGCCTCGACCGGCGCATGGGACCACCGCAGTGGTCGGACGTCGGCATGTTCATGCAGAACGTGATGCTGCTCGCGCGCGAGCACGGCCTGCACACCTGCGCGCAGGAGGCGTGGTCGCACTGGGCGAAGACCGTCGGCGAATTCCTGCAGCTGCCGCCGGAGCACATGCTGTTCTCCGGCATGGCGCTCGGCTACCGCGACGAGAATCATCCGATCAATCGCCTGCGCACCGATCGCGCACCACTCGAGGAGTTCGCCACCCTGCGAGGCTTTTGACAGAAGCTGGGCCCGGGGCGTCGGAAAACCTGACACCCGCGCCCCGGCGGGCCCCGCCCCCTTATGTCACAGCAGGCGAAACCACTGTTGAATCAGGCTCGATCGCGGCTCCGCGGCGCAATGGCACGCCGGATGCAACGTGTACACCAGGCACGGCGTTGCGTGCACGCTACGGAGTCGGACGGTATGAACTTCAGCTGGATCGGCAGCAAGCGCAGTCTCGAAGTCTCGCCCAAGGCGCGGCTGGTGGACGACGCAGCGGTGGATGCCCTGCTGCGCAGGATCGAAGCGGTGAAATGGAAGCCGGAGAACGGCTTCCTCAAGGACCAGGTCATCGAAAAATCCGAACTCGAGGCGTACCGCGAGACCCGCGCCGCCTGAACCGGCCTCAGGCGCGGTTGCGCCGGCGCATCGCCATCGGGTGCTCGACGCGCCGCAGCTTGTCGAGGAAATGCACTAGGCTGAGCCAGGGGTGTTTCCACGCCATGCGCGGACCCGAGTATTTCATGACCCGGCTTGCAAGCGCGCGCGGCTCCGGCTTGTAGCAGTGCACCGGGCACCTGGCGCAGGTCGGTTTCGACGGCCCGTACGGGCACTTCTCCAGCCGTTTCTCCGCATACGCGAGGAATCCCTCGCAATCCGGGCACAGCATTGCGCCGCCCGCGACGTGATGGTCCGCGCAATAGATCTCGACCATGCGCTGCATCGTGACGAGTTCACGGTGCAGGCGCCCCTCCGCAAGCGAATTCGGCGCGGCCGCTCCACGCGAGTGTTCATGATCGACGCGGCGTTCGGTCCGGTACGGCATGCTTCCAGCATGCCTGCGCAAGACGGGAGAGGCCCTCGGGATTTTCCGTAGCCGCCCGCGTCACCCCGGTGCCGCAGGTTGCCGCGCGGCCTGCGCATTGACGACGGCCATCGTCGCATTGAGCTTCGCGACCAGCGAGCGGCGCCCCTGCGCTTCCGCGAACACTTCCGACTCCACGACGGTCAGCGACTGGCCGCGCTTCAACACCTCGGCGCGGCAGAAAAGTCGCTCGCCCTTGGCGCCGCGCAGCAGGTTGATCTTGTACTCGGCCGTCACGACGTATTGACCAGGCGCGAGTTCCGTTGACGCCGCCGCTCCGGCGCAATGATCGGCCAGCGCGGCCACGACACCTGCGTGGGCGACGCCCGTCTGTTGCATATGCCAGTCCTGCAAGTCGAGGCTGGCCTCGCACCAGCCGGGCCCCAGGTCGGCGAGTTCGACGCCGAGGCGCGCCATGAACGGCGCGTCGCGGAAACCCTGCTGGATCAATGGGGAGACATCCATGACGAGTTCCTCCAATCCGCCGCGAATCTGCGAGAATGCGCGCCCGCCATTGTCCCCTTCCCACGCTCGACGGACCAGATGCCGACCGACGACTCCAAGCACGTCGCCGCGACCGCCCCGCCTGGGGAGGATCGCTCGGGGCTGCTCGCGACGCTGACGGCGTTCGGCATCTGGGGCGTGCTGCCGCTCTACCTGCGGCCGCTCGGCGAGGTGCCGGCGCTGCAGATTACCGCGCACCGCATCGTCGAATCGTGCCTGCTCGTGTTCGCGTGGCTGGCCTTCAAGGGCCAGCTCGGTGCCGTGCGTTCGGCGCTCGCCGATCCCGTTTCGCGTCGCCGCCTGATCGCCTCCACGCTGATGATCAGCATCAACTGGATCGTCTACGTCTGGGCGGTCGGCAACGGACACGTGGTCGATGCCAGCCTCGGATATTTCATCAATCCGCTGGTCAGCGTGCTGATGGGCGTGGCCCTGCTTTCGGAACGCTTGAATCGCACGCAGTGGGTCGCCGTCGCGCTCGCGGCCTGCGGGGTCGCCTACCTCACCTATGCGACGGGGCGCGTGCCGTGGATCTCGCTCGTGCTGGCACTCACCTTTGGAACGTACGGCCTGATCCGCAAGGTGGTGGCGGTCGAGTCCGTGCCCGGGCTCGCCGTCGAGACGTTGTTCCTGGTGCCCTTTTCGCTCGGCTGGCTGATCTGGTGCGAGCGGCAGGGTACCGGAGCTTTCGGCCACCAGGGCCCGGCCACCGATGCGTTGTTGATCGGCAGCGGCATCGTCACGGCGCTGCCCCTCACGCTCTTCGCTTACGGCGCGCGACGCATCCGTCTCTCCACGGTGGGACTGCTGCAGTACGTCGGCCCGACGCTGCAGTTCCTGTGCGGCGTGCTCGTGTTCCGCGAAGCCTTTCCACACACGCGCCTCATCGGCTTCGTGATCATCTGGGCCGCGCTCGCGATCTACATGGCCGACAGCCTGTGGCGCAGAGGTACCCGGTACTGACCTCGAAGCGTCAGGCTCCCGCGACAAAGATCGCGATGGCGCTGCCGATGCCGGCGAACCACGCGAGCGAGCGCAGCTTGGAAAGGTCCGCCACGTAGAAGCCGATGTAGCAGAGTCGCGCCACGACGAACGCGACGGCCAGCAGGTCGACTCGCGCCTGTGGCGCCTGCGTGAGGTGCGCGACGATCACGGCCGCGGCGAACAGCGGAAACGCCTCGAAGCTGTTGAGTTGCGCGGCGTTGGCGCGCCGCCGGTGACCGGCTTGCTGGCCCAGCCAGTCGCGGGGGTTGGAATTGTCGAAGCGCTCGCCGCCGATCTTCGCGGCCAGCGTGGCCGCGTAAGGCAACAGGCCGGCGATCAGCACGCACCAGAACGCTGTGGTCATCGGGAGTTTCCATAAGCAGGGATGGTCGGCGCAGGATATTCTATCCATGTCCTGGAAGCGCTAATCTTGCCGCGTCCAGGCGACGTGAAAGCCCATGCCTTCCTTCAAGACATCGAGCCGCGCTCGAACCGTCCTCGAGCACCAGCGCAGCCGCGGCCGGGCCTATCCGACGCCGCGCTACTGGGAGAAGCTGTACCAGATGCTGGAGGAGGAAGCCGAGAAGCGCGGCAAGACGCCCCCGCCTGCGCCGCTGCTGCACGGCGGGCTGGATTCCGAACCGACCGAGGACGAAAAGATGGAACGCCTCGACGAGCAGACCGCGTGGGCGGATCGCAATTACCTGCTGCATCGCGTTCAGATGTTCTTCGACACCATGCCGTCGTCCGCCTGGACGCGCAAAGACCGATGATCGGTTGACGTGCGCATCGCCAGGCCGATCCTGCTCGTCACGACTCCCATTGGCGTGATCTTCGGTTTGCGCGAGGCGTGGCGACTCGCCGGGCCGCGCATGGCCGTGCTGATGGCCTTGATGCTCGCGGTGGTGAGTGCGTTCGTCTGGTGGACGGTGCAGAAGATTCGCGCGGAGAGACCACCCTCACCCGGCGTGCCGCCGACCTCTCCCGCACGCGGGAGAGGTGACTGACTCCCTCTCCCGCATGCGGGAGAGGTGGCAGACTCCCCTGCACGCGGGAGCGGTGACTGACTCCCTCTCCCGCGTGCGGGAGAGGGTTGGGGTGAGGGCTCCGGCGATTACCTGCGGTTCACCAGCCACAACCCGACGAAGCAGAGCACCAGTCCCGCTGCGTTGGCGACCGAAAGTTTCTCCTTGAACACCAGCACGCCGATCGCCAGCAGCAGGCTGGCCGCGGCCGATTGGGTGACCAACGCGCCCAGGCTCACTTCGAAACCGCTGCGGTAGAGAAACAGGAAGCCAAGGTCGAGTCCGACGATCACTGCGGCGAGCGCGAGCGCGGTCCAGTTGATCTGCCGCACCTCCTGCTTCCACTCGAAGCCGCCCGGCGTGATGAGCAGGATCGCGCCGAAGAGCGCGGTGACCAGCGCATAGGTGACGAGCAGCGACAGCAGCGGATTGACGCCCGCCGGTGTCAGCTTCAGCACCAGGTGATACCCGACGGTGCATGCGATGGCGAGCGCGAGCCAGGTGAACTGCAAAGGAATTGCCTCGAGCCGGGGGAATTTGGCGGCCTATCTTACGCAGACGCGCCACTCAATAGAAAAGGCTCCATCACCAGCTTGCCTTGGTGAGTCCTCGCCGCCGTCGCGCCTTTGGCCTGTGTACCGAAATCGGACGTTGTACGGTGAGAAACGACCCAGTCCGGCCGGTCGCTTGCAAGGTTACCGGACGTTCGCGAAGTGCCGAGACGCCCGTAGGCAGGCGGGTC
>Ga0209253_10003107_pt1 | contig 14624 bp, 8 predicted proteins | sample FrelakmetBRP12BR_FD_187145 | JGI IMG/M metagenome (GOLD analysis project Ga0209253, IMG submission 187145) | Freshwater lake sediment microbial communities from the University of Notre Dame, USA, for methane emissions studies - BRP12 BR (SPAdes)... | ecosystem: Environmental > Aquatic >...
CTCGTCGAGGTGTTCGGAGAGAACGTTGACATGGACGCCGCTGGTGTCAAAGTTGGCGTAGCTCTCGATGTTGCCTCCCGCACCCTCGATCAACCGCACCACATCCTCCGCCGAGTAGCTCGCCGTCCCCTTGACAATCGCCCGGTGCGCCAGGGAGGAAAGCCCCGATCGGCCGGGCGGATCCAGCCGGGAACCCCCTTGGTAGACGGTCAGCATGCAAACCAGCGGAACCGTGGTGCGCCGCTTGAGCAGCACCCGGACCCCGTTCTCCAAGCGGTACAACTCGATTGCCGCCTCGCGGGGGCGAGTCGAAGAGGCCGGCGCGGCGCGCCCGTCCGCGCGCGGCTCGACGCGTGTGAAGGGGCCGAGCTTCACGTCCGTGACCGCTCCGGGCGACAACCAACGCTCGGCCGCCTGCCGGATCTCGTTCTCGCCGCGCTCCGCGGTGCCAGCCGGCAAATAACTCACCACCGAGAGGTTCTTGGGGTGGAGATACTTTTGCGCCACTTCCATGATCTGTGCGGGCCTGACGGCCCTGATCGCGTCCCGGTGACGGTCGGCAAGCATGTAGTCGCCGAGCAGTTGGTAGTAACCCAAGTCCGACGCCTGTCCTTCCATCGTCTCCAGGTTCGCGTACTGGTCTCTTTCCAACTGCCGGCGCGCCTTTTCGAGCTCAGTTTCCCGCACCGGCTCCGCCTTGAACCGCTCCACCTCGGCAAAGATCGCTTCCGCCGCCGCCATCCATTTCGTCGGGGGCATCGACGCCGCCAACAACAAGAACCCGGGCCACTTCTCCGTCAGAACGGCGGTGCCCACCGAAGTCACGAGACGCTTCTCTTCGAGGACGGTCCGGTAGAGGCGCGAACTCCGCCCCGAACTCAGCAGTTCGGATATCATCTCCAGGGCCGGACAGTCGGCGTGCAGAATGTTCGGAACGTGGAAGCCGGCGCTGAGGTAACCGTGGTCGATGGTCGCGGTGTATGACCTGAACCGCAGCGTCTCTTGCGGCGGCTCGTCCGGTGACTCCCCGAACCGGACTTCGTGGGATTCCCATGGGCCGTACACTCGTGCGATCCTCTCGAAGGCCGCTTCGGGATCGACGTCTCCGACAACGACCAGGACCGCGTTCGCGGGGCGGTAGTAGTTGCCGTAGAACTCCAGCAGTTGTTCGCGCGTGATTTTTTCGACGATCGGCTGGTAACCTGCGATGGGCCGCCGGTAGTTGTGCCTCCGGAACCCGAGCTCCATGGTCCGGTAGAAGGTGAACGACTCCGGGCGGTCGTCGTACATGCGCGCCTCGTCGATGACCACCAGACGCTCCTTCTGGAACTCGTCGGGATCGAACGTGGAGTTCATCACGGCGTCCGCTTGCACTTCGAGCGCGGTGTCGAAGGAATTGGCCGGCAGCACCACGTGGTACATCGTGTACGAATAGCTGGTACCGGCATTCAGATTGCCTCCCGCCGCTTTGACCAGTCTCGCGATTTCGCCCACACCGTATTTCCGTGTCCCCTTGAAAACCATGTGCTCCTGGAAGTGCGCCAGCCCGTTCATCTCTTCCGACTCGTGAACGGACCCGACTCCGAACCACACGTTGACCGCGACCAGGGGCGCGGATCGGTCCTGTTTGAGCAAAACGGTGAGGCCGTTGGGAAGCGTTTTCTTGATGACGATCTCGCCGAGCGAGCCGGTCGCCATGATCCACCATCCTCGTATAGACATGTCGGGACGTTGTCCGGCGAAACGTGTGGATTGCAGAGAAATCGGTGTGAATGATAGTGAACGGCCAACGGCAGGCACAAGCGAATTCCCGGCGGCGGATCCAGGCCGTAACTCGCCGGAGGGAGCGTACGGAACATCGCCGACGGCGCTACCAGCGACCGCGCCGACGTGACCGCCTTCCAGTCGGCAATCCCCCGGAAATTGCCGGTTGCAGACTCGACGAACCCTCGAGCGGCCCCGTCCCGCATGTCCGCCGTCCGGCGATGTTCCGTGGCCGAGTGCAGCTCCTCCCGTCCTGCACCCGACCCGCTCCCTCCATGTAGAGGAGATGAGAGCAACGCGACGTCACGCCTCCCACACACGCACCCACCCAATCCCATGGACGTGCACGTCTCCCATCTCACCTGCAGTCCCCCAAAGGCAAGTCCGGTGCCATGTGCCGAACGATCCCGCCGGTGCGGCGGAACGCGTACCTGTTTGCCGGACAAGGGAATGAGAGATCGAGCGCCCCGGTGCGACGGAATGCGCACGCGACCCATGCGTCACCGCGGTTGACAGATATTCTGCGCCGGCGCAACGAGGCGCGAGGTAAGCACACGATTTTCAATGTACTGGGGATTTCTGCGGGCGTCGATTAGGTTGACACCCCGCCGCCCTCGACGGGATCCGCCGGCACCATGTCGTAACTCTTGGCGCGGATGTGGCGGACGAACAACTGGGTAATGTCGGGGTCGAACTGGCTACCCGCGCCGGCTTCGAGCCGGATCACCGCTTCTTCGATAGACAACGCGCGCCGGTAGGACCGATCCGTCGTCATCGCATCGAAGCTGTCTGCGACCGCCACGATGCGGGCGCCCAAAGGTATTTCCTGACCCATGAGGCCCGCCGGGTAGCCGGTGCCGTCCCAGTTCTCGTGATGATGGCGGACGATTTCCGTCACCCCGGTGAGGAACTCCATTTTTTCCACGATGGACGCCCCGATTTCCGCGTGAGACTTGAGCAGGTCCCACTCCTCTTCGTTCAGCTTCCCTTCCTTGTGCAGGACGCTTTCCAGGACGCCGAGCTTTCCGATATCGTGGAGGAAAGCGCCGAAGGCTACACGGCGCCGGAGCGCTTCCGGCAGCCGCAGGCGCTCCGCGATCGCCGCCGCGTAGGCGGCCACGCGTTCAGTGTGTCCTCTCGTGTATGGGTCCTTGGCCTCGATCACGGACACCAGCGTTTTGAGCGTGGTGACATACGTCATCTGCAGCTGCTTGAGCAACCGGGCGTTTTCCATTCCAATTCCGGCCGCGTTCGCGATGAACATCACCATGTCTTTGTCGTACGCCGAGTACTCGGAAGCGTTGAGCTTGGGCCCGGTGAAGACGAGCCCTTTCGTGACCCCTTTTACCTGGATGGGCGTGACGTATTCGAACACGGCGAGGCGGAGGTCGGGCAGCATATGCGCCCAGGTCCGGTCCGGGTTGCGCGCGATCTTCCGCGGGATCGGGTCGGCCTCCAAGCGCTGCGTGAAACTCCCGTCGCGGGCTATCGTGATCTCCGAGAGCTTGTCGAACGCGAAGCCCTTCACGCCCAACAACGCGAACTCCCTGTCGTTTTCCCGCTCCAGCGAGAACAGCGCCATGCTGGATATCTGGAGCTCCCCAATGAGCGTGAGGGAGACGAGGGTCACCAGCTCGTCGGTTTCGAGGATCCGATTGAGGTCCTGCGATACCGAAAACAGCGTCTTCATCGAAAGCAGCTGGCGCTTGAGGTCGCGGCTCACCTGCGTGTAGTCTTCACGGCCCTGCGAAAGCTGCGACTCCAGGGTCCTTTGTTTGCGGCGCATCTCCCTGGTCTCGCTCGACCTCTGGAGCGCCTTGTCGACCTTCGCGCGAAATTCTTTGAGGGAAACCGGCTTGACGAGGTAATCCTCGACCCCGCTCTGCAGCCCGGCCAGGCGCGATTCGATGTCGCCGTCGGCGGACAGGACGAGAACCGGAATGTCCTTGTAGTGCGCGGATTCCCGCATCCCCTTCAGGACCTGGAGACCATCCATGTCCGGGAGCATCATGTCGAGGACGACGAGTTCGGGATTGCGCGCCTCGCAGGACTTGAGGGCTTGCCGTCCGGTGCTGGCCGTACTGACCTTGTACCCCTGGCGGTGGAGTGTCTCCTCGAGGATTTCGAGGACATTGAGATCGTCGTCGACTACCAGGATCTCGTTTTGCATGGGGCTGTGCCTCTACACGCTGAACAACTCGAATTGCGGCTCCTGGCTCCGCCGTCCAGTGCGAAGCTCCTCCTCGACGATCTCGACGAACGCTTTCACGATATCCGGGTCGTAGCGCATCCCCCAGTTCTCGCGCAGAGTGTTCAACGCCTCCACTTGCGTCAAAGCCGGCCGGGTCGGACGCTCCTGCAGCATTGCGGCGTAGCTCTCGACCACGGAGACGATGCGGGAACCGAGCCCGATCTGCTTGCCCTGCAGCCGGTGTGGGTACCCCTCCCCGTTGAAGCGTTCGTGGTGAGCCAACACCACGCTGATGGCGTGTTCCGAGAACCGCATCTTTCGCAGCATTTCGGCGCCGTCGATCGGGTGGCGTTTGATGATCTCCCACTCCTCGGGCATGAGCTCGCGCGGACTCCTCACGATGAGGTCGCTCACTTTGATCATACCGATGTCCCGCAGCATCGTGCCGTACATGAGATCTCGGACGTGTTCCTCAGGGTAGTTTACCTTCTTGGCAAGCGTGTAGGTGTAGCTGGACACCAGTTGCGTGTTGCCGCGCGCGAGCGTGTTCTCTTCTATGAGGGAAATCAGAGTCTGGACCAGACCCATGGTCCGTTCCTTCTCCTCCTCGAACCGCTGCGTGCTCTCGTAAGCGATGGCCGCCTGGTTCACGAGGATGCCCAAGAAACCGGCGCTGCCTTCGTCCAGCCCCGACTTTATCGGCTTGCCCAGGGCCACTATGCCTCGGAATTCGTTGTGCGCGACGAACGGCGCCACGTAGCTGCAACCCAGGCTCAACAGCTGTGCTTTGACCTCGTCGCTGAACGGGGCCGATTCTACCGTGTAAACCTGCAGCGTCTCCTTCCACTGGGAGAGTTTCATCTGCGCGGCTGGAATCGCGAAGCCTTTGAGCTCATCCGCGTCCAATCCCTTGACGGCCACCGGTATGAAGTACCCGTCGTGCAGTTCGAGGAATGTCGCGCTCTCCACACCGACCTGCGCGATAGTGGTCAGCAGGAAGAGGTCGAGCAGGTTCTTGCGGCCCTGTATGCGGTAGAACTCCGAGTTGAGGGAAAACAGCGTGTTGTACTGGACAATGCGCTTCTGCAGCTCTCGGGGATCGGCCTCGCCCGAGGCTTGGCCCTGGCCGGTCGACGCGCCGGCGGCGGTTTGGTTTGCGCGGGGCCGTTCGCCCGGGGACTCCGGCCGGGTCGCATCGGCCGTTTCCTCCGTGGGTTCGATCGGATCGAGTCCCAGGATGATCACGCCTTCGTTCGAAGGCGGAGGCGCGCTGCTCCCGTCGGGCGGCTCCTCTACAGCCGTTCTTGTTGTGCTCGCTCCGCTCGCTTCGCGCGTCTCCCGCGTTTCGTGCGCCCGGCTGGGTCCGGACGGCTGCACCGGAACTTTGGCCAGTTTGGAAACCGCGTCTTCGACCGAGTCGGACACCACCAACTGGCCGTCGTCCCCGAGGAACTTCAGAACGGTCGGCTTCGCCCCCGCGATGCCGATGGCCATTTCACCCGACTCCGCTACGCTGTGGATGATCTTCGCGCAGCCGCCGCCAAGTGAGGTGAGCTTCCCGACATCGATGACGATGCGCATGAGGTTGCGCCTCTTGCACTCGTCGAACAGCTTCGCCAGGGTGTCTTTTTCGTGGAAACCGAGGGTTCCGGAAACGCTAAAGACCGTTACGTCCGGAGAGGGAGACTGGGATTTCTCGATGACAGTCTTCGGCATGTCGACTCCCGGGATGCAGTCGGCCAGCGGCCGGAGTCAGCAATGAGGAGAGAGTATTGGGGAGTACTACAAGACCTCTTGCGCCAGCCATTTGTCCAACACGCTCTTGAGAAATCTCCATTCACTCCCGACTTTCTTCGCGGGGATCTTCTTTTCCTTGGCGAGTCGACAAACCGTCTTGACGTGCATCTTGAGGTACTCCGCCGCCTCTACTGACGTCATGACGACATCGGTGCCTTCCGCGCCGCCAATTACGATGTTGGAGTAGTCGGTGTCTCTCCACTTGCTCATATTTTCCCGTCCTTGGATTGAGGGACCTCGCAGGAGTTCCCACCCTTAGGCCGCCATGATGCACGAACCATACCAATCACAACTGACATAAATATCATTGAGTTCCGCGGATTCCCAACGGTCCTGCGGGCCTTTTTCGTGCGGCACAATGCACCCGCTCCGCACTTCGCACGGCATCGCGAGGACGGCTTTCCGCCCTGTTTCATTCAACCGGCGCCTTCTCGCCGAGCAGACCGACGATCCGCGCCGTCACCTGCTCCGCGGCCAGCGGCTTACTCAGGTAACCCGCCACTCCCAGCTTCTCGACCAACAGGTCGGCGGTCCGGCCGGACTGGGACGTCGTTACCAGCACCGGGATCGATATCCCCTCGCGGTTCATCGTTTCGACGATGCGCTTGGCCGCCATCGTCGGCATTCTGAACTCACTCACGACCACGCTGGGTTTGTGACGGCGAATCATGTCGATCGCCTCGCCGATCTCGCCGGCGAACCTGGTCCGGATGCGATTGCGACTGAGAATGTCGTCGAGCGCAGCTCGCAACGATTCGCTCTGCTCGACAACGAGCACGTCCACACCGTCCTCCGCCCTCCGGGACTTGTGATCTGGAGGGTTTCGTTTGTCCGAATCGTACGGCGCCTGACCGCTGGCCACCTCCGATTCGTCTTCGACAACACCTCCAGATATACCTTCCGAGCTGAGTCCCCCCATCAATTCCATGTAAACTTGCAGGATCTTGTCAGCATCGATGAGTGCAACTGGCTTACCGTCTATCTCGGCAACCAGGTGTTCGGGGCCCTGCCAAACCGGGATGGTGGCATCCATGGTCTTGCCCTGGCGGAGCGCCCCCGAGTCGGGCACGTAGAATCCAACACGCCTCTCCAGAGATCCGATGACGGCGATCATGTCTCCCTTGGACGGAGCCTCCTTGAAGATCACATCGAGGCTGAACAGCGGGACTCGCCGGGTGTCGATGGTGAGGAACTCGCCGGACGAGCCCTCTCCCTTCGGCGCCGTCCCCGAGGGAACGAGATCGCACAGCTGCACCGACCGGACCGCGAATGCCCGTTGGTTCTCTCCCCACACGATGAACGACTCGACGCCAGTGGATGACGGCGTCGTGAATGAGAATCGAACTTCGCGATCATGCCGCGGCTCGACCCACAACACACCGTGGTACTTGCCGAGCATCTTCCGCGCTTCCCTCAAGGCCGGATAGAAAGCGAGCTGATCCTCATGGTCCAGCCGCGAGTCGGAAATGAAGTTGTTGCCGTTGTCCGAGAGTTGCCAGAGTAGAGCCCCTCCGCGTTCATCGACACGGATCGTTATCGCCAGCGCTTCCCCTTCCGAGCGGTTGAACACGTCAGTGATCATCCGTTGAAGGACTGCGCCCACTGTCGGAAGCAGACGCGGATCGATCATCGTTTCGCCCCCGGACAGCACAATGTCGAGCGCCCTCTCTCCCGAGCCGGAGATTTCGTTGGCGAAGTCGGTGAGCACGATGCTCAACGGCCGAAGCGCGCACTGCGGCACCGGCAGGTCCCCGGAGCGACGGTCGATCATCTGCGCCACGGCGCAGGCATAGAATTCGAGGTAGCAGAGTTGGGCCCGGATGTCCGCGATTTCGGGGGATTCCCAATCCCGCCGCGCGAACGCTCCCGATTCCATACCACGGACGAGCGTTCGGGTGATCTCTCTCACTTCTCGCGCCACTCCGGCCATCGCGGAAGCGGCCTCGGGATCTTCCTCCGGAGGCCCATCCGCATCGCAGTCCAGGGCAGCGCAGTGCGGTGCACCGCGCTGCGCTTCAGGCGGCGCCTCGCGTAGAGCGGTTGCTATCGCCTCCTGGAGCGTCGCCATTTCGTCGCACAACGCGACCAGCCCGTCCGCATCGGCAACGGCCGAAAGGTCGGTCGATACGTCACTCGCATAGGCGGACGCCAGCATCTCTTCTCTCTCGATGAGCTCAGACGTCACCTGAGCGATGCGGTCGTCCCATCTGAGCCCGGATTCGCCGTAGCGGAAGAGAAGTTCCTCGAAACATGTGAGCGCGCGTTCCCACGCCTCGCAGCCCATGAGCGCCGACGTCCCGGCGAGCATCCTCGTGCTGACCGCGCAACGCTCGAGCATCGCCGACGGGGCCGGGTCCATGGTGTCGCATGCCAGGAGCTCGCACAGCGATGCCGTGTGATGCTCCACCTGTTTTATGAAAAGTGTCCTGCTATCAACTTTCTGGCTCATCGGACCCCACTAAGCGTTACGGTACACTCCATCCGGCTCGTAGTCGACCGCACCCAACTCGTAGAGATCGTGCACTGTCTCCGCCTCTTTCCCCGTCGTCTTGCGCCCCGCTGCCGCCCGGGGTTCCGGTGGTTGATACCGGTTCGTTTCGACTTCCAAGGGATTATCGGCGGCCGGACGTTTGCCCGTCGCTGCCGGCTTTGCCGCCTTTGCCGGCTTCGCCGGCTTTTTAGCGCTCACTTCCGCATCGCCGCCCGACAGATCGACCTGCGATTTCAGGATCTCGTGAGACTTCGTGCTCGGCGCGGATCTCGATTCGGGCTCGCCGACAACGGCCTGTTCTTTCATCTCCGCGAACATATCGCCGGAGTCCTCACGACGCTCCGGCGCCTCGTCGGACCCACCACCATCCGGCCCCGGCGATGCCGGGATGTCCGTGAAAAGGTTGGTGTCCGTGCCCCGACTGATTTCTTCGAACAGACTGGCCCCGCGCTCGCGCCTTTCCCCCTCCGCCGGGTCCGTTCCCCCCGAGAAAGGAGACGCGAGCGATTGACGCTCGAAATCGTCGAGCGTCACGTTGTGAACCGATGGATCCGGCGCTCCCTCTATCGGTTCGGCGCCCAGGCCCTCGACCGTGAGATCCGCAACTTCGTTGTACTCGCTCCCCCCTACCCCGCCACCGAGCTTGACCTCGAGCAACCGGATCATGTCGTTGAATTGTTGCTGAAATCCCTTCATTCTCTCGGCAAGAATCATCGCCCGCTCCGCCCAGCGTCCCGCTCGCTGGGCAACCGTCCCGATCATCTCCGGTCTCGGTTGATCACCTTGGGAGAACGCTTGCGCTGCGTCACGCACATGCCGTCCAACCGCCTGATACTGCCCCGAGACGCCGTTGAAACGAGCGGCGAGTGTGCGCACTTCTTCCGCCAACTTGATCAGTTGCTCCACACCCTCTCCACCCGAACCGGCCTCCAGGGCGGTGCGAATCGCGACCCCCTTCGCTTCTTCTCCCAACTCCTGCAGCGACTGTGACGCGTGGTCCAAACGCTCCAGCGCTCCAATGACACCGGCCATATCGGCGCCGGCCCGGCCACCGCCCGGCCGCCCTTGGTTTCTGAGCTGGCTCAACCCGAGCTCTATCTCGCGTGCCCCGGCCAGGTGTTCCTGGATCTCTGCGCCGAGTTCATCGATCCGCGTCCGAAGCCCGGCCACCGGCTCTGCCACTTCCTCCCGGATGTTCGCCATCCGCTCGCCCTCGTTTATGACCGCGGCCGGGGTTGCTCCGGCGAGCAGATGCTTGCGGATCGCCTGCTCCACCTGTTTCAGCTCCGGCACCCCGAGCGCCAGTTCCTCGTTGAACCCATTCTGCGGCCCGCGGGCGATGGCGCCGACCAGCACACCGCTCTCAGCTTTGAATTGCTCGATACCGCCGATCTGGCCGCTCTGCACTGCGAGCGAAGCTTCCTTTTGCTCCAGCGCCTGCTCGCGCGAGGCGATACGGTCTTTGAGCTTCATCAGAAAGTCCCGTAGCTCGGGGTAGTTCTTGAGCGATTTGATTCGCTCTTCCTGGAGATCGTCGATACGCGTCAGCGCCTGAACCATTAGCCTGTAGTCTTGACCCGATTCGAGGTACGCCCGATATCGCCGCACGGCCCCGGTGATGAGGAAATACGCGAGTAGCGAGACCGACGGCACGAACACTAACATTGGAAACATCTCGCGTATGAAGGCGTCTTTGTTGAACAGCCAGGCGCCGCCACTGAACCGTACCCAACTCCACGCCACCCCGAAGGTCCGGGTGATAAGAAACCCAACGCCAATACCCGTGACCACCAGCAGCAGCGAGACGAGGAACCCTATCTTCCACGGGGACGTCAGTGCGGGACGCTTCTTCCTATTCACAACCTATCTCCTTCGTTGGGCCAGACAGGCGCCATGCGCGCCCGATCATTTCAAGATCGTGATCAGTATCTTTCCCGAGTATGGACGGAAATGACACGGGGCGATTTCGCAAGGAATATGCCAGCGTTTCCGCTGGTCGCCAGGCCGGATCAGCCGCGTATCCGAATGGAATTACAGGAGTTCTGGAACAGAGCTTCCGTGGGTGTCTGAGAGGAATACCGTGCAGATTGCACGGAGCGTAAGGGCTCGGCGTTGCTTTTTAGGGCGTAAACGTCCCCGATCATCCCCGCGGATTCTTTTGCAGCAGCGGCCGGTACAACGCCAGCTTTCGGTCCTCGAAGACGTGGTTGTTTGGCGTGACCATCTTGTCCAACGCCTCTTGCGGGTCGATATCCACCACTTTCAACGACTCGCTGCGCTCGCTCGCGCTGGCGAGGACCTCTCCTCTCGGGTTCACGATCTGGCTCTTGCCGGTGAACGTCATCGACGCGCTACCGCGTTTCTCCGTTCCGATACGGTTGGCGGTGACGGTGAAAACACGGTTCTCGATCGATCGCGTTCGCATGGCGTCCTGGCACCACGGGAGCACCACGTTGGAGGGGTGACACACCACCTGAGCGCCGCGAAGGGCAAGAACACGAGTGACTTCCGGGAATATCCAGTCGAAGCACACCATCAATCCGATCCGGACATTGTCGACGACATACGTTCTCAAGGCGCTGGTCCCGGGCTGGAAGATGAGCTTCTCGCGGTCGAATAAATGGATCTTGCGGTAGACCTCGGTTTTTCCTTTGGGCGTGACCAGGACAGCCGCGTTGTAGAACTTTCGATCCAAGACCTCGGCCATACCGAAAACCAGGTGAAGGCGTTGTTTCTTGGCGATCTTCTTCATTTCCGCGACGGTGAAGCCCGAGCGCGTGGACTCGGCCAGCTCCTTGAGCTCCTCCACATTTCGGAAGAGGTACCCCGTGTTGAAAAGCTCGGGGAGCACAATCGTGGCGTCCGTGATCCCCTCGAGCAGGGATCTGGCGGCCTTCACGTTTTCCTTCACGCGCCCAAACTGCGGCTTGAGCTGCAAGAATCCGATTTTCACACCCTACCCCCTGTGGTCGCGAGCGACAGTAACCGCGCAGATTCGAGATGGGAGAAGTCTTCGGAATGGCGGCTCGAAGCAAGTTCGCGAAACAAACTGAAATATAATGCTTTATCGATCATCGCCGAAGGTATGCTGCCGCATTATATCGCATTCGCGCTTAATTTGAAACACGAAACCTGACAGTTTGCCACTGCCATCCCTTCGCTCTGGACCGGGCGCTTAACTCATTTCAAATATTACAGTTATGCATCCAGCGACGCCGGCGCCAATGGTGGGACGACCCATCAGACAAACACCGGCTGTTGTTGGGAGGAGACCCGCGAGCTGAGGGCCAAAATAGGGGGGGAGAGGCCTCGCGCGACGGTAATTCTGTGGCATGAAGGTTGCTGCCCGGCAAGAAGCGGCCCCGCCGTGTGCGACTCTGTGGCTTGTTTTCCAAGAAAGGGATCATGGAATCGGATGTCCACACCAACGTCGGTCCCCTCAACAGGCGTGAGATAGAACCGGACTTTTTCTTCATGATGAACTGCCTGCTCTACAGCAGGTTGGAAACCGGCGCGCCCTCGAACCGGGATTTTTACGACGAGGACGTGAACATGTATCTCGCGAGCTTGCTGACCTCGTTCATGAACCCTGCGTACCACGAGCGGGCGAAAAAATATCTCTCGCGATACGACGCCGATCTGTTCAACAAGATCAAGGACTCCTCGGACGTCCGGCTGAAATATACGATCTACAAGACCAACGCGGATTTTCTGCTCATTTCGATCGGGATTTTCAAGAACCCCGACGGTGTACGCCCGGACTCGAAGGACTCGCTGTTCAAGGACAACGAGGAGGCCTACATGGGTCGGGGCAAGGCTTACTACCAGTTCGCCTACTCGTACAGCCAGTCGATGTTTCGCAAGCCGACGGCGATCAGCGACGTGCTGGAGAAACTGTCGCGAGGATTCGAACAGTACGTGCAGATCTTGAGTCACATGCGGGGCGAGTACTTCAATATCCTCGACCGCCTGGGGCAAGGCGACATCTACCACCTGGAGCGGTCCATTGACAAGTGCACGGCCACCGACGACCTGAAACGGCTCCAGGACGAGTTCCTCGACCTGTATTCCGCCTACCTGAAGTCGAAGGATCCACAGATGAAGAATGAGCTGAAGACGCTCGCAAAAAGGATCCAGCAGGTGGACGAGACCTTCCGCTTCCACATCGACGAATAACGCCCTCTCCGCACCCGCCCGAAACTGCAGCGGGCCACACATGACTTTGCGCCTCACGTTGTCGAGGGGCGAGTACGGCCCCTCCACTGCTGCCGAAGGGCCCAGCACGGCTTCTCCGCTCACGTTGTCCTCCTGCGTGATGGAGCAATCATACGCCGTCGGACAAAGATCGCGTCGAAGCCATGCTGGGCCCTTATCTTCGCGGGGCGGGTCCTACATGACTTTTCGCCGATCTTTGTCCCGACAATAATTCAGAAAACATAATTGACGCGGACAACGTGAGGCGAAAAGTCATGTAGGACCCACCCATCCCTGAGCGGAGAAGCCGTACTTGCCCCGCTCCGGTGCAGGGGCGGGAGACTAGAGGCCTTCGAGGAAGTCTTGGACGCGGGAGAAGACCTCGCCTTTGGCCTCGCCGCGCGTCAGAACGTGGGAACCGACGGGCAGAATCTTCACTTCGCTCTTCGGATTGTTGGCGTGGCGCCGCACGAATTTCAGTCCCCTGTGGGACACACGCCTGTCGTCCGCCGCCTGCAGGGCGAGCAGCGGCACGTCTATCGTCTTGATCGTGCGCTTTGCGTAATCCATCGCCTTGAGAACTTCGCCGTCCCAACCCGCCAGCCGATAGAATATGGTCGGGGTCGCATAGCGGCTCACTTCGAGGAATCGGCTCTTGAGGGTCAGCCTCGAATAGAGAGCCGGGGCCAGCAACACCAAGCCCTTCGCCGGTTGCAACGAGTTCACGATGAGTCCGATCGTGCCTCCCAGGCTCAAACCGATCAGGAACGTGTCCTTCGAATACGCTTGCACGACCTCGTATGCGTTCTCGGCCTGCGTGACCCATGACTCCCACGACACCATCTGACCGTTGGTATCGTGGCGGGAGAATCGGGGGCAATAGACCGAGAAGTGCTTCGCGTGCAGGAAACTCCCCAGTTCCCGCATCTCCGCCGGCGTTCCCTTCGCACCGTGCAGCAGCAGGCAAGTAGGCGTCGGCTCCTCCTGCAAAAACAAGAAGGAACGATCGTCACGGGGCACATGGAAAGCGCGATCGAATTCGAAATGCTGCAGGAAGTGCGCGCGCAGAAACTCCCGCCGGAAATGAGGATTCCCCGGGTCCCGGTTCAACGCCTCCTGGAGTTCCCAGATGGTGCGATTTATTTGGCCGTGCCAGCTCAGTTTTGCCGCCTCAGGTCAGCCGATAGTTCGGCGCTTCCTTGGTGATGATGACGTCGTGCGGGTGGCTCTCGCGGAGGCTGGCGGGTGTGACCTGTATGAATTTCCCCTTCCGCTTGAGCTCCTCGATGTTCCGCACCCCGCAATACCCCATGCCCGCGCGTAACCCTCCCACCAGCTGGTACACCGTGTCGGACAGCTTGCCCTTGTAGGCCACCCGCCCCTCGATGCCTTCCGCCACCAGCTTGTGCTCCTCCACACCTTCCTGGCCGTAGCGGTCCCTGCTCCCCTGCTTCATCGCTTCGATCGATCCCATGCCGCGGTAGGATTTGAAGCTCCTCCCCTCGTAGAGCACGATCTCGCCCGGCGTCTCATCGGCGCCTGCGAACAGACTCCCGATCATCACGCTATCCGCGCCGGCGGCGATGGCCTTGACGATGTCGCCGCTGTACTTGATCCCGCCGTCGGCGATCAGCGGAATTCCGAGCTTCACTGCCACCTGCGCGCAATCCATGATGGCGGTGATTTGAGGCACTCCCGCCCCCGCGATGACCCGCGTGGTGCAGATAGCGCCCGGCCCCATTCCGACCTTGATGGCGTCGGCGCCGTGCTTGATGAGGTCACGCGCCCCCTGAGCGGTGGCGACGTTCCCCGCGATCACCTGTATGTCATGATGCCGCGATTTGATCTTGGTGAGCGTTTCGATCACGTTCGCAGTGTGCCCGTGCGCGGTGTCGATGGCGACCACGTCGACGCCGGCCTCCACCAGCATGTCGGCCCGTTTCATCGCGTCGCGGCCCACTCCCACGGCTGCCCCTACCCGGAGCCGCCCGTGGCCATCCTTGCAGGCGTTGGGGAAATCCAGCTGCTTTTTCATATCCTTGAACGTGATGAGCCCCACCATGCGGTTCTTCTTGTCCACAACCGGGAGTTTCTCGATCCGGTGCTTGTGGAGCAGCTTGCGCGCGCCCTCGATCGAAATGCCCTGCGGCGCGGTGATCACCGGGCTCGTCATCACGTTGCGGATCG
>Ga0209253_10003109_pt1 | contig 14620 bp, 17 predicted proteins | sample FrelakmetBRP12BR_FD_187145 | JGI IMG/M metagenome (GOLD analysis project Ga0209253, IMG submission 187145) | Freshwater lake sediment microbial communities from the University of Notre Dame, USA, for methane emissions studies - BRP12 BR (SPAdes)... | ecosystem: Environmental > Aquatic >...
GGTGGAGCGCTGGTTCGTGTACCTGCCGTTCGAGCACTCGGAACGGCTGGTCGATCAGTACGAGGCGGTGCGCCTGTTCGAGCGCCTCGCGGCTGATGGCCTCGGGGCGCCTTTGGACTGGGCGAGAAAGCACTTCGACGTGGTTGCGCGGTTTGGTCGCTTTCCTCACCGTAACGCGATCCTCGGGCGTGTCTCGACGCCGGAGGAGGTCGAGTACCTGAAGCAGCCGGGGTCGGGGTTCTGAAACTGCTGGCTGGCACTGTAGCGGGCGATCCACCAAACGTCGGCCGGGGTCGTGCGTTCCAAACGCAGGGGCTTCAGCAGGGAAGCTTGCCGCTTCCTGCCGTTGTCTCTGCAATGTAGAAACATTTGGGAGAGCGGTGATGCGAGTCGAGGTTTACAGGTGGGGCAACAGCGCCGCCGTGCGCATTCCGGCCTCAGCGCTCCGGGGCGCCGGCCTGCAGGTCGGCCAGAGCCTGGAGTTGCGCGTCGAAGACGGCCGCCTGGTGTTAGAGCCTGCAGCCGAAAGTCTCGATGCGCTGCTCGCGAAAGTAACGCCGGAAAACCGTCACGGCCCGGGACTCGAAGGACCGTTTGTCGGGTCCGAGACGTGGTGACGAGGGTCCACGCGCCTATGGGGAAGGTCGCCGGCGTTGCGCAATTCGACCAGATACGCTGCCTCGACTGGAAGTCGCGCATGGCTGCCAAGTTCGCCACCGCGACGGCCGCCCGCGTGTCGCCGGTGGGCGCGAAGGCCGAGTTGCTGCTGCCCTGAGCCGGCAAGGCTACGCTGCCGCAAGTATCGGCTAGCCGGAGGTCGAGGAGCGAGTCATCTTCCGTCAGTGATGGCGGGATACACCGGTGTCAGGTGCTGCTGCGGACGTCGATCGCCTCGATGGCCTGCGCCACGCCGACAATCCTGACGCCCTCGTGCTCGATGACGGATAGCAGCGGCTTGTCCCCGGTAACGATCATCTCGGCCTTCGCGGCGAGCGCTGTGCCGATGACCACGTCGTCCTTCGGATCGGGCGCAATACGGGGAGTTGCTGCCGGTCGCACGACAGAAGCCAGCTGCGCATAGTCCTCGACGAGCCGGTCGATGGTCAGCAGTGAGGTGGAGACCTTCCTGGCGAACTTGCGCCGGCCAAGGATGTCAGTGAGCTCGGCCAACATCGGCGTGCTGGTGAACAGGTCGACGCGCTTGTCGCGCGAAGCCTGCAGCAGAAGGCGCGGCGCGCCGCCCCACAAGATGGCCGATGCCACCACGTTCGTGTCGAGCACCATCCGCATGGGTTGGCGCTTCAGCTCGCGTCTTTCGCGCGTCGCTCGGCGCGCATGGCGGCGATCTCTTGGGCCACTTCCTCGGGCGACATCACGGCCGGCTCATCGACAGCCGCCATGCGGTCCATCGCCCCGAAGAGTTCATCGACGCGCTGCGCCTTGAGCTGATCGCGTAGCAAGCGCTCCAGCCTTGCTGGCGAGAGCAGCCCGGCGCTCTGCGCTTCCTGGGCGAGTTGGTCAGGCAAAGTGATCTGCACAGTGGTCATGGCCAGGCTCCCTGCGAACTCACGCGCTGCTCGAGCTTCACACCTTCGATGAATGTATCCAGCCGCTGCGTGGTGTCGTTAGCGGCGGCAAAATGCCAGATTGCTCAAATATACGATAGGTCGTCAGCGCTTTGCGGCTCACGAACGGCGACGGGCGTACAAGACAGCGCGATCGGCGCGCAAGGAACTCCCAGAACGCAGTAATCCTCGCCCGCTAGAACTTCTGCGGCCGGAACACGCCGACGTCCGACGTGAACATCACGATCGCGTAGTGCGGCGCGTAGGTGGCGAGCACGTGCTGCGCGACCTGCTCGGCGACGGCGGCGTCGGCGATGATCTTCATCTCAATCGAGCGGTCGTTCTCCCAGCTCGCCTCGCGCTCGCCGCGGCCGCCGCCGCCGCGCGCGTCGGTGATGGTGTAACCCTGCACACCGAAGCGGCGGGCGTCGCGCACCAGGCTCTTCTCGAGCGCGGCCTCGCCGATGATCACGAGCAGCTTGCGGGCGTGCGTTTCCATCTCAACTCCCAAGCCAGCGGGCGAACTGCAGGTACAGCGGGATCCCGAGGGTGATGTTGAACGGGAAGGTGACGCCGAGCGCCACCCCGATCGACAGCGCCGGGTTGGCTTCGGGCACCGCCACGCGCATCGCCGTCGGCGCCGCGATGTACGAGGCGCTCGCCGCCAGCGTGGCGAACAGCGTCGTGCCGCCGAGCGACAGTCCGAGCAGGTGGCCGATGACGGCACCGAGCAGCCCGAGCGCCACCGGGGCCGCGATACCGAAGACGACCAGGAAGAGGCCGGCGCGCTTCAGTTCGCCGATGCGCCCGCCGGCCACCAGGCCCATCTCCAACAGGAACAGAGCGAGCACGCCCTTGAACAGGCCGTAGAACAGCGGCTCGATCGGCCCGATGCCCTTCGGGCCTGCGACGAACCCGATCAACAGGCCGCCGAGCAATAGCACGACGCTCTTGCCGAACAGCACCTCGTGCGCCAGCACGCCCCACTGCGTCGAGCGCGGCGCGCTCCCCGGCGCGGCGCCGAAGCGCCGCGCGAGCACGATGCCGACGACGATGCCTGGCGCTTCCATCAACGCCACGAGCAGCGGCATGTGCGGCTCGCTCGGGATGCCCGCGTGCAGCAACACGCTGGTCGCGACCGCGAAGGTCACGACCGACACCGAGCCGTAGTGCGCGGCGATCGACGCGCTGTCGGCGCCCGACAGGCGGCCGAGCGCGCGCAGGATGGGGTAGAGCGCGAGCGGGATCGCGGCGCTCAGCGCGATCGCGGCCAGCGCGTGCGGCAGCACCGACAGGCTGGGCTGCCGCGCGAGTTCGACGCCGCCCTTCAGGCCGATCGCGAGCAGCAGGTAGATCGCCAGCGCCTCGTACAGCGCCTCGGGCAGCCGCAGGTCGCTCTTCGCGAGCTTGGCCGCGACACCGAGGACGAAGAACAGGACGACCGGATCGAGCATCGGGGGCAGGGAATCAGGTGTAGAGATACAGGCCGTGCGTTGTCGCGATGCCCCAGCGGCGGGTCAGCGACTCGATCATCACGAGCGCCGACTCGAGCGTGAACTCGTCGCGCTCGATCGCGTCGACCACGTCCGCCACCGGGCGCGTCTCGATCGCGTCGACTTCGCCGTCCTGGTTCTTCGGCTCCATGTTCGCCGCCAGCGTTGCGTCGTAGACGTGGATCGTCTCGTGCTGCAGGCCCTCGGGCACCGGCCGCATCAGCGAGAACGCGCGGCCGCGGTGGACCTCGATGCGGTCCAGCCCGATGCCGGCTTCCTCCCACGCCTCGCGCTCGAGCGCCTGCTCGAGCGTCTCGCCGTGCGGCACCATCCCGCCCACCAGGTTGTCCCAGCAGCCGGGGTCGATCTGCTTGTGCGCGGCCCGGCGCGCCACGACGACGTCGCCGTCGTCCGCGTACGCGTTCAGGTGCACGGCGGTGGTCGCGATGCCGAGCGGGCGGCAGGCGGCGCGCTCGATCGCGGCCAGCACCGGGCCGCCCGGCGCGGCGCGCACCGACAGCAGCTCGTTGCGCCAGCCGGTCAGCAGCTGCGCGTCGCGCAGGGCGCGCGACGCCTGCGCCAGCCGCTCGGTGCGGCCAGCGGCGTCGAGGCCGAAGTCGACCATCACCAGCTCGCGGTTCTTCAGCCGGAAGCCTTCGGTCTGGGCGAGGAAGTGCGCGACCATCGGCTGCGCCATCCCCACGCGCACGCCGGCGATGCGCAACGGCACCAGCTCCGGCGGCAGCGGCGGCTGCGCCCGCGCCTGCAGGCGCGCGGCGATCTGCAGCAGGCGTTCGCCGGTCGGCACGTCAGGCTTCCGGCCGCAGGTGCGGGAACAGGATGACGTCGCGGATGCTCGGCGCGTCGGTCAGCAGCATGATGAAGCGGTCCACGCCGACGCCGCAGCCGGCGGCCGGCGGCATGCCGTACTCGAGCGCGCGGACGTAGTCGGCGTCGTAGAACATCGCTTCCTCGTCGCCGGCGGCCTTTGCTTTCGCCTGGTCGTTGAAGCGCGCGGCCTGGTCCTCCGGATCGTTCAGCTCCGAGAAGCCGTTGGCGGTTTCGCGGCCGGCGATGAAGAGCTCGAAGCGCTCCGTGATCTCGGGTCGCGCATCGGACGCGCGCGCGAGCGGGGAGACCTCGACCGGGTAGTCGACGATGTAGGTCGGCTCGATCAGCTTCGACTCGGCGACTTCCTCGAAGAGCGCGAGCTGCAGCGCGCCGAGGCCGGCTTCCTCCGAGTGCGTGCTGCCCTTGGCGCGCAGCTCGCGGTGCAGGTAGTCGCGGTCGGCGAGCTGCGCCTCGGTGTAGTGCGGCGCGTGCCGGCGGATCGCCTGCACGGTGGTCAGCCGCGCGAACGGCTTCGACAGGTCGATCGTCTGGCCCTGGTACTGCAGCACCGCGGTGCCGGCCGCGGCGATCGCCACGTGGCGCAGCAGCCGCTCGGTGAAGTCCATCAGCCAGCGGTACTCGTGGTACGCGGCGTAGAACTCCATCATCGTGAACTCGGGGTTGTGGCGCGGCGACAGCCCTTCGTTGCGGAAGTTGCGGTTGATCTCGAACACGCGGTCGAAGCCGCCGACCACCAGCCGCTTCAGGAACAGTTCCGGCGCGATGCGCAGGTACATGTCGATGCCGAGCGCGTTGTGGTGCGTGACGAAGGGCTTGGCCGCCGCGCCGCCCGGGATCACCTGCAGCATCGGCGTCTCGACTTCGAGGAAGCCCTCGTCGACCATGAACTGGCGCATCGCCGCGATCGCCTTGCTGCGGACCATGAAGGCGGCGCGCGTCTCCTCGTTCATCATCAGGTCGACGTAGCGCTGGCGGTAGCGCTGCTCGCGGTCTTCGAGGCCGTGGAACTTGTCGGGCAGCGGGCGCAGCGACTTGGCGAGCAGGCGCAGCTCCCGGCAACGCACCGACAACTCGCCCTTCTGCGTCTTGAAGAGCACGCCGCGCGCCGCGACGATGTCGCCGAGGTCCCAGCGCTTGAACGCCTCGTGCGCGGCCTCGCCGGTGTCGTCGTTGGCGATGTAGAACTGGATGCGGCCGGTGCTGTCCTGGATCGTCGCGAAGCTGGCCTTGCCCATCACGCGCTTGAGCATCATGCGGCCGGCCAGCACGACCTCGACGTTCGCCTGCGCGAGCGCTTCGCGGTCGAGGTCGCCGTAGCGCGCCGTCAGGTCGCCGGCGACGTGCTCGCGGACGAAGTCGTTCGGGAAGGCGGGGCCTTCGGCGCGCAGCGCGGCGAGCTTGGCGCGCCGCTCCGCGATGATCTGGTTCTCGTCGGCGGGGCCGGCGACAGGGGAAGGGGCGGGTGGGACGGTGTCGTTCATCGGGTTCTCAGGCGTCGCGCACGTCGGCGACCGGTTGTGTTCCGAAATCGGCGCGGGCGAGGTAGGCCAGCACGCGCGCCGCGGCGGCCTCGGGCGTCGGCAGCTGTCCGCTGGCTTTCATGCCGATGAAGTTGGCCTGGTCGGGGAAGCCCGCCGGATCGGCCGCGCGCAACTGGCTCTGCATGTCGGTGTCGATCACGCCCGGTGCGAGCGACACGATGCGGGCCGGGTGGGGGCGGTGTGGTTCGTCGAGCGCCGTGATCCGGCTGAACTGGTCGAGCCCCGCCTTGGCGGCGCTGTACGCCGACCAGCCGGCGATCGGGCGCCGGCCGGCGCCCGAGGAGATGTTCAGCACGCGCTTGTCGATCGCCCAGGTGCGCGTGGCGCGCAGGAACACGCTCGTCAGCAGCATCGGGGCCTCGAGCCCGACGCGCAGCACGGCGGCCAGCGTGTCGGCGTCGCTGGCGTCGATCGGCCCGACACGGCCCACCAGCCCGGCGTTGTTGATCAGCGTGGCCGACGTGAACTGCGCGGCGTTGTGCTGGTGCAGCCAGGTCTCGAAGCGGGCGGCGGAGCCGATGTCGTGGCTGAGATCGAGCGCCCACTGCTCGAGCGCCGCGCCCGCCGCGCGCGCGGCGTCGCCGAGGGCGGGGTCGGGGTGGCGCGACAGCGTCAGCAGGTGCGTGTCGGCCGCGAGCAGCTGGCGCGCGATGGCCGCGCCCATCCCGCGCGAGGCGCCGGTGAGGATGAACAGGCGTCGTGGGGTCATGTCGGTTCAGAGGTGGGTGAGCGCGGTCACGCCGCCGGGCAGCGGCAGCCGTTGCGGTGGCGTCAGGGCAGGGCGCGCGCGCATCAGACCGCCTGCTTCAGGCTCGCCTGGATGAAGTCGTCGAGGTCGCCGTCGAGCACCGCCTGCGTGTTGCCGACCTCGACGTTGGTCCGCAGGTCCTTGATGCGCGACTGGTCCAGCACGTACGAGCGGATCTGGTGGCCCCAGCCGATGTCGCTCTTCGAGTCTTCGAGCTTGGTCTGCTCCGCCATCCGCTTGCGCAGTTCCATCTCGTAAAGCTTCGACTTCAGCATCGCCATCGCCTCGGCGCGGTTGCGGTGCTGGCTGCGGTCGTTCTGGCTGGCGACGACGATCCCGCTCGGAAGGTGCGTGATCCGCACCGCCGACTCGGTCTTGTTGACGTGCTGGCCGCCCGCGCCCGAGGCGCGGTAGACGTCGACGCGCAGGTCGGCCGGGTTGATCTCGACCTCGATCGTCTCGTCCACCTCGGGGAAGACGAACACGCTCGCGAACGACGTGTGGCGCCGCGCGTTCGAGTCGAACGGCGACTTGCGCACCAGGCGGTGGATGCCGGTCTCGGTGCGCAGCATCCCGAACGCGTAGTCGCCGGTGAGCTTGATGGTCGCGCTCTTGATGCCGGCGACCTCGCCCTCGGTTTCCTCGAGCAGTTCCGGCTTGAAGCCGCGGCGCTCGGCGTAGCGCAGGTACATGCGCTCGAGCATCGACGCCCAGTCCTGCGCCTCGGTGCCGCCGGCGCCGGCCTGGATCTCGATGAAGCAGTTGCTGGGGTCCAGCGGGTTGTTGAACATCCGCTGGAATTCGAGTTCGCCGACCTGCTTCGCGAGGTCGGCGACGTCCTTCTCGATCGCGACGAGCGTCGGGTCGTCGTTGTCGGCGCGCGCCATCTCGAACAGTTCGCCGGCGTCGCTCACGCCGGCCTCGAGCCGGTGCATCTTCTCGACGATCAGCTCGGCGGCCTTCTTCTCCTTGCCGAGTTCCTGCGCGCGCTTGGGGTCGTCCCAGACTTTGGGGTCTTCGAGCGCGCTGCCGACTTCCTTGAGTCGAGCCTCCTTGGCATCGACGTCAAAGATACCTCCGGAGTTCAGCGAGGCGGCCGCGCAGGTCCGCGACGGTCCCTTCGATCTGGTTGAGGCGTTCGGCTTCCATGGTTGTCCCGGCTCGAAAACCCGGATTATAGGAAGGCGGCGTGTTCGAGGACGGAGGGGGCGGTGCGGCCCGTGCCTAGAGCCTTCGTTTGGAGCCGGGCGGCGCAGGATCCTCGAGCGCGTTGAGGAATGACGAAGTCGATCGGAAGCAGTCCTCGAAGGTTGGACGGTAGTTGCGGGCGTCAATCGCTTCGAACTGAGCCATCACGATCTCATGGCGCTCGGAGATTATGCGGAGAAAGGCATCGCGGTTCCGAAGAAGGTACCGCGATGCTTCCCTGAGTTCGTCCGGCGAGGTCTCGATCAAGAAACCCAAATCGAAGAGATCGCGAGCCTTCCCCTCATGTCCGCGATGCCAAAGTTTCTTGGCAACAATCTCGACATCGGTCTCCAGGCGGACGGCGCGCCCGAGAACCGTGCCCTCGACAGCTCCCGGGGCGGTCAGCAGCGGCGCCGCGACGAAGTCGACCTCGCCTTCCGGGAAATAGAGCTTGATGTGACCCGCGGAGACTTCGTATTCAGACGTCATCCGCTCTGCCACACCTCCAAGGGCCGGATTCACATATCCCAGCGGCTGGGGATCGCTGAAGAAGATGTCGATGTCTTTGCTCGACCGGTGGTTGTGCCTCAACATCAGCACTGTGCCGCCGCCCATCGTCCAGGAAATTTCAGCGTCCGCACTGTCGATGATCTCGACTGCGCGCTCGAAGAGGACTTGCCATGGTTCGATCATGGTCGAAGGTGCCGCCGAGCCACCTTCGTCTGCTTCCCGAGCTTGGCAAGGTTGTTCCACGCCGCCTTGGGAACGCCCTGTGGAAACACATCGCTCAAGGCCCGCACCAACAACGTCGGCGAGGCTTCCTCTAGGAGTGTGGCGACGTGCGGCAGGAACTCGGGCGCAACCTCCCCGGTTTTCACTGCCCGCACCAACTCCGACTCCGGCAAGGGATTGCGGTAGCTGACGCTGCCAGACGCCACAGCCACCTTCAGCCAGCGCTTCGCTGGTGTCACCTGCTTCGTCTTCTTCATGAACAAGCTCATGTCGAGCACCTGCGCGATCTTCAGTACCTTCGCGACCCCTAGATCCGTTGTTCCTGCCTCAAACGCATTGATGCTGGCCCTGGACAGATCTGTCAGTGCAGCGAGACGCGACTGCGTCAGGCCAAGCTCCTGGCGACGGGAGCGAATCTGGGTGCCGAGTGCCGCGATCTGAGGGTGCTGCTTCATGGCGCCACCGTACCATCGACGAGTCATTTGTGTCAAACATATTTGACAATTAACGAGCTGACCCTGACCGTCAACGACCACCTCTTGGGCGGGATGTTGAATCGCGCCGGTGCCCGTGGCGGCTGGTTCAAACAGCAAGATGCAGCCCGCGCGAGCGTCGTCAGGGGCCAGATCGGTGCCCTGTGCAAGCGGCGGATCGTGCCGCGCCGGTCAGACGTTGCTCAGGTGCTCGACGATCAGCTGCACCCGGCGCATCCCGTTGTAGTCGTCCGCCATCGGGCGATAGGCGAGCCGGGCTTCCTTCGGCAGCAGCTCCGTGCGGCGGAACCAGATCGCGTTGAACCGCCGGCCGTCGAGGTCGAGCGACAGCTTCAGATGCCGATCCTTGATGAGCCGCTGGTCGAGGACGGTGAACACGTTGGCGAACAGCGGCGGCGGGAATCCCTGCCCCCAGACGTGCTGGTCGAGCGCGTTGATCAGCGGCAGCCCGATCTCGTCGGGCTTCAGCGGGCCGTCGGTCGCGATGGTGCGGGCGAACAGCGCCCGGTCGCACGATGCGCGCGTGGCGTCCTCGAACGCCTGGGCGAAGTGGTCGTAGTGCTCCGACTGCAGCGTCAGCCCGGCGGCCATCGCGTGGCCGCCGAAGCGCCGCACGATGTCCGGCGCCTGCTTGGTCACGAGGTCGAGCGTGTCGCGCAGGTGCACGCCCTCGATCGAGCGGCCGGAGCCGCGCAGCTCGGACTCGCCGGCACGGGCAAACGCGATCGTCGGCCGGTGGAACTTCTCCTTGACGCGCGAGGCCACGAGGCCGACCACGCCCTGGTGCCAGTCCTCGTTGAACAGGCAGATCGTGCTCGCGGCCTCGACCGTGTCGGCGTCGAGTTTCGCCAGCGCGTCGAGTTGCATGTCGCTCTCGATCTCGCGCCGGTCACGATTGAGCTGGTCGAGCTGGCGGGCGAGTTCCAGCCCGCGCTCGAAGCTGTCGGTGGTCAGGCACTCGATCCCGACCGTCATGTCGGTCAGGCGGCCGGCGGCGTTGATGCGCGGGCCGATCGCGAAGCCGAGGTCCATCGCGCGGGTCGTCCGCGCGTCCTTGCCGGCGACCTGGAACAGCGCCGCCATCCCGGCGTGCAGGCGACCGTTGCGGATGCGCTCCAGTCCCTGCGCCACGAGGATCCGGTTGTTGCGGTCGAGCCGCACGACGTCCGCGACCGTGCCGAGCGCGACGAGGTCGAGCAGCGCGTCGAGCCGGGGCTGCGTGGCGGCGGTGAAGCGACCGCGGGCGCGCAGTTCCGCGCGCAGCGCCAGCAGCACGTAGAACATCACGCCGACGCCCGCCAGGTGCTTGCTCGGAAAGCCGCAGCCCGGCTGGTTCGGGTTGACGATGCACGCGGCGTCGGGCAGCACCGGGCCTGGCAGGTGATGGTCCGTGACGAGCACGGCGATGCCGAGTTCATTGGCGCGCGCCACGCCGTCGACGCTGGCGATCCCGTTGTCGACGGTGATGATCAGGTCGGGCGCCTTCTGCGCGGCGAGTTCGACGATCTCCGGCGTCAGCCCGTAGCCGTACTCGAAGCGGTTCGGCACGAGGTAGTCGACGTCGGCGCCCATCGCCCGCAGGCCGCGCAGGCCGACCGCGCAGGCGGTCGCGCCGTCGCAGTCGTAGTCGGCCACGATCAGCAGGCGCGCGTCGGCCTCGATCGCGTCGGCGAGCAGGATCGCGGCGTCGTTCACGTGCGACAGCGCCGTCGGCGGCACCAGCCGGTCGATCAGCAACTGCAGGTCGTCCGGGCGCGCGATGCCGCGCGCCGCGAGCACGCGGGCCAGCGCGGGCAGCGCGCCGTCGGCAACGAGACGCTGCGCCGCGGCGGTATCGAAGTCGCGAACGAGCAGGCGTGTCATTCGGAGAGGATCTCTTCGGTGGATGCGGCGCGCCAGAACTTCAGTCGGTCGGAGGGGCGGCTTCGGAGCCGGCGCAGTGTCGAATCGCCGGTGACGACGATGTCGAGCGTGCTCGAACGGGCGAGTGGTGCGAGGCGCTGGTCGAGGGCGCGCAGCGTGTCGATCCAGTGTGTCCAGTCCTGCCGCAGGCACGGGACGAGGAGGTCGGACCACACGACCAGCGCGTTGTCGCCCGGCGTCGCGCTGCCGGACGACGAAGCGATGCCAGCCGCCTGTGCGGCGCCGCGCCACTCGGGTTCGTCAGCCAGCACGGTCGTGAAGGCGGGGCGTTTCAACGGCGCCCAGCGGCCGCCGCCGTGCAGCCACACGCTGTTCACCGTCGCTTCGCCGCGCGCCTCGCGCGCCTCGTTCACGGGATGCGCGTGCCACGTCATCTGGATCTCGGTCAGCAGCCGGTTCCACACCGCGGCGTCGCGGCCCGCGGGCAACGCCGCGTGCAGCGGCTGTCCAAACGTGGCCGCGAGCGGCTTCGCAACCATCTCCCATTCGCGCGCCGTGCGAAGGAACCAGTGTTCCGCGATGCGCACGAACTCCGCGCCGGCCTCGGCGGCAAGTGCATTGGCGGCGGCGATCAGCGCGCCGGCGTCGTCTTCCGAGGGCGGCGCGGCCAGCGGCGCGAGCGCCACGTGATCGCGCGCGAGTTCGAGATGCACCGGGTCGGCGTGCCACAGGCACTGGTCGGGCGCCGGCGCATGGCCCGCGAGCGCGGCGACCGCATACGGCGCGGTGGCGAGCGGTGCTTCCTGCTGGAACAGGTATTCGGCCAGCCACGCGAGGTGCGGCAACGCCTCCGCCTCCGAATCGCCGGCGAGCTCCGCGCGCGCGAGCACGGACGCCAGCCCGGTCGCCGCGAGCGGCTCGGCGAGCGCGCGCGCGACGTCTCGCGGCAGCAGGGCGCCCGGCAACAGCAACGTGACATGCATCGGCCGATTCTACGTTCGCGCCCGCGCGCGCCCGATGCGATGGTGGCCGAGTGCGAGGGACCGGTTGGCTACAATCGTCCGCCATTCGCCGGCCCACGGCCGAACGCCACCCCTTGAATCTTCCCTACGAGCTACGGATCGGCCTGCGCTACACCCGCGCGGGACGGCGCGCGCGCCGGCGCAACGGGTTCATCTCGTTCATCTCCGGCATCTCGATGCTCGGCATCGCGCTCGGCGTGATGGCGCTGATCGTCGTGCTGTCGGTGATGAACGGGTTCGTGTCGCAGGTGCGCGACCGGATGCTATCGGTGGTCTCGCACATCGAGGTGTTCGCGCCGGACGGCGCGCTGGCGGACTGGAAGGGCACGGCGCAGGCGGCCCGGAGAAATCCCGAGGTGATCGGTGCCGCGCCCTATGTCAACGCGCAGGCGCTGCTGACGCGCGGCGAGAGCGTGCGCGGCGTGCTGATCCGGGGCGTGGATCCGGCCGCTGAACCCGAGGTGTCGGACATCGCGAAGCAGGTGCGCGGCGCGCCGCTGACGGCGCTGGCCGACGGCGAGTTCGGCATCGTGCTGGGCGGCGAACTGGCGCGCGCGCTCGGCGTCGCGCTGGGCGAAAAGGTCACGCTGATCGCGCCGCAGGGCCAGATCACGCCGGCCGGCGTGGTCCCGCGGCTGAAGCAGTTCACCGTGCTCGCGGTCTTCGACTCGGGCCACTTCGAGTACGACAGCGCGCTGGCGCTGATCCACATCGGTGACGCGCAGCGGCTGTTCCGCGTCGACGGGCCGACGGGCGTGCGGCTGAAGATCAGGGACATGCAGCGCGCGCAGGAGGTGGCCGGCGATCTGGCGCAGTCGCTGCCGCCGGGAATGATCGTGCGCGACTGGACGCGCCAGAACCGCACCTGGTTCGCCGCGGTGCAGGTCGAGAAGCGGATGATGTTCATCATCCTCGCGCTGATCGTCGCGGTCGCCGCGTTCAACCTCGTGTCGACGCTGGTGATGACGGTGACCGAGAAGCAGTCGGACATCGCGATCCTGCGCACGCTCGGCGCGAGCCCGTCGAGCATCATGGCGGTCTTCATGGTGCAGGGCGCACTGATCGGCGTGCTCGGCACGCTGCTCGGCGTGGCAACCGGGCTGTTCGTCGCCAACCATCTCGACACCATCTTCCCGGCGATCGAGCGCATCGCCGGCTTCCCGCTGATCCCGAAGGACATCTACTTCATCAGCTCGCTGCCGTCCGATCCGCGCGCGTCCGACATCGTGCCGATCGCGGTGATCTCGATCGTGCTGTCGCTGGTGGCGACCTTGTATCCGAGCTGGCGTGCGTCGCGCGTCAAGCCGGCGGAGGCGCTGCGCTATGACTGATACGGTGCTGTCGGCGCGCGGCGTGACGAAGTCCTTCCGCGAAGGCGGGCTGGGCGTGGACGTGCTGCGCGGGGTCGACCTCGACGTCGTGCCGGGCGAACTCGTCGCCATCGTCGGCGCCTCGGGCTCCGGCAAGAGCACGCTGCTGCACGTGCTGGGCGGGCTCGACGCGCCGGACCGCGGCCAGGTGCTGATCGAGGGGAAGAACCTCGCGGCGCTCGGTGAAGCCGAGCGCGGCCGCCTCCGCAACGAGCGGCTCGGCTTCGTCTACCAGTTCCATCACCTGCTGCCGGAGTTCACCGCGCTCGACAACGTCGGGATGCCGCTGACGATCCGCCGCCTGCCGCTCGCCGAGGCGCGGGCGCGGGCCGGCGAGACGCTGGCGGCCGTCGGGTTGACCGACCGCGTGCAGCATCACCCCGCCGAACTGTCGGGCGGCGAACGCCAGCGCACCGCGATCGCCCGCGCGATCGTGACGCATCCCGGCTGCGTGCTCGCCGACGAGCCGACCGGCAACCTCGACCGCGACACGGCGCGTGCGGTGTTCGACGTCTTCGTGAACCTCGCGCGCGAGCGGCGCACGGCGGTGGTGATCGTCAGCCACGATCCGGAACTCGCCGCGCGATGCGATCGCGTCCTGCGGCTGCAGCACGGGCGGCTTGCACCGGCCTGAGTCGACTGATCTCCCTGCACGTCGACTCTTTTGCACGCTGAGTCTCCCGCGTGCCGAACCTCTTGCGCGCTGAGTCGCTGGCGTGCTGAGTCTGCTGCGCGCCGAGCGCGCTGCGGGGCGCCTCGACTCCGCGCGACGCGCGGCGGGCGACACAGGGTCAAGGGCGCTTTCTGCGGGCCGGCAGCTCTCGGAGTGAGCTCTTGCGGTTCCGCCGGTCGTGCCTTCCGTCCGGCGCTCCTATCGGCCCGCCGCAGTTTCTGGAATGCGACGCCCGCCGCACGGCGTCGCGCTGCGCGAGGCACCCCGCAGCCCGCCCAGGCGCAGGAGGAGGCCGATCTGAACGCCGAGTCGATCTACTGAGCCATCACACCGAGGCACCCTGGCGGCGCTGCTTGCGCCGCCGCCAGGCATTGCGCAGGTACACGCTCCACGCGATGCGCACGACGACGTAGCCGATGGCGGAGAGCACGCACGCGAGCAGGAACACACCGAGCGCGAGCGGCGCTCCGAGTCCCAGCATCCACTCGCCGATCGCGTTGGCCGACGCGACCATCGCGCTCCAGTTCCAGTCGGGCGGCGGCGGCGCCGGCTTCCCGCCGCTGGCGCCGAGGACGAACTGGCCGATCTCGTACGCGAGCAGGTACAGCGGGACGATCGTGAAGGGGTTGGTGTAGAGCGTCGCGACGATCGCGATCGGAAGGTTGACGCGCGCGACGAGGCAGACGATCGCGGCGCCGAGCATCTGCAGCGGCCCCGGGATCAGGCCGCAGAACAGGCCCACCGCCACCCCGCCTGCGGCCGAGCGGCGGTTCAGGTGCCAGAGCGCGGGGTGGAACAGCGCATCCCCGAACACCCCGAGCGCCTTGACCTCGCGGACCTTGTCCACGCTCGGCATGAACTTGCGAAAGAGCTTGCGCGGCATGCCTCGATTGTAGTGACGGGGGAGGGGCGTCGCCTTGCGCCGGACGCGCGGATCGCTGCGTACACTCGAACGCCATGTGGATCGACACGCATTGCCACCTCGATGCCGACGAGTTCGACGCAGACCGCGACGCCGTCGTCGCGCGCGCGCGGGCGGCCGGCGTGTCGATGCTCGTGATGCCGACCGGCCACGTCGA
>Ga0209253_10003110_pt1 | contig 14617 bp, 11 predicted proteins | sample FrelakmetBRP12BR_FD_187145 | JGI IMG/M metagenome (GOLD analysis project Ga0209253, IMG submission 187145) | Freshwater lake sediment microbial communities from the University of Notre Dame, USA, for methane emissions studies - BRP12 BR (SPAdes)... | ecosystem: Environmental > Aquatic >...
AGCCCACGCAACCTAGGTATTTTTTCCGTTGAGGAGTTTTCGTTCCACGCCTTCAAGTAATTCGAATCTTCTACCCCATTTTCTGAAGAACTTGTTCTGACAGTAGAGAGGATGAGGAAGCACTCTGTTGAATTCAGTCAATCGCGCCGCAAAGCGAACTAGAGTAATGAGAATGAGAATAATTGCCAATACCCCTATCAGTGACGCAGTCCTAAGTCTCTCCAATTCTCTCTCAACGTCTAATAGAAAAGTGTGAACTGATCTTATGGGATATTCAGTCTCTTTCTTTTCTTCGCTCGTAAATCCTTCCCTCGCTCATATTGGGTAGTTTTCAAGTCTCTTAAAATGTAGATGCACCAAAGGTGAACCGTCTCCTCATAAGATAGCTCGAAGCGAATCTCTCAATCGTGTATACACAGCTCTTCCAGCATCTGTGAGTCTGCATTCGCCATTGTCTTCGTCAATAAGCTTCCTTTCTTTCATCTCATTAAGGTACTTCAAGAAATCATCATATGAAAGATCGGTTGCTTTTCTCCAAAGGTATGTTCTCAAATGCGGCCCGGCGTTGTAGTAGAGGTATTCTAGTATCTCGAATCGAATCTGAACTGAGCTCTTTCGTGATTTCTTGCTCATGGGAGAGGCACTTCTTAGATCGTCTAGCAATTGTTGATTTCAGTTGAGTGCATCATTGATGCATACCACTAGTGCGTTCTCCTCTTAAGATATTGCGCATATCATGTCACGAAATCAAATGCGAAAGAACGTAGAGCTATGCGCAGTTCACTATCGAACAAATGTCCTAGCTGCCCATTTTTTACGGGATTCTACAATGCGGCGGGAGAGACGTTTTCTTGTGTGATAGGTCTTCTAATAATTGGCTTCTTTCCGCATCGACTTCTGTGACGACGAAGCTTTCCCTCGGCGATATATTTGTGGCATGCTGGGCAGATGGGCAAACTGTCCCCCGTCATAAGTCGCAGATGGCACCTATTTATGATAATTGTAGTCTAGTTTAGGATACGCTTCTTGGATAGAGTCTCACAAGCGCTTCCGAATATCAATTGCAGCAGTTCCCAAGATCGTCTCATATGGGATGTGGGTGTAAAAATAGGATGAAGAATTGACCGATTGCTAGTGTTGCAATGCATACTATGATGCCAATCTTGAACCATTCCATGAAGCCAATGCTGTGACCGAGTCTCTTTTCCATCTGTCCCAGCGCCACGATATTCGCTGTTGATCCAACCAAAGTCAAATTACCGCCGAAGCATCCCACGAAAAGAATTACCCACCAGTACGAATAGACAGCTATCCCATTCTGTTCAATCGCGTGTACTATGGGGATCAGAGCGGATATGAGCGGCACGTTATCGATAGTTCCTGCCAGAAAGAACATCGGCCATGTAAGGATTGATGAAAGTATGAACTCGTTTCCATTTGCAATTCTTATCATTTCACCTGCGGCTAAATCGATTACACCCGTCTGCTCAAGAGTTGCAGTCTTTGCGAACAAGAACATGAAGAACAGAAGACTCCACCAGTCCACTCCACCTTCAACAATCTCCTTCGCCTCTTTGTGATGCATTGTTAAAGCCAAGGCCGCCGCCATGAATGGAATCGCCAACAATAGCGTGTTCTTTTCTAGGTCCAGCATAGATTCCAATCTGACGTGGAGACCGACCAATATCAGTGTAGAAAGGAAAAGACATAGTGAGAGCTGGGTCTTGTGATCTCTTTTCCAGTCAATTGATATTGATGGTTGAATATCGCCTGAAGCCTCGGGAATGACGAGTTGTTTCCGAAAATATGCCAAGACAATCAGAATCGTGGCTCCCAAACAGACAAGAACCACAGGTGTCGCCCAGACCAGAAAGTCTTCGAATGACAAACCCGCCTTGAAAGCTATGAGAACTCCGACCGGGTTTCCAAGAACTGTAGCGGCACTTCCAATGTTGATAGCAAAGACACACGAAAGCATGAACGTTTTGACGTCAAGCTTCAGTCGTTCGCACGTTTCAATCACTATAGTTCCAACGATCAAGATAGCCGTAACCTCGTCAATCATCGCTGCAAGCAGAGCTGATAGTAACATCAATGAAACAACCAGTTTTCTGGGACTATGATTGGAAACCCTGACCAAGTAGTTGGCGGCAGATCGAAATACTCCAGTTTTCTCCGTTGTTTCAACAATGATCATCATGGACACCAGGAACACGACAACATCAATGCTCATGTAGTCGATCATGAGATCAAGGTGAAGAATCCTCGACGCCATCAATATGCCGACGCCTCCGAGGGCGAAGGCTAGTCTGAAATTCCAGAAAAGAAGTGTACCAGAAATTGTTGATACGAATACCAAGATAGAAATCGTTTGATCGGGCTGAAGTCTCATAGATGACAGTAACACGTACGTCAAAATGAGTACAAGAAAGAACGAGACAACATGGACATTCGTTGGTGTCGTAACGCGACTTTCAATTCGGTGTATAGTTGAACCGATCTTCACCATTGCTAATTCCGACGATGAAGATAGAGCATTACATAAAAGGGGTTTGACAAGAAACTGCTAAAGTTCGATTCTCGAACATACCATTCCTTTCAGCGTATGTGCTTTGCCTTTCGAATTGGCTCCACCCGCGCTGACGAGACTATTTGGCGCTAACCAGACGTGCTAACAGTGCCAGAACGTTATTCACGTGTCTTTTGGAGAGACTTTTCAGCTGCCTTGACCAATCCGAATGCGCCGGTCATCATTACATCTCCTGTGGGAGCCGCAAAATGAAATCCAACTCCTGAATTCGCAATCATCATCCTCCGGGGGCCAGTAGCCAAGACAACATATTCTTCTTCTATCACACCGTCGGTTAGATAGAATGATCCATGCCCTCCATCGCCGCTAACCTCTTCGTCCGTGAGTTTTCCTGACCCCAGTCGCCTCAACAGTTGGCCAAGCTTCTCAGGTGTAAGAAGAGATGTGTGATGTTCCATAAAACCGAGAATTCCGTCGGTGATCAAAGAAGCGGTGACATGCGAATTGCCAATATTGACAGCAATTGCTCCTGCCAGCGGTGATGGACGATCGTAGAGACATCCTGCCATGGCAGCTAAGGTGCTGTCCATGACGAAAGTACTCACTCCTGGAAAAGATTTCTTCACAGATCTTACTGCTGAGCGCATCCGTACGTAGCACTGCGGGGCATCATCAATAAAGATTGACGCATCGACATGTGGCTCTTGAAGAAAGCGCTCTTTGAACTTTTCCAGCCTGAATCTATTCTGACTGACATTCGCTGGTGGAACACCATGATCTTGAACAGCGATGGCTATCGCGTCAAAACCTTCAAGCGATTCCGACGTGGACAATAGAAACGCTCTCAATTGGTCGGAATTGACTTCGTCAAAAGTGATGTGTTCGCCCGAGAAGCCATCCGCAGGTTTCTCTTCTATTGTTATTCCGAGCGATTTCACCCTCTCCAGACGGTTGTAGAGTGTAAAAGCCGCTTCCTCTGTCATGGTTACTTTGTGCCCATTTTCTATGTGGTGCTTCAGAGTTGTCGCAAGTTCGCCACCACCGATCGTGTGTCCACTTATGTACAAGTCATTTTTGGAGTTTCGAATCTTTTTTGCGCAGAGAATGGTGGGACTCGGCATGACCATTTTTGTGCAGTTCTCTACATTTTTCTCGGAATCATAGAGAAGTACATCCTTTGTTCCCGCACCTATGTCGATTCCTAGAATCTTCATGTAGAGGCTCACCTCAACGGGTCACCCATGGCCGGCGAGGATGACAGATTGGCTACTACATCTGCTGCCCAGAGAAAAGGATTGAGACAATCAAACGTCAGGCCATGTGAACCCCTCCCTCCCGGGGAGACCCCGAAGGCGCCTTCGCGCACGTCTATCGACGAATTGTTCATGACCCTTTTCTGAGAGCCTCACTTTGCCTGGTCAGCTGCGCATGTTGACCCAATATCGCATGTACACATGTTGTTCGTACACAGATGTACAATCGTTTGTCAACGATGAGGGATATCATGTGTGAAATTCGTTGATTTGCGAGTTTCTCGATATTTCTAATGAAGGCAAGAGCCAAATACCTTTCCTAGACATTTGATTTCGGAATGAAAGGCTGAGCAAATGTCGGACAGGATCAAACATTTTCTGATTGGCCCGCCATTGCCAACGTACCTGTCCAAGCATAAACATCTGAACAAGATGCGAGCTTTGGCCGCGTTCTCACCGGACGCACTCTCGTCCATAGCGTATGCTAATCAAGAAATCTATTTGGGGCTCGTCGTTGCTGGAAGCGTTGGGTTGTCTCAGTCTCTTCCTGTGGCGTCAGCCATCACAGTCCTACTGGCTGTTGTTGCACTCTCATATTTTCAGACAATACATGGCTACCCATCCGGCGGAGGGTCATATTCAGTCGCACGTGAAAACCTAGGCGTTATTCCTGGCTTGATAGCCGCATCGGCGCTATTGATCGACTATCTGCTTACCGCAGCAGTCAGTCTAACCGCCGGCGTAGCGGCCATTACGTCCGCTTTTCCCCAGATATTGCCATATCACGTTGGCTTCTCACTTTTGATACTAGTAGTCATCACACTGATGAATCTGCGCGGCCTTCGTGAGACTGGCACTCTAATGGCGATACCAGTCTATCTGTTCTTGTTTGCCTATCTGCCCATGTTGGCCTATGGTGCGATCTTTGTTATGACTAAAGCCCCGTTGCCCGTCGTGACCACCGCTCCTCAGCCAACTCAGCCTCTGACCTCAATTCTGCTGTTGCATGCATTCTCAACAGGTTGCACAGCACTGACAGGAATCGAAGCGATAAGTAATGGAGTTCCAGCGTTTCAGCAACCTGAGGCACGAAATGCCGGACGAACGATGATTGTGATGGCTTTCTTGATGGGTATACTCTTCATGGGAAGCATTGGTTTGACACAAGCTCTCGCAGTGGTTGCAGGCCCCCAAGAGACGATTCTGTCAGCTTTGGCTAGGCGTCTGCTTGGGAGTGGCCCAGCATACTTGATTATTCAAGCTACAACGATGTTGATTTTGGCTGTTGCCGCCAACACGAGTTTTGCAGGTTTTCCCCGTCTAGCTGCAATACTAGCGGCAGATGGTTTTCTGCCTCGTCAGCTAACCAGCGTCGGAGATCGCCTAGTATTTGCCAAAGGCATCATACTCTTGGCAGTGGGAACTGGTTTACTGATCATAGTATTCGGCGGAAATACTCACGCCCTCGTTCCGTTGTTCGCTGTAGGCGTCTTCCTCGCCTACACACTGTCACAATTAGGCATGGTAGTTCACTGGTTACGCGAAAGGGGATCAGGATGGAGAATGAAATCGATTGTGAATGGGGTTGGGGCCTTCGCAACCGCAACGACGCTGTTTGTTGTTGGAGCAAACAAATTCCTTGACGGTGCCTGGATTACCGTCTTGCTCATTCCAATCCTGTTGATTGGGTTTCTCAAAGTCTACCGTTACTATCAAGACTTGGCCCATCAATTGTCGCAACAAAAGCTGCCTCAGCTGCTCGTAATACCTTCCCCTGCGCTACGTGTTGTCGTTCCCGTTTCTAGAATAAATCGTGCAATGATAGAAGCTGTTGCTTTTGCACGGTCAGTTTCGAAAGATGTCACAGCGGTATACGTGGAGTTCGAACAGGGTGCAGGGCAGACGATGAGTAAAGAGTGGAAACTCTATTGGCCAGATGTGCCGCTAGTGGTCTTGTACTCTCCCTACCGTTCGATCGTCGGTCCGTTTCTGGATTTCCTCGACGAATCTGACCGCAAATACAATGATGGACAATCAGCAGTGGTCGTTTTGCCTGAAGTAGTGCCAGCACGTTGGTGGCAGGGGTTGCTTCACAATCACACCGCGCGTCTGATCAGAGACGCACTCCTGTATCATCGACGACATTCGGGCTACGAGCGTGTAATCATTGACGTTCCACACCATCTGCAGCGCTAGATGCAAACGCATAATCAAATGCTGCTTTACCTTGAAAAGCACGCCTTGGATAAAGCAAACTTGACTGGGCTCCACAAGAGATCTAGGAAGTGACTAGGCCCAATATCGTAGCCTATTACCCGTACACGTAGGCTGACACAATCTGTCTTCTGGAGTTGCAGGGACCGCCAAGACTCTCCCGCTGAAAGAAGACTGTCCGGATTCCTTGAACCTTGGTGGCTTCAGGGTGAGTCGTCGAGCTGGAAATTGCTGTTAGGCATCAGGGGACAAAAATGACTTCAGCAAAATCCGCGATTCTTCCATCTATTATCTCAACGTGTTCTTTCCTCAGCATTTGGATCTTCTTCTTCACATTCTTTCCAGAGGTCTTTCCGCCGAAGCCACCAACAGTCCCATCGGATCTCACCACTCTATGGCATGGAACTCTTGGAGCATAGGGGTTTCTCCGACAAGCGTTACCAACAGCTCTGTATGCCTTGGTGTTCAGTTTCTTCGCAACTAGACCATATGTCGTGACTCGGCCTTTAGGTATCTTTTCCATCAACTTCCAGACTTTCTCGTCAAACTTCAAACTACATCAACTAACAACTTGTCGATGTCATCTATTCAACATTCTTGACCCTACGAAGAACCACATGATCAGCAGCGACATCGCTGGTTTGTCGGCTGGGCGCTACCCCTACAGAAGCTCGACTGTCTCTCTGATTCTTCGGAGGGCTTCCCTCAAATCATCCTCCGGATTGGTAAATGTGAGTCGAATGTGGCCTTCTCCAGCTTCACCAAATCCGACGCCTGGAATAGTCGCAACCCTAGCTCTTTCCAGAAGCAGATCGCTCATCTCAACTGACGTCTTGCCCAGCTGCGATACATCTGGAAAAGCGTAGAATGCACCTCTTGGCTTCGTACATGAAAAACCATTTATCCGAGCCAACTCCTCCATGACCACGTTTCTTCGCTTCTCATACTCAAGTCTCATCTCGTTCACAAATTGCCATGATCTCTGGTCATGTAGCGCAAGTGCAGCAGCTCTTTGAACAAACGTAGCCGGCCCTGTCACGGAGTGCTCATGAATCACCTTGACTCTGCTGATTATCCGCTTGTCAGCAATCATGTATCCTAGTCTCCATCCCGTCATGGCGAAGGCCTTGGAAAACCCGTTCACCGTAATAGTCCGATCCTTCATCCCAGGCAGCGAAGCTATGCTCGTGTGCTTCATTCCATCATAGATCAAGTATTCATAGAGTTCATCGGAGAGCACTGCAAGATCTTTTTCGATCGCAATCTCTGCAACATCATCGAGATCGCTCTTTTCCATTACCCCTCCAGTTGGGTTGTTTGGCGAGTTTACAACGATCAACTTTGTCTTCGGCGTCACTGACTTCTTCAACTTCGCCGTGTCCATCTTGAATCCACTCTCCTCAAGGAGTGGTATCTTGACAGGTACTCCTCCTGCAAAAGTTACACACGGTTTGTAGCTGACCCAGCACGGGTCAGTGAGTATCACCTCGTCACCAGGGTCGAGAGATGCCATCATGGCATCAAAGACCGCTTCCTTTCCTCCGACCGTCACCAATACCTCTGAATTCGGATCCACGTCAAATCGATTGTCTCTCTTCGTCTTTTCAGCTATGGCCGTTCTCAGCTCAACTAGACCAGCACTATCGGAATAGAATGTGTGTCCTTCGTCCAAAGCTTTCTTGGCAAAATCCCTTATGTGCTCAGGAGTCACAAAACCAGGCTCACCAGCACCGAGGCTTATCACGTCAACTCCTGAATGCCTCATAGCCTTTACTCTGGATATCATGCCAACGGTTGGAGAACCTGGAACCTCTGTTCGACTCGCCATTCTCAACTCCATCTCGACTCTCCTTTCACCAGTTCTTCTTCATCACAAGTGTGTGAAGCTTTGAAAGTTCTCTCTGCTCAAGATTGCCTGAAATGGACTGCAACAGATGTGTAGCCCATATTAGGTTTTGGCATATAGACAGTTCGCGGACGCAACCAATTCCATCTGAGAATTCCTGAGTATCGCACCTACGTAGAGAAATTGACCAAGAAACGCTGAGGCGCTTTTCCAAAAACTAGCGGAATTCGTGGGGAGAGGGAAAATTGCCTGTTCCCTTCGTTAGGTGGGCAACGTCTCGAACTTGCCTCAAAGCTAGAATCAGTCAGGGTAATTCGCGGACAGAAGAATGAGGCAAAAACAATACTGAACGGATTCTGGGGTCCAGAGACCTCTGCTGGGCTACAGAGGCCTCTGGCTGGGCTGTATTCTGGCTTTCTAGTGGCAGATTCTAGATTCAACATCCTCAATTGTTAGGAGTCTTCGCTTGTGAAGGAAAGACCAACGGTTTATTTGAAGAGAGTACATGACGTTTCACATCTGGAACACCATTGTGTCACACTCCTTATAAAACATTACTCAAAAACCCGACATATATCGAGAACCGACACCAAAACGTCGTAGCGTTGCGTGGCGACTTCACCCTGACGCGATCGATGATTACATCATAATAATTCATTTCACACACTACGAAACCGCCGCGTTTATACATCGAACTCCAGTGATATACTGAAACAGCAATATTGGAGGAAAACCCTTGGACGAAGAGAGATGGACCGTATGGTTAATGTTCAGCTGCGCCAACTACATGGCTCATCCCGATGCCTTGGGAATCGCAGTGTTAACCAACTACTCATCCATGCCCAGAGTCATGGCCTCGACTGAAACTAAAGCCTGCAGCATATGTGGTTCAGGACTGTCCTATGCAGGCAAGGAGGATGCTCTTCTTCCGTTCTTAACGTGCGATTTCGAACGTCTCAGCGCGGGTGGGTACAATCCCATCAAGGATGAAGAGCTCTGGATAGCGGACTACTGAATACATCCTTCCCCATTTTTTCCGTCCACAGACCAATGAATACCTGATTCAACTAAGTGGTCAACCTAGCTCTTTCTTTGACTAGTGCAGCAACTCTTTTTGCGTCTGCTCTGCCGCGAACTTGCACCATCACTAAGCCCAACAGCTTGCCGGCCGCCCTATCCCCTTGATCTTTCAACAGTGAAATGTTGTCGAACACAACTTTGTCAACAATTGACGCCAACTCCCGTTCTGAGAGCATCCCGAGGCTCAATTTCTCTAAGGCTTCGTCAGGGGTCTTGCCCGGATTCTCAGCTATCCATCTAGCGATCGTCTCAACGGACTCTTTCGCCGTCTCCCCTTTGTCAACAAGGTAGAATATCTTCTCAATATGTTCCGGGACAAGGTTCTCGAGCGCGACGCCGTCTCTGTCAAGGCTCTTTAGAGTCTCGGTGAGTACAGTCGCGATGAACGATGGTTGGATCTTCGTTCTGGTAGCCACGGTCTCAAAAAGTTCGATGAAGTCGGAGTTGAGAAGTTGCTTCGCCAGTTTTTCATTTAGACCAAATGAATCCGTTAGCCTTTTCATCACCGTCTCAGGTAGTGGCGGAAGGCTGGCCTTGATTCGACTGATCCTTTCTGATGTGATTGATATGGGTGGCACATCGGTTTCCGGATACATCCGAGCTGCACCTGGACGCGGACGCATGTAGAACGTTGTACCATCCGGGTTCGAGGCCCTGGTCTCTTCTGGCACGCCTCTGAGAGTTTCCTTGGCTCGTTCAACAACGGCCTTCAACGCATCATTTGTCTTTTCAACCTCGTCAGCCACCAGAACAAATCCATCATCTGACGCTACTTTCAATCGAAGGCGTATTCTTTCCAGTTCCTCCTGGTTGATCCCATATCCAGGCAGCTCATCTGAATGGAATATCCCACCCACCTTGCCCGCGAAGATGGCTCTGCGCGACATCTCAGTTCCCAATCTCAGTCCGGGGAGTAGTTCTCTTCCAAGTAGGCCGGAAAATTTTGGAAGCTTAACGGCGCATACGATGCCGTTCTTGGCCAGCGCTGACTTCACCACTTTGGAGGCGGTCTTCGAGAAAGCATCAGTCACATTGACAAGATTCTCTTTGATGTCATCTTCACGTAGACCCCTATTTGCCAGTTCATCTTTGATCTTGATCAGTTCGTTTTGCCTTTGGAATTCAAGTTCGACGGCGCGTGAGATCAGGTCGAGTTTCTGAACTCCCTTGATCTCGATTAGTGCTCCTTGGGGGGTTGAAATGTTCAGGTCTTGTCTGATCGTGCCTAAGCCTCTCTTCACCTTCCTGGTGGCTTTGAGGAGTCTGCCGATTGCAAGCGCCGTCTCCTGAGCCTCTTGAGGTGAATTGATGACTGGACCTGTAGTGACTTCCACGAGCGGAATGCCAAGCCTGTCTATCCGATAGTTAACCGTCATTCCTACTTCGCCCATTTTTCTTGCGGCATCCTCTTCAAGGCTTACGTGTTGTATTGGGACTCTCTTGTTGAGTATGTCCAAGTATCCGTCGAGTCCAATTGCGGCAGTTCTCTGAAATCCAGTAGTGTTTGAACCATCAATGACAACTTTTCTCATGACGTGAATCTCGTCAACGGGCTTCAGGTTAATCATGAGACCGATCATCAGAACGCTGTCAACAGCCTCATCGTTCAAGTCATGCGGTGGCTCTTCATCCATCTCGACGAGACATGAGGTGTCAGAATCCGCCTCATATGCAACCATCCTACCCCTCTGGAACTCGAACATAGCTGCAGGGTCAACCTGACCTAGCTCACTTTGAGTTGGTCGAAGCCTCCTGAGGAAAGTTTTTTCAGGCTTTTCTGTTGAAAGACGGGTCGGACAGCCACAGAACAACTTGGCCTTAGTGTCAAGTTGACAGTGAACCTCGATTCCTACCTTTAATCCCGAATTGGCAATTGTCTGCAAGTCACATTTCTCCTGCAGTTCTTGTTCGTCTCGAAGAGATCTCTTCCGCTATGTTCGACAACATGAGCTCAGAGACTCCTTTGGCATCTGCTGTCTGTCCAAAGGCCCACATCATTTTGACGAGAGCGGTCTCTGGAATCATGTCTTCCAGAGGTAGAACGCCTAGCGCAAGAAGGTCTCTTCCAGTATAGTACACGTTCATATTGACGCGACCCCATATGCACTGCGAAGTCATGCCCACAACTGTTCCTTTTTCGATGGCTCGTTTGATAGAATCGTAGCAGTATCGACTCACGTGGCCAAGACCTGTCCCTTCAAGAACAAGACCACGAACGCCCTGATCAACATACCAACTGATCACGTCAGGGTCCATGTTCGGATAGAACTTGATCAGAGCTACCTTTTCATCGAATCCAGGTTTCAATGCGGAGTTGCTGCTTGGTCCACGTTTTCTGGCACGCTCGTCAAGTAGTTCAATCTTCTTCTCTTTCAAGTTGTATCTTGCCAGTGGCGCTGAGTTGATCGATCTGAAAGCGTCTCTCGTGCTTGTATGACATTTCCTTGCGCGGTTGGCTCTGTGGATCACCAGATAATCATCGGAGGTCTTCTGGTGCATAACAATAACGACCTCAGAAATCGATGAAGTTGCTGCAATCGACACTGCACCAATCAGGTTAGTCGCTGCGTCAGAGCTTGGTCTGTCTGATGATCGCTGTGAACCAACCAATACAACCGGAATGGAAAGATTCTGTAGGGCGAAGCTGAGCGCAGCTCCAGTATACCCCATCGTATCTGTACCGTGACAAATGACTACCCCCTGCATTCCCTTCTGATAGTAATCCCAGACTTTGGATGCTATCTCGCTCCAGTGCTTTGTTGTGAGGTTTTCGCTGAATTCACTGTACAGAATGTCGGTAGTTACTTGAGCGATCTGAGAAAGCTCGGGAACGACGCTGTAAAGGTCTTCAGCGGTTAACGCTGGTTCAACAGATCCTGTTCTGTAGTCCACTCGACTCGCTATCGTACCCCCGGTGCTTATTACAGCCACTCTTGGAAGACCTTCACGGGACGGCGGAACCGCGGGTCGCGCGAATGAGGGTTTGCCACCTTTTCCAGTAATCTCAATCTTCGTTTTCTCTGTAACACGGACTCCAGCATTGTAACCACTTTTCAATTTGATGACTATGACATGTTCGTCGCCAAGTTCAGTTCGAGGTATGAGAATTCCATCATAGATCTTCTCTCCGTCTTGAATTTTGAGTTGATCTCCAACGTTTGCTTTGGCCTCGTTCAGCAATTCAGAGGCCATCCCGCGATAGCCTGAGGTTCGACTATGGTTTGTTTGAGTTTCTGACAAGAAACTAGTCACTTCTCCTTCTTTTTCATACGGATCTCGTGGTCTGTTGTATTGATTAGCAGAATGTCGCCGTCCCTAAGTCTCAAGGCTTCAACTATCTCGGTTGGGATCACGATTCGCAGACTGTTGCCTACCTTGCCTAAGGTTCTTTCGAAGTCTACGGGCATTTGAATCGTGTACACTTAGGATACATATTCAGATAAGAGTTTATGGCCTGTAGCACAGGTTGGCCAGGCGCATTCTCAATTCCCGCTATGTTCTGAGATTACCTGGTACTTCCAAGTTTCCGCAGCGTGGACATCGCCAGCGACTTTCGAACAGAATCCAGATCATTGCGGCCCCACAGATCATACACTTTCTCTGTGGAACTGTAACCACGTTCGGCTGGGGTGACGCAAATCGGATTCCTTTCAGTGGTAGTCGAGGGTAGACATTTGGTGTCGCCATTTTGTTGTCACTAGCAACGCACTGTTGTTTGATACATAAAACGTTTGCCGGTCAGTGAGCTCATGAAGTCATGAAGAAGCTCGCGGGGAGTATTGCCTATTCTAATAGAGATTTCGTCATATACGGCCCGTCTTTCGCGTACCCAAGTGCTTTGTAATATTCTCTGGTGCCTATTGCACTGATAACAATGACCTTCGTCCTATCGTACATTTCGAGCGCTCTTTGTTCCGCTTCTCTTAGAAGTCTTGCTCCCAGCCCCTTGTGCTGATAGGCCTCATCGTCTTCCTCGCTTAGAGGAATCATGGGGCCACATACCCGAAGCTCTCTTACAATGGCAGTGTGGTTGCCACGGATTTCTGGTCTGTGAGCCTTGGAAGAGGGGGTTCTCAATCGAACATATCCGGCTAACGAGTCGCTTTCCATTTCAACTGCTGAGATGAAGATCTCTCTTCCTTCTGACGCGTCATATTCTTCCGCAAGTATCTTGAGACTCCTACTGTTGCACTTCTTCCGAGTCTTCAGCGTGCGAAGACCAACTTCTCGACATCTTATACACTCGCATTCCAGACCCGACTTGGCCATCTTTCTCTCGACCAACTGTCGCAGGTTGCTCTTCTTCACGCCAGCTATTATGAGACCTGCAGGTATGTCTCTTTGAATGCGCATTATCCTCACCCAACGTGGAACCCTCGCCTTGACCTCCGCAATCAGATTCGCGGCTTCCTCTGTAGTGTAGGGGCTATATTTTCCGGATTTCCACATGTCATACAACTCAGTTCCTTTGAGAACAAGGCATGGGTAGATCTTCAGCATGTCAGGTTTGAATGCAGGATCTTCGAAGAGCCTGACGAATGCTTTGAGGTCTTTCTCATGATCTGATCCGGGAAGGCCAGGCATCATATGAGCGACGATCTTTAGTCCAGCATCTTTGCAGATCTGAAACGCGTGAACAACATCATTGACTGTATGCCCCCTTCCAATAAGCTGGTACAATTCATCGTAGAGGTTCTGGACTCCCAGTTCAACGCGTGTAACACCCATAGGAAGCATCTGATCCACGTGTTCTTGGCGAGCCCAATCAGGCCTTGTTTCAACCGTGATCCCGACGTTTCTGACCTTAGATGTTTCAGCAGTCAATACGGCTTCATTTAGGCAAGATGATACTTTTCCCGAAATCGCGTCAAGGCATCTTTGAATGAAATACTCTTGATATGATCTCGGCGTTGCAGGAAAAGTTCCCCCTTGGATTATGAGCTCAACTTTGCCAATCTTGTGTCCAATCTCTCTCAGCTGTCTCAACCGACCCGTGACCTGCCGGTAGGGATCGAAATCATTCTGAATGCCTCTCATCGCGGATGGTTCGTGCCCCGTGTAGCTTGCAGGGGCCCCAGGCTCATTAGGGCAGTATCCACAGCGTCCATGAGGACACTTTGAAGGCTCTGTCATCACCGCGACAACATTGACTCCTGACAGGCTTCGCACTTTCTTCAACACGAGACTCGAACGAACGCTTTCCTTCTCCATCGCGTCAGCTTCAGAGAATATCTCAGAATTACTTGGGATATGACTCAGCCCATGCTGCTTCGCATAACGAAGTTTAACCTCAGTCAAGTCAAAGTCGTCATCTGGAGAATGTTCTAAGATCTCGCGCAGAATCTGCCTGCAAATATTCTTTCTATCAGGATCCGACGCCATGCCTCGTGCCCAAGCAATAGCAGCCTCACAGAACAAGATACGGATAAACAAGTCGGTTAGAACCGCAAAACGGAATACCTCCAAGCCCCGGCAGCGAACACAAATACATAGAACGGGCATCGCGGATCTTGGACTCCACACTGGATCTACCCAGCATTGGCTTCCATTTCTCTAATGCAACTGTTGGTGAATGAATAGCTCTACAGATGATTGTTCACTGCGCGTCTCTTCATTGGTTACTCTTAAATTCCTGAAGACTAGAGTACAGTTGGTGAGCGTTTTGCTTTATCCCTATCCGAGTCGATGTGGTGT
>Ga0209253_10003111_pt1 | contig 14611 bp, 14 predicted proteins | sample FrelakmetBRP12BR_FD_187145 | JGI IMG/M metagenome (GOLD analysis project Ga0209253, IMG submission 187145) | Freshwater lake sediment microbial communities from the University of Notre Dame, USA, for methane emissions studies - BRP12 BR (SPAdes)... | ecosystem: Environmental > Aquatic >...
TCGTTTACTTCGGCTACCCGGTCGGCCACGAAGACAACGCGGAGCGCGCTCTGCACGCCGCCTCGACGCTCGTGGCGAACGTCCGGAAGCTTGCCGTGCCGTGCTCCTGACCGGGGACGCGGGGATCGGGAAGTCCCGCCTCGTTCAGTCGATGGTCGCAAGCCTCGAGAGCGAGCCCCACGTGCTGCTCGAGTTGCGCTGCTTCGCGCACTATGCCAACAGTCCCCTCTACCCGGTGGCTGCGCTCCTCCCGAACGTCCTGAGCTGGGGCCGCAGCGACTCCGAGGAGACGAAGCTCGACAAGCTCCGTCGCTTCTGCGACCGCTATGCCGTCTCGACCGGAGAGGGCCTGCCGCTCCTGATGTCGCTGCTCGGGATGCCGCCTTCTGATCGCTTTTCGCTCCCCGCAATGAGCCCCGAGCGCCAGAAGCAGCGCACGCTGCAGACCCTCATCGGCGCGGTGCTCGCCGTGGCGGCCGAGCATCCCGTGCTCGCGGTCGTCGAGGACCTGCACTGGATCGACCCGACGACCATGCAGTTCCTGACGCTCCTCGTCGATCAGGTCCCGACAGTCCGAATGCTCGTGCTGCTCACGGGAAGGCTGCACGTCCAGTTGCCCTGGCCGCCGCATTCCCACGTCACCCCGATCGTGCTCACGCGCTTCACGCGACGTGAGGCGGCGGAGATGGTGGAGCGGATTGCCGGCGCCGGCGGACTGCCCGTCGAGACCGTCGCCCAGATCGTAGAACGGGCCGACGGCGTCCCGCTGTTCCTGGAGGAGCTGAGCAAAACGGTGCTCGAGTCCCGCAACGTCCACGTGGACGAGGCGCGGGTAGCACCGGCGAGCCCGGCGGCGGCACCGGCCATCCCCACCACGCTCCAGGACTCGTTGACGGCAAGGCTCGACTTCCTCTCGACCGTGAAGGTCATCGCGCAGCTGGGTGCGGCGCTCGGACGCGAATTCTCGTACGCACTCCTGCGGGCGGTGGCGGACGTGGACGAGGCGGTGCTCGACCACGAGCTCGCACGGCTCGTTGAGGCCGAGTTCCTGTACCAGCGCGGGGTCGGGCCCGAAGCCACCTTCATGTTCAAGCACGCCCTGATCCAGGAGGCCGCCTACGAGTCCCTGTTGCGGAGCACCCGGCAGCAGTACCACCGGCGGATCGCCCAGGTCATGCTCGAGCAGTTCCCCAACGACGCGAACGCACGGCCTGAATACGTGGCGATGCAGTTCACCGAGGGGGGCGAGGTCGCCTCGGCCGTACAGTGGTGGCAGCGCGCCGGCCAGCACGCCTTCCAGCGCGCCGCCTTTACGGAAGCCACGGTGCACTTCGGCAACGGGCTCGCACTCTTGTCCTCGGCGCCCAGCTCGCTCCAGCGCGACCAGATGGAGCTCGGGCTGCAGGTCGAGCTCGGCTACGCGCAGATCCCGATCCAGGGCTGGTCCGCCTCCACCACCGCGCAAACGTTTCAGCGCGCCGCTGAGCTGTGCCGGCAGATCGGCGACACGCCGGTCCTCTTCCGGGCCCTCTGGGGCCTGGGCGCGTTCCACTTCGTCCGCGGTGATCAGCGCGAGGCGCGCCAGGTCGCCGAGCAGTGCCTGAGCGTCGCGAGCGCGGCGGGTATCGTCGATGCGCTATGCCAGGCGCATTACCTCTGCGGCATTACGTCCTGTGCGATGGGCGAGTTCGTGTCCGGACAGCGCCATCTCGAGGCGTGCGTGCGCCTCTACCCGGACGAGAACCGCGAGGCACATCGCGCGCTCTACGGACAGGACGCAAAGGCCTCCGCGCTCAGCTGGCTTGCGATGGCGCTGTGGGTCCAGGGCGAGCCGGAAGAGGCGTTGCGCCTCGCCGAGGAGGGCCTCGCCTGTGTCCGTGACGCCAAGCAGCCGTTCCTGCTCGCGCGCGGATTGGCGGGTGTGGGCGTTATCCGAGTCTTTCGCGGCGAGCCGCTGGGACCGGACTCGCCCCTGCAAAGCGCACTCAACCTCTGCGCCGAGCAAGGCTTCGCGTACTTCCACGCGGTGGTCTCGGCCTTTCAGGGGGCCAACCTCGTGAATCTCGGCAGGACGGAGGAGGGCATCGCCCTCATGCAAGCGAGCGTCCATGCGCTGCGGGCGGTCGGCTCCGAGCTGTTTTTCACCGTGAAGCTGAGCTGCCTGGCGGCCGCGTATCTCTCACTGGGGCGGCTCGATGAAGCCGCCGCGGTGATCAACGACGGGCTGCAGTGCGTGGAACGCACCGGCGAGCGCTGGGCCGAAGCGGAGCTCCATCGCCTGCGCGGCGAGCTGTTGCGAGCGCGCGGGGGACAGGAAGCCCGCGAGGCGGGAGGCTGCTTCAGCAGGGCGTCGGAGATCGCGCGCGCGCAACACGCGAAGGCTTACGAGTTGCGCGCAGAACAATGCCTGGCAGGGCTCGAGGCAGCTCAAGGGGGCGAGGGCCATGCAGAAGCACAAGCTGCTTGACGTGGCGATAGAAGGGGAGGCTGCGCGCTCGCTCGGCGGCATCTTTCTGTTCACCAAGGACCGCCGCCGCGTTGTCGGCATTCCTGAGAATCTGCAGCGCGCTGTTTAGGAGGGTTGAAGTCCCTCTGGCGCCCGGATGAGGGGTTCCATATCCAAGAGCGGGGGAATGCCTCGCTGGCCGGAGGAAGAAGGAAGGTATGAAGTAGGCATCGGTGAAGACAGCCAACCCGGTGCCCGAGCGCGGAGTAAAGCGGTGTTGAAGCTTTTTCTGGTCATCCTTTCAGCGCTGCTTGTCGGTGCTTTCGGCGTGCTGGCGTACGCCGGGCACCGCTGGAAAGCGAGTACCGCGGAACTCGTCGCGCGTCTGGACGATTCATCAAAGGGCGCGGTGCCCGGGGCGTACTCGGCATCCGAGCTCGCCAGTCTGCCGGCGCCGGTGCAGCGCTACTTTCGCGCCGTGCTTCGCGAGGGTCGGCCGATGGTGCAGCGCGCGCGCTTTTCACAGGTCGGCGAGTTCCTACTGCGTCCGTCATCCGAGGGCTACCGGCCGTTCGGTGCCAGCCATTACGTACGCGTGAGGCCGGCGGGCTTCGTGTGGGATGCGCGCATCCGCATGGCGCGAATGCTGCCCGTGCACGTGCGCGACGGCTTCGTGGACGGCACGGGCTTCATGTACGCGAGCATGCTCGGAACGTTCACGCTTGTTCGCGTCGAGGGCACGCCGGGCATTGCCGCCGGGGCGCTACAACGGTATCTTGCCGAGGCGGCCTGGTACCCGACGGCGCTGCTGCCGTCTCAAGGGGTGAGCTGGAGCGCGATCGACGACAGGACCGCTCGCGCGACCCTGAGCGCCGGAGGCACTACGGTATCGCTCGAAATCCGATTCGGCGACGACGCGCTGATCCGAAGTGTGTTCGTTGCGGACCGGGTGCGCAGTGTCGACGGTCGCGACGTTCCGACACCGTGGCAGGGACGGTTCTACGATTACGAAGAGCACGCCGGCATGCGTATCCCGACCCGTGGCGAGGTCGAGTGGCTGCTGCCCGAAGGGCCGCAGGTCTATTGGAAGGGTAGGCTTACGGAAGCCATCTACGAGTAGGTGGTACTGACGCGACGAGAGGGCGTGCCTTCGCGTGCGTGGCGCACGATCAATGACAAAGCGTCGTGGCACGCCTCGGGAGGCGAGAGCCTCTTGTGCCCGGCAACTACTGGAAAGCCGCAGCCGCGGTTTTCTCTTTGGCGCCAAAGGAGAAACGATGATCCTCGACCATATCGGTTTCGCGGTTCGTGACTACGCGAAGAGCCGGGAGTTCTACACCAAGGCGCTCGCGCCGCTTGGGATCGTCGTCGCGATGGATGGCGAAGGCTGGGCCATGCTTGGCAAGAAAGGGGACAAGCCGGAGTTCTGGTTCGGCACGTTCGGCACGCCGCCCGAGCACCTGCACATCGCGTTCGCAGCGGAGAATCGCGAGCAGGTGCGCGCGTTTCATGCGGCGGCGCTCGCGGCGGGCGGGAAAGACAACGGTGCGCCGGGCATCCGCGCCGAGTACCACCCGAACTACTACGGGGCGTTCGTGATCGACTTGAACGGACACAACATCGAAGCGGTCTGCCACCATCCCGAAGCCTGACCAAGGAGCTTCGGAGCGTTATGCCGAGCTCGTAACCGTTCGCCCGCTACAGACCGGGCGGCAGCAGGCTCATGCAACGACGACGCTTCCCTGGTCGCGCCGATCGGAGTCGCATTCGCCGACGAGCCGACGACGTATAATCCACTGTGTAAGAGTCTGTTCCCACGATCCCCCACGCGCCGCCATGGCCATCGACCGCAACTACGTTTCCGAGACCACGCAGTTCCTCAGGCACCTTCTCGATGAAAAGCCCGAGATTGAAGAAGAGCGCCGCAAGGGCCGCGAGATCTGGTGGGACCACAAGCAGGATCCCGACGAGGCGCGGCGCAGGGCCCAGTCGCGAGTGAAGCAGAAGGCGTACGTCTATTTCAGCGACACCTGAGCGCTGGAGCCACGCCGCCAGGCGCATCGGGGCGGCGCTGGTCTTCGCGGTCGTGGCCGCGGCGTGCACGCCGCAGGCGCAGCTCATCGCGGCCGTCGCGCCCTATCTGACCGGGCTCTTCCCCTACGAGACCTTCGGGACCGTCCTCAGCAACCTCAAGGGCGTCAGCAACGAAAACCAGAAGCGCCTCGACCAGATGGCGGCGAAGGGCGACTGGGAAGGCGTGGCCAAGTTCGCCGAGGACAACATCGCCAAGGAGCGGCGCATCGCGGACTGGTGGGTGGTCGCGGGACTCGCGTATGCCCAGATGGGGCAGTTCCCGAAGGCGAGCGAGCGGTTCGCCGAGGCAGTGCGCCTCGACCCGAGCGACATGGAGACGCGCAACCTGCTCGCTCTGAGCCAGCGCCTCGGCGGCGATCCGCAGCGGGCGCTCAAGACCCTGAACGCTGGCCTGCAGGTGAACCAGGAGTCGCCCGAGACGTTCTACCTGATCGGCGAATGCTTCCTCGACCTGAAGCAGCCGGAACGCGCTGCCCAGGCCTTCGAGCGGGCGCTGAGCCTCGAGCCCAATGCTGCGGAGGCATGGTACGGCCTTGGAATCGCGTACGCGCAGCTCGGCCGAAGCGCAGAAACCCGGGAGACGGTTTCGCGCCTCCGGGCGCTGGATCCGGCTCTCGCGGATCGATTGGCGGCCGCCACCGGTGCCGGTCGCTGAGAAACGCTCCAGCGCACCGTCGCCGCGGGGAAATCCAGGTCGGCCTGGACTACGTACATGATGCTTACAACCCGCTTGGTACAGGTGTCTAGAGGATGTCTACTAGAGGCTGACTGTCTCAGGGCGCGGGCGGATCGGCGCAAAATGCGCGCGTGGTCGAGCGCGCCACGATGCTCGCTTGGCGGGAGGCGAACCGATGAGGAGACTCCGCTGAACGAGGCCTCGGCGGTGCGCCATTGATGCGAGAGTGACCCATGAAGCTTTGCGTGAAAGCGGCGATCGCCGTGTTGTCGACGCTCGTCTTAGGCGGGTGCGTGCTCGCGCCACCTCAGCCCGGAGGGCTCACCTTCGAGGACGTAGCACGCGTCCAGCAAGGGCAGACGCGAGGCGACGTGCAACGACTGCTCGGCGAGCCACGCAGCAAGGTGGTGCTCCCTCGACTCCAGCAGGAAGTGTGGACCTACAAGTATTACGACCGTTCGCAGGTCCGGCCGCATATGGACCTCTACGTCTACTTCAACATCGGCAGCGGCCTCGTGAGTCGCACCGAAGCGGGGACCGACAAGGACTTCGACCCTGGCGGGGGCGGAGGGCGAGCATGACGCGACGCCCTGGGTAGCCCCTTGTGTGCTTCCTGACCCCTGAGAAATCCCTGCGGGGCGACGGCGATTTGCTTTAGCCGGCTGTCATGCCGTCGTCAGCCGCGATGACGGCGCCGTTGACGAAGTGCGAGGCGTCGGACGCCAGATACAGGATCAGCCCGTCGAGATCCTCGGGCTTACCGACGCGCTTGCGCGGCAGCGTTGCGATGAGCTTCCGGCCGCCCTCGGTCGCGAAGTAGTCGCGGTTGATCTCGGTCTCGATGTAGCCGGGGCAGAGAGCGTTGACGGTGATGCCGTGGCGTCCCCACTCCATCGCCATCGCGCGGGTCAAGTGGACGACGCCGGCCTTGGACACGCAGTAGATGCCGATCTGGGCGAGGGGCCGCAAGCCGCCCGCTGACGCGATGTTGATGATCCGCCCAGGCCGGTTCGCCGCGATCATGCGTTTGGCGACGGCCCGGGCGACGAAGAACACGCCCTTCAGGTTCGTGTCCATCACGAAGTCGTAGTCAGCCTCGTCGTGATCGACCAAGGGCTTCGTTACCGACACGCCAGAATTGTTCACGAGGATGTCGATCGGCCCGAGGGCGGCCTCGATGGCGTAGAAGGCCGACTCGATGCTCGCGACCCGCGTGACGTCCATCTCGCAGGCCTTCGCTTTGCTGCCGGCGCGCGTCAGGCGCGCTTCCAGGTCGTACAGGCGGTCAATGCGGCGTGCCGCGATCGCGACGCTTGCGCCGGCCTCCGCGAGCGCCGTGGCGAATCGCTCACCAAGTCCCGAAGACGCACCAGTGACGAGCGCCACCCTGCCGTCTACGCGCAAGAGCTTGTCGACCATGTTCCTCCTCCTCGGGGTTGGGCGGGCCTCAGTATAGCGACCATGATTGCCCGATCGGACGCCTCGGGGCTACACTCCTGCTGCCCGCCCTACGCCAGGGCGCACGCCGCGCGCCGGTACGCCTCCCGCTCCCCTCCCAACGTCCGATCCTACCGCGCCATGGCTGAGATCCTCCGCACGTTCGACCGCGGCATCCTTCGCGTTACGCTCAACCGGCCGGAACGGCGCAACGCGCTCTCTCGCTCGGCGCTCCGCGAGTTGCGCGGCGTCTTCGAGGCGCACGCGCGCGAGCCGGAGCTTCGCATCGGCGTCATCGACGGCGCCGGCCTGGCGTTTTGTGCCGGCGGTGACCTTCGCGACCTCGTCGACACCAAGACTCAGGAAGCAGCCGAGGCCTTCGCCGCCGAGGGTACTGCGGCACTCGATGCCATCCGGCTCTTCCCCGTACCCACGCTCGCTGCGCTGAACGGCGTCGCGCTGGGCGGCGGGGCCGAGATCGCTGTGGCGTGCGACATGCGACTCGGCGGTCCGCACACGCGTATCGGCTTCGTTCATGCGCTCCACAACATCTCCACCGGCTGGGGGGGCGGTGCGGACCTCACGCGACTGGTCGGCTACGGCCGCGCGATGGAGCTTCTCGCGGGCGCGCGCGTGCTCTCTGCGGAAGAGGCCGTTGCGATCGGCCTCATCAATAGCGTCGCCGAGGAGATGGAGTCGTTCGTCGAGTTCGTGGAAGGCTTCGTGGCACCGATGCGCGACCGTCCGCCGCACGTGATGCGTGCGTTGAAGGCACAGGCACTGGCCGAGCGATTTGGACGACCGCCGCTCGACCGGCGCGAGGGCGACGCTGCGCGCTTCGTCGAGAGCTGGATCCACCCGGCCCATTGGGTCGCGGCGGAAAACGCGCTCAAGTGACGGCGTTCCCTTCTCAAGGAGAAGGCGGAAGAGCGGCGTCTCTGTGGCCTCAGCGCATCCGCACAGTCGGCGCCCGAGCACCCGCTGCCAGGAACGCATGGGGCATCGCGCGAGTGTTGTGTGCGACGCCGATCCGGCCGTTGGCATCGACCGCGATGAAACCGGCGTCCGCGCCATGGAGCTCCTCCAGCACCGCGGAGATGGCCTGATCCGGCGTGCGGCCGGCGGCAACCAGATCGCAGAGCGAGCGCGTCGAGAGCCGGCACAGGATCGCTTCGCCCAGGCCGGTCGCAGACGCCGCGCAGAAGGTCGTCGCATAGGTACCGGCACCGGGCAGCGGCGAATCGCCCACGCGGCCGGGGAGCTTCATGGCGACGCCGCCAGTGGACGTCGCGGCCGCCAATTGGCCTGCCGTGTCGAGCGCCACTGCGCCTACGGTGTCAGTCGGCCCCGCCATGGGCGAGGCGCGAACGCCCCGTGCCCGTGCGGCATTGAGCTCGGCGACGCGTGCTTCGGTGACCGGGTCGTGGTCGGCGAACCCGCACGCGCGAGCGAACGCGCGCGCACCGTCGCCCGCGAGCAGGGCATGCGGGGTTTCGTTCATGACTGCTTTCGCCACGAGCACCGGATTCTTCACGCGCCTGATCGCGCAGACCCCGCCGAAGCGGGCGGCCGAGCCCAGCATCACGGCCGCGTCCATCTCGGCTTCGCCGCGAGCATTGAGTGCGGAGCCCGTGCCGGCGTTGAAGGCCGGATGGTCCTCGAGGATCACGACCGCGGCGACGGCGGCCGCGAGGGCCGTGCCGCCGCGCTCGAGCTCTGCGGCGCCCGCTTGCAGAGCCGCCGCAACGCCGGCGAGCGCTTCCGCATCCTGACGCGGCTTCCAGCGGCCCGCGCCGCCGTGGACCGCGATCGCGAACCGGGGCCTGCTCACACCGTCGGGAAACCCGGGGAACGATGCGGCGACCGCCGCGCTACGCGACCGCGAGCTTGGCGTTCCGGCATTCGACCAGATGCCACATCCGCAGCGGCCTGACCTTCTCGTGCCGCTCGAGACGCAGCGGCGCGCCGTCGAGCACGTTCGAAAGCGAAAGATCGGTACGAAAACCGATGTGGGTGCAGAGCGGCGAGATCGCGCGCTCGACCGCGGCGAGGACCGGATTGGAGCTCGTGAGATGGTTCAGCATGATGATGCGGCCGCCGGGACGGCACACCCGGACCATCTCGCGGATGACTTTCTTGTACTCGGGCACGGCGGTCACGACGTAGGCCGCCATGACGATGTCGAAGCTCGAGTCCGGAAAGGTCATCTGGCCCGCGTCCATCGCATGGAGCTCGAGGTTCTTCAGGCCGAGTTTCCGAACCCGCTCACGCGCCTTGGCGAGCATCGCTTCGGAAAGGTCGATGCCGACCACGCGACAATCGGCAGGATAGAGAGGGAGGAGCAGGCCCGTGCCGACGCCAACTTCGAGAATTCGCTGTCCCGGCAGCGCACCGAGGTTGCGAATCGCGCGCTCGCGGGAATCCTGGAAAACGGGTCCGAAGATGCGATCGTAGATGCGCGCCCAGCCCGCGTACGCCCGTTCGACTCGCTGGTGGTCCAATTTGGTTCTTCTCCCCTGTGCCAGCTCCCGGTCGGCAGCGAGAACCGGAGCCAAGGTTACATCAAGCGGGGTGTCTCTGGCAGCTCGCACGCGTGGCGCGCGGGCGTGCAAGTTGCTCGTGCCAACCCCCTTCCGCAGGCGCGGCGCAGCCGAGCGCTCGGTTCGCGCCCGAGTCGAGGCCGGCTTTGCAGCGCTCATGCAAGCTCCCGCTGCGACGCGAGCATCGGCAGGCAATGTCCGATCCACTGCGTAGTGAGCTTCTCCTGCACCGAGTTCTGCCGCAGGCGTTCGGCAAGCGCGCTGAAATCGACGCGATCGAGCGGCTGATCCTGGTTAAAGCAGGAAAAGACATAACCCACCTCGCCGGTCTGTAAATCGCGGTGTGGCTGTAGGCATTGCGCGCAGATCTCTTTCATCATGCACTGCATGGGCGAGTTGATCGAGCCTATGGCGAAGTGGTGCTCGCGCAGGTAGGGCTTGAGCGCGTCGTGCCGGGCGCGCGCCACTGCGGCCATCATCCGGTCGGAGCCGATGGCGATGAGCCGATCAGCGTCCTGCAGACGAAGCGCCTGCTTGCCGAGCCGCCCTTCGGCGTAGGCGCGCATCGCCGCGACGATGTTGCCGACGAAGCTGAGGTCCTGCCCTCGCGTCGGCTCGAACCCGGGCGCCTCGTCGCAGCACCAAATCACCACGTCGGCCGCCGCCTCGATCTCCTCGACCTTGTAGCGGTCGACGAGCTTCTTGTACCCGGCGAAGTAGAGGACCTTCGAACCCCGCGCCCGGAACGCCTGACCTATCGAGAATAGCACCGCGTTGCCAAGACCGCCGCCAGCGAACACGACGGTCTCGCCGGGCGCGATTTCGGTGGGCGAGCCGGTCGGGCCCATGAGCACCACCGGCTCGCCGGGGCGCAGCATCGCGCAGAGGCTCGACGAGCCGCCCATCTCGAGGGTGATGGTCGAGACGAGGCCACGCTCGCGATCCACCCACGCGCCGGTGAGGGCGAGCCCTTCCATCTGCAAGCGCGTGCCGCCGACGAGCGGGGAGAGCGCTTCGTAGTTCTGCAGCCGATAGAACTGCCCGGGACGAAAGTGTTGCGCGGCGAGCGGCGCCTTCACGATCACCTCGACGATGTTCGGCGTGAGGCGGCGCAGCTCGTGCACGATGGCGCGCAGTTCCCGATTCAGCCGAGCGAAGAACGCTTCGTCGCCCTCCCCATGGAAGGCGCGCCGCTGCGAAAGCACGCGCGAAATCACCGGGTACCCTTGCTTGGCGGAGCCCATCGCCTTCACGACGTTGCCGAAGTACGAGGGATGAAGGTCGCCGAAGTAGGAGACGAATCGCCCGTCGCCCAGCTTCGAGAGCAGCACGCGGGCATGGTCGGGCTTCGAGATCGCCGCCTCGGGTTTCACGGGATTGCCCGATTCGTCGCAGGCGCGGAAGTACTTGCCCTCGAGCGGGAAGTGGAGGGCGTCTTCGCGCGCGAGCACGGTGTTGGGCGAGGTGCCGGCCGCGACGAACACCGTGCGGGCCGGAAGCCGGTGTTCGCCGGCACTGGACCACTTGCCGTCGTCGCCGCGACGCTGGCGCGAGAAGACGATGCCCGAGACATGCTTGTTCGCGTCGACCTCCACCGCGGCCGGTGTCAGGCCTTCGGCGAACACGACCCCTTCCTCGAGCGCCTTTTCGACCTCCTCGTGATTGAGCGTGTACGAAGGACTGTCGATCAGTCGCCGGCGATAGGCGATGGTCGCGCCGCCCCAGGATTGCAGCAGCTCCAGGACGCGCGGCACGCGGAGCTCGCGCGCCGCGGCTTGGTGCTCGGCACGCAGTGCGCGCGCGTGCGCGAGGAACTCGTCGCCGATCGCATCCTCTTCCGCATCCCAGGCCGAGCGCACTGCCGCCTCGCCCTTCACCGCTGCGAGCGCTTCGAAGCGGGCGAGGAACTTCTCGACCTGCACGACATAGTAGGCGAGCGATTCGGTGGCCGTATCGATCGCCGTGAGGCCGCCGCCGATCACCACCACCGGCAGGCGGACCTGCATGTTGGCGATCGAATCGCGCTTGGCCGCGCCGGTGAGCTGCAGCGCCATGAGGAAGTCCGAGGCCGTGCGTACGCCGCGCGCAAGGCCGTTCGGGATGTCGAGGGTGGTGGGTTTGCCGGCCCCCATTGCGAGCGCGACGTGATCGAAGCCGAGGCCGCCGGCCTCGGCCGGCAACATCGCGTCGTCGAGCGTGACCGTGCTGCCGAAGCGCACACCGCCGATCATGGCGAATTCGGGCCGGCGCTCGAGCAGGAGACGAATGACCTTGAGGAAGTTCTTGTCCCAGCGCACCGTGATGCCGTACTCGGCGACACCACCGAAGCCGGCCATGACGCGTTGGTCGAGCGGCTCGTAGAGCGTGCGCACGTCGAACACCGGCGCGAAAGGCACCCGGGTGCCGTCGACGCGTACGCCCGACACGTCTTCGGCGAGCGGCTCGATCTTGAGACCGTCGATGCCGACGACCGTGTGGCCCTCGTTCATCAGGTGATGCGCGAGCGTGAATCCCGCCGGCCCCATGCCCGCGACGAGCACGCGATACCCCGTGTGCGGTCGCGGCAGCGGACGGCGCAGATTCAAAGGGTTCCAGCGGGTGAGCAGCGAGTAGATCTCGAAGCCCCACGGCAGCTCGAGAACGTCCTTGAGCGTGCGCGTCTCGGCCTGCGGGATGTCGACCGGCGCCTGCTTCTGGTAGATGCAGGACTTCATGCAGTCGTTGCAGATCCGATGTCCCGTTCCCGCCACGATCGGGTTGTCGACCACGATCATGGCGAGCGCGCCGATCGGCCGCCCCTCGACCTTGAGCGTGTGGAACTCGGAGATCTTCTCGGCGAGCGGGCACCCGGCGAGCGTCACGCCGAAGGGGCTTTTCTTGAAGGCCACTGGGCTGGGCGCTTCGGCGCGCGGCTTCTCTCGGAGGCCCGTGGAGCACGAATCCTTGCCCTGGGTGTGGCACCAGATGCAGTAGTTCGCCTCGTCGAGGGCGCCGACCAGATCCGTGCCCGGGTCAGTGAGCGCGAAGCCCTCCCGGCGCCGCATCCTCTCCGGCTCGATGCGGAAGGACGTCACGCCGTCCGCTTCGCGGGCTTCGGCGTGCACCAGGTGCAGCGGATCGATCTTCGCCGGCTGCTTGAACAGGACGCCGGCCTCGTGCTTGCGACGGCCCTCCTGCACGAAGAGCGCCCAGGCGGCGTAGCGCATCGCGAGGTCGAGGGACTCCGCATGGGCCGCCTCGTCGGCGAGCCAGGCCGAAACGTGGGTCGCGAACGAGAGCTCGTCGAACGTTGCGCCAGTGCCGAAGCGGCGCACGAGCTCAGCCGCGAGCGCTTCGCCGTCGAACGCCTGCGTATCGGCGGCCTTGTATCGCGCAACCGTCTTGCGCTGGACGAACTGGCGCTTGACGATGTAGAGCGGCGCGAGCTCTTCGTGTCGGCGCGCAAGCGTGCGCAGTGCGTCGCCGATGGCGAAGAGCTGCGCGAGAAAGCGCTCGAGATGCGGCGCAACCGCCAGAAGCAGCGCCGACTCGGACTTGGCGTCGAGCGATTCAGGCGCGCTGCGCGCCGCGACGAGCCGGTCGCGCAGCGCTGCGTCAGCGGCGCCGAGAAAGCCGACGAACCGCTCGTCGAGCCGCGCGAGCCCTTCGCGGCGATAGAGGTCCGGGAACTCGAAACCGAAGGCGAGTGCGAGCGCGCCTTCGGTGCGCGCGGCGTCGTTCACCGCTCGAGGAACTGGAGCTTGTCGCGGACGTCCTTGTACTCGTCCGCGCTTGGCAGCGGCTCTTTCTTGTCCGTGATCGACGGGAAGACTTTCGCGAGCTCCGCGTTGAGCGCGGTGAACTGGCGCTGGTCGGGTGGAACGTCCTCTTCCGCATAGATGGCATTCACCGGGCACTCGGGGATGCACACCGCGCAGTCGATACACTCGTCCGGGTCGATGACGAGCATGCTGGGGCCTTCGCGGAAGCAGTCGACCGGGCAGACATCGACACAATCGGTGTACTTGCAGCGAATGCAGGATTCGGTGACAACGTGAGTCATGTTATTCGAGCGGCAAGAAGAGCCGCCGGCCAGGACCGGAGCGAACAAAAAGACCGGCAAGCTTAGCTGATGAGGCGGGGCATTACAACCCGCGCGACAACGGTGGTACAACGATGGTTTTCAGTGTGTGTATGCTCTTATGACGGTATAAGCGAAGCTGCGAAGCGGCGTCTCCTTTTCATGTACCTCCGACCCGAAAGCCTCGACGACGCACTTGCCGCGCTGGCGGCGCGGCCGCTCGCGGTGCTGGCAGGCGGGACGGATTTCTATCCGGCGCGTGTCGGCCGGCCGGTGGACGAGGACGTGCTGGACGTATCGGGCCTCTCCGAACTGCGCGGGATTCGCGACGAAGGCTATCTCTTCCGCATCGGTGCGCTCACGACGTGGACCGACATCGTGCGCGCCCGCCTGCCGCCCCAGTTCCGGGGCCTCCAGCGCGCGGCGCGCGAAGTCGGCGGCGTGCAGATTCAGAACGTCGGCACGATTGCGGGAAATCTCTGCAACGCCTCACCCGCCGCGGATGGCGTGCCGCCGCTGATGTCGCTTGGCGCGCAGGTCGAGCTGCGCAGCACGGAGGCGCGCCGCGTTGTGCCGCTTACCGACTTCGTGCTCGGCAACCGTCGCACGCAGTGCGGCGCCGCCGAGCTCGTCACTGCCGTCCTGGTTCCTGCTTGGGCGACGCGTGGCGGACACACCGTGCGCTCGACCTTCGCCAAGCTCGGGGCAAGGCGGTACCTGGTGATTTCGATTGTCATTGTCGCTGCAGCGCTGGAGATCTCGCCCACCGGCAAGATCACGCGTTGCGGCGTCGCCGTCGGCGCGTGCGCGCCGGCGGCGCAGCGTCTCACGGCGCTGGAGAAGTCGTTGCTCGGCGAGCGCCTCACCGCCGAATTGCCGGCGCGTGCGGAGCCGTCCCATCTCGCGGCGCTCGCGCCGATCGACGACTTGCGCGGCACGGCCGAATATCGCCGGGAGGCGGCGCTCGAGCTGATTCGTCGGGCGCTTGCGGAGATGGCCGCCGAGGGTGGCGCGGGCGACTGGGCATGACCGGGGCTCTGCGAACCGAAACGAGCGAAACACGCGACGACCGCGCCGAGCACCCGTGAGCGACGCAGCCAAGCCACCAACCGCCACGAACGTCGAGGAGATTTGCCTCGAAGTCAACGGGTCACCGCGGACGCTCCTCGTGGCGCCCGCGAAGCGGCTCGCGCACGTGTTGCGCGAGGAACTCGGCCTCACGGGCACCAAGATCGGCTGCGACGCCGGGGATTGCGGTGCGTGCACGGTCCTGCTGGATGGCGAGCAGGTGTGCTCGTGTCTCGTGCCGGTCGCACAGGCGCAGGCGAGACGCGTCACGACCGTCGAAGGGCTGGCGG
>Ga0209253_10003112_pt1 | contig 14609 bp, 12 predicted proteins | sample FrelakmetBRP12BR_FD_187145 | JGI IMG/M metagenome (GOLD analysis project Ga0209253, IMG submission 187145) | Freshwater lake sediment microbial communities from the University of Notre Dame, USA, for methane emissions studies - BRP12 BR (SPAdes)... | ecosystem: Environmental > Aquatic >...
CCCGAAGCGCTCGAGGTCCGCCAGGTCCCTATCGCTCCGAGCACGGAAGTCAGGGCGATCAGCACCGGGATCAGGAACCGCCGACGGGCCGCGGCGCGCTCAGCCGCGGAATGAGCAAGAACGATGCCACGCAAAGCCGGCCGTAGGCGGCCCGCTAACTCCTTTTTCCGGCAGAGAAATCCTGCCGGCCACGCGAGCAGGGTGCAGCCGCGCAGCGGGCGGGAGGTCCTAGGTATTTCCCTCGATGGGGAGTTCGCTTCACTGCCTCCAGGTTTCGGGGACACGCGCCTGATCCGCCTCGGCGCTGAGGACCTCGAAATCCCGCTCGAGATCAGCCAGCAGGCTCAGCAGCCGCGCACGCTCCCGCCCGTGGCTCGACGGGCTAGCGTCGCGGGCCTCCTCGACCGCTCGACGCCGCCCGTCGAGGTTCGCGAACTCGGCGCGCCACTGGGCCTCGCCGCGGCCGCCCCGGATCAGACCCTGCTCCACGAGCGCGTTCGGCCGCAGCCGCACCAGGCCCTGCGCGGCGTCGATCTCGTAGGTGAAGTGGTTGAAGAAGGAGAGCCCGAGCAAGCCGACGGAGAGGCTCGGGCTCACGCTCGCCGGCACCCCCTCGACGCGCGCGCCGCCGAGATCGACGCTCTCGAGTGTCACGACCGGATGCTCGACGACGCCGTTGGCCGTGGCGTAGCGTACGCGGCGCGTGTCGGGCCCGATACGGATTCCGAGCTCTTCGGCGACGGCCTGCGGCAGCAGCACATCGGTGGCCCCGGTATCGATCAGGAAGGGTGCGGTCACGCGGTCATTGAGCCGCACGGGCACGATCATGCTCGTACCCACCCGACCGACCTCCACGGTGTACACCGCCGAGGTTGCGCTGCTGCGGCGCGATGCGCGCGGGGCCGCCGCGAGCGCCGCGGGAGCTGCGCTTGCGCGAGGCAGCGTCCCAGAAGCAGCCGCCGGGCTCGCGGCTGCCCTCTCCGCGGCGCCGCGCTGTTGCGCCGGCACCTCGTGAATCTCGGTCGTGAAATGTAGTTGGCCGCTCGCGTCGACCCAGCGATAGACGTCCGCATGAGAGACCGCTGCTGCGGCAAGCCACAACACGACGACGCAGCCCAGGGCCGTGCGCATCCACGCACCTCCGCCCCCCGTCCCATGGATCGGCGAAGCCCGCGTGCGGCTTGATGCCTGCTTCGCGAAGCTGCGCACGTGATGCGTACCGGATGCGTACGCGCGGCGTCAGTCCGCCGATTCGGCGTCGGGCTCGGGAGCCGGAGCGTGGAAGAAGCCAAAGATGGTGGCTGCGTCGCGCGCCGAAATCCCCGACACTGCCCCCAGCACCTCGACGCTCGCCTCCCGAACCGCACGAAGCGAGCCGAGCTCGCGCAGCAGCGCGCGGCGCTTGCCGGGTCCGATGCCGGGCAGCTCCTCCAGGATCGACGTCAACCCGACGCGCCGCCGGAGCGAGCGCTGGTACTCGATGGCGAAGCGGTGCGACTCGTCGCGGATGCGCTGGAGCTGCAGCAGCCCTCGCGATCGCGGCGGAAGCGCCACCGGATCCTTGCGGCCCGGCAGGAAGACGCGCTCGGCCTTCAGCCCGCCCGAGCGCCGCACGCGCGGGGACGGGCCCTCGACGTCCCGCTCCTTGGCGAGCCCGATCAGGTCCACCAAAAGACCCGCGTCCCGCAGCACGGCGCTCGCGACGCTCACCTGCCCCTTCCCGCCATCGACCATCAGCAGATCCGGCAGCGGCTCGCTCTCGAGCTTCGCGACGCGGCGTCGCAGCACCTCGCGCAGGCAGTCGAAGTCGTCGCCACCGGCAGCGTCGCGGATCCGGTAGCGGCGAAAATCGGCCTTCGCGGGGCGGCCGTCCTCGAATACGACGCGGCTCGCCACGGGCAGCACGCCGTTCAGGTTCGAGACGTCGTAGCATTCGATCCGTCGCGGCAGCCGCGTGAGTCCGAGCCTCTCGCGTAGCTCCTCCTGCGCCGCCGCCACGCTCTCGCGCGCGTCGAGCCGTCGCGCGAGGCCGAGCTCAGCATTGCGCGCCGCCATCTCTACCAGATCGCTCGCGCTGCCCCGCCGCGGCGCCCGCAGCGCAACCCGCCGCCCGGCCCGCTCGCGCAGCAATGCCTCGACGGCGCCGTCATCCCGCACGGCCATCGGAGTCAAGACTTCGCCGGGAACCTGCCGGCCCTGCCCGGAGCCGTAGTACTGGCCCAGGAACGAGCTCATCACCTCCCCATCGTCGAGCTGGACATCGACGAGCGCGTAGCTCGCGGCGCCCGTAACGCGCCCCTCGCGCACATACAGCACCTGCACCTCGACGTCGTCGCCGCGACGCGCGAGACCGAAGACGTCCCTGTCCACCAGCTTCGGCGCCACGATCTGCTGCCGCTCCACCGTGCGCTCCACGGCCTCGAGCCGGTCACGCAGGCGCCCCGCGTCTTCGAAGCGCTCCTGCGCGGCGGCGCTCTGCATCCGCGCGCGCAGCTCGTCAGCGAGCTCTTCCGAACGGCCGCGCAAGAACAAGATCGTCCCTCGCACCAGCTCCCCGTAGCCCACCTCGTCCACGCGTCCCACGCAGGGGGCGAGGCAGCGCTGCATCTCGTTCTCGATGCAAGGCCGTCCGCGGCGCGCGTAGTCGCGAAAGACCGGATTGCTGCAGGAGCGGAGCGGGAGGATGCGGCGCAGGTTGGAGACCGCCTCGCGCATGGACTGGCTCGACGTGTAGGGGCCGAAGTACTCCGCGCCGTCGTCCCGGAAGCGACGCACGCCAGTGAGGCGAGGCCAGGGCTCCCGCGGATCGAGGCGAAGCGCGAGGTATTGCTTGTCGTCCCGCAGCTTGACGTTGAAGGGTGGCCGGTGCTGCTTGATCAGCTCGTTCTCGAGCAGCAGCGCATCCTTCACGCTCTTTGTTACGACCACGTCCACGTCCGCGATGCGCGCCACGAGCAGAGGCACCTGCGGACGCCCGTCGCCCCCGGCGGAGAAATACGAGCGCACCCGCACGCGCAGGCTCTGGGCCTTGCCGACGTAGAGCACCCGGCCCCGGGCATTCTTGAACAGGTAGACACCCGGCGAGGCCGGCAGCGTGCCCACGCGCTCGGCCAGGTCGATCGTCATCCCCTGCTGAGGCGCTCAGCCTCGAGCGCCCGGATCCGGTCCCGAAGCTCGGCCGCATGCTCGAAGTCGAGTGCCTTCGCGGCCTCGGCCATCTCTCGCCGCAGGCCCTGCAGCAGCGCCGGAAGCTCATGCGTCGGGATCCCCGCCTCGGGCTTCTCCGTGGGCAGAGGCACCGTCACGTAGTCGGCCTCCCAGATCGAATCGCGCAGGCTCGAGATCTTCTTCACCACGCTCTGGGGCGTAATGCCGTGGGCGGCGTTGTAGGCCTCCTGGATCGCCCGGCGGCGCGAGGTCTCGGCGACCGTGGTACGGATCGAGTCGGTTTCGCGGTCGGCGTAGAGAATCACCCTTCCGTTCACGTTGCGCGCCGCCCTCCCGATGGTCTGGATCAGCGAGCGCGCCGAGCGCAGGAAGCCCTCCTTGTCCGCATCGAGGATGGCCACCAGCGCAACCTCCGGGATGTCGAGACCCTCCCGCAGCAGGTTGATGCCGACCAGCACGTCGAAGACGCCCTGCCGCAGCTCGCGGATCAGCTCCATGCGCTCGATGGTCTGGACGTCGCTGTGCAGGTAGCGTACGCGCACGCCATGCTCGGCGTAGTATTCGGTAAGCTCCTCCGCCATCCGCTTGGTGAGCGTCGTGACCAGCACGCGCTCGCCTTGCGCGGCTCGCTCGCGCAGCTCGCCCAGCAGATCGTCCACCTGCCCTGCCGCGGGCCGGATCTCGAGCTTCGGATCCACCAGTCCCGTGGGCCGGATGACCTGCTCCACCACCACGCCCTTGCAGTGCTCGAGCTCGTAGGCTGCCGGCGTAGCCGAGACGTAGACGGCTTGTCGCACCCGCTGCTCCCATTCCTCGAAGCGCAGCGGCCGGTTGTCGAGGGCCGAGGGCAGCCGGAAGCCGAACTCGACCAGGGTCTCCTTGCGCGCGCGGTCGCCGCGGTACATCGCGCCAACCTGCGGCACCGATACGTGGCTCTCGTCCACGAACAGCAGGAAGTCGTCCGGGAAGTAGTCGAAGAGCGTATAGGGCGACTCGCCGGACGCTCGCCCGTCGAGCCAGCGCGAATAGTTCTCGACGCCGTTGCAAAAGCCCATCTGCTCGAGCATCTCGAGGTCGAAGACCGTGCGCTGCTCGAGGCGCTGCGCCTCCAGCAGTCGGCCGTTCTGCCGGAAGCAGGCGAGCCGCTCGCGGAGCTCCTCGCGGATGCCCGCGATCGCGCGCTTCAGGGTCTCGTCGGAGGCCACGTAGTGGCTCGCGGGGTAGATCAGCACACGCTTCGGCCGCGCAATCACCTTGCCGCGCAACGGGTCGATCTCGGCGATGCTCTCGACCTCGTCGCCGAAGAATTCGACCCGGATGGCACGCTCGTTCTCGTACTGCGGGAAGACCTCCACCACGTCGCCCCGCACGCGGAAGGTGCCGCGATGGAAATCGATGTCGTTGCGCTTATACAGCATGTCCACCAGGCGCCGCAGCAGCTCGTCCCGGCCGAGCGCCGCACCCGTCTCCACGTAGGCGTGCATCTGCCCGTAGGTGGCGGGCGCGCCGAGGCCGTAGATGCAGGAGACGCTCGCCACCACCACCACGTCGCGGCGCGTGAGCAGGGAGTGGGTGGCCGAATGGCGAAGCTTGTCGATCTCGTCGTTGACCGAGGAATCCTTCTCGATGTAGGTATCGGTCGACGGGATGTAGGCCTCGGGCTGGTAGTAGTCGTAGTAGGAGACGAAGTACTCGACGGCGTTCTCCGGGAACAGCCCCTTGAGCTCCGCGTAGAGCTGTGCCGCGAGGGTCTTGTTCGGGGCCATCATCAGCGCCGGACGGTCGAGTCGCTCGACGATGCAGGCCATGGTGAAGGACTTGCCGCTGCCCGTGACACCGAGCAGCGTCTGGTGGCGATCGCCACGCTCGAGGCCGCAGACCAGCTGCTCGATGGCCTGCGGCTGATCGCCCTTCGGCGTGAACTCCGAGACCAGGCGAAAGCTGCTCACGCGCGTCGCCAGCGCAGCCCCGCCGGCGTATCCTCGATCACGATGCCCTCGCCGGCCAGCACGTCTCGTACGCGGTCGGCCGCCGCAAAATCACGCCGCTTCCGCGCGGCCTCACGCTCCGCGACCAGGCCGTCGATGCGCGGATCGCTCTCGCGGCCGGCCGCGCGCGGCATCTCCGTCGCCAGCCCGAGGCCGAGGAAGCCGTCGAACTCGAGCAGCAGAGCACGGCGCTGCGCCGGGCCGAGCTCGGCGCTGCGCGCCACCTCCCACGCCACGGCCAGCGCGCGGGGCGCGTTCAGGTCGTCGCGCACGGCCTCCCGGAAGCGCGCGCGATAGGGCTCGAGAGTCCCCGGATCGGGAGTGCCGCTGGCCTCGCGCACCTCCAGGGCCGCGCCGAGCAGCCGCCGGTAGCCGGTCGCGGCTGCCTCCATCGCCTCGATCGTGAAGGTCTGCTGCTGTCGGTAATGCCCTTGCAGGAAGAAGTAGCGGAAGGCCAGGGGCTCGAAGCCCCGGTCCACCAGGTCTTGCAGCAGCAGCACCTGACCCTTCGACTTCGAGATTTTCTCGCCGCCCAGGTCGTAGAACTCGTTGTGGATCCAGAAGCGGACCCACGGATGCAGGTCGAGCGCACACTCGCTCTGGGCGATCTCGTTGGTGTGGTGCACGGGGATGTGATCCACCCCACCCGTGTGAATGTCGAAGGGCGCTCCCAGGTACTTCGTGCTCATGGCCGAGCACTCGAGATGCCAGCCGGGGAAGCCGCGGCCCCAGGGAGAATCCCATTCCTGCTGCCGCTTCACGCCGGGCGCCGGCAGCTTCCAGAGCGCGAAGTCGGCCGAGCTCCGCTTGCCCGGAACGTCGCCGATGCGCGCGCCGGCCTCCTGCCCGGCCAGGTCGAGCCGCGCGAACTCGGCGTAGCGAGGAAACTTCGAGGTGTCGAAGTAGAGGCCGTCGTCGATGCGGTAGGTGTAGCCCTTCGCCTCGAGCCGCTGCGCGAGCTCGATCTGCTCCGGAATGTGATCGGTCGCCTTGCAATAGACGTGGGCCTCGAGGCAGCCGACCCGGCGGCGGTCGCTGCGCCACTGCTCGGTGTAGAGGGCGGCGATCTCCACCGCCGTGCGGCCGCTTCGGGCGGCGGCACTCTCGATCTTGTCCTCCCCCGCGTCGGCGTCGTCGGTCAGGTGCCCCACGTCGGTGATGTTGATGACGTGGGTCACGTGCAGGCCCTCGGCCTCGAGGGCGCGGCGCAGCAGGTCCGCCATCAGATACGGCCGCAGGTTCCCGATGTGCTGCGGCGCGTACACCGTCGGCCCGCAGCTGTAGACGCGCGCGTGGTCGGGCTCGAGCGGCTCGAAACGCTCCTTGCACCGGCTGCGCGTGTTGTAGAGCAAAAGACCCGTCACCGCGCCCCCACCTCTCCCGCGCTGACGAGCAGCGCGACGGCCTGTGCCGCGATGCCCTCGCCGCGCCCGATGGCGCCGAGGCCGTCGGTGCTGGTCACTTTAACGCTGACGCGCGTCGCCTCGACTCCGAGGAGCGTTGCCACCGACGCCCGCATCTCGTCGAGGTGTGGTGCGAGGCGCGGCTGCTGCGCAATGACGGTCGCATCCACGTTGGCGACCCTCAGTCCCGCCGCGCGAACGCGGGCCGCGACGTCGGCGAGGATCACGCCGCTCGAGATGCCCGACAGCTTTGGATCGGAAGACGGGAAGTGACGGCCGAGATCGCCGTCGGCGAGGGCGCCGAGGAGGGCGCTCGCGATGGCGTGGAGCAGCACGTCCCCGTCCGAGTGCCCCTCGAGGCCCTGCGAATGCGGGATCTCGACGCCTCCGATCCGGAGAGGACGCCCGGGCGCGAGCCGATGCGCGTCGAAGCCCTGACCGATCCTCAAATCGCAGTCTCCTCCGACTCGGCGATTTCGGCCAGCCGTGCCTGTGCCGGGGCGAAATCCTCGGGCCGCGTGATCTTGATGTTGCCTGGGTGGCCTTCCACCACGGCGACGGGCAGGCCGAGGCGCTCGACGAGTTGTACGTCATCCGTTGCCCGCACCCCCGCGGAGATCGCCTTCGCAAGCGCCTCACGCAGCACGTCGATGCGGAAGGCCTGCGGCGTCTGCGCCGCCCAGCATTCCGACCGTTCCGGTGTCTCGACGACGCGCCCCCCGCGCACCCGCTTGATGGTATCGATCACCGGCACCGCCAGCAGAGCGGCTCCCACCTCGCGCGCGGCCGCGATCACGCGCGCGACGTCGCGCGCCCGAACGAAGGGCCGGGCCGCGTCGTGCACCGCGACCAGGGTCACGTCCCCACCGAGAGAGGCCAGGCCGGCCTGCATCGAGTCCTGCCGCTCGGCGCCGCCGGTTACGGCCGGGGCGAGCTTTGGGATGCGCGCGAGCGCCGGAGCCAGCGCTTCAAAGCGAGCGCGGTCCGCGGCGGCCACCACGGGCACCACGCAGTCGATCTCCCGGACTCGGGCCAGCGCGGCGAGTGTGTGCAGCAGCAGCGGCAACCCCGCCACGGGCACGAAGGCCTTGGGCAGAGGCGACCCCAGGCGCTCCCCGCGCCCAGCCGCGAGGACAAGGGCCACGACCGACATCGGCAGCAGGGTAGCCGAGCCGAGGAGCGCGCGACGTGGCTCACTTGCTACGGTGCCGGCACGAAGAAGGGGGGGCCTCGATGCGACGTTGGACTGTCAGGGTGGGCGGCCTCGCGCTCGCCCTCTCTTTGCTCGCGCCGCTGGCAGAGGCGGGCGATACCACGGACCCGGGAAACGATCTGCCGGCTCCGCTGGAAGTAGGGCCCGCGGCCTCCAGCCCGACGGCCGACGAAGAAGAGGCGCGCCGTCTCGAAGGCGATGCGGCCGGCGAAAGGCTCGGAGCGGACGTGAAGGACGCCAACCGGGCGGCGCAGCAGGCGATCGATGACGCGCTCGGTCATGCGGGCCCGAGAGGCCCAAGCAAGAGCGTCAGTGAAGCCGTCCATGAGCTCTCCGGTGTGGTCTCGTTCAGCCTCGCCGAGGCGATCCAGGTCGGCCTCGAGCGCAACCTCGACCTCCAGGTGGTGCGCTTCGATCCCTACATCGCCCAGGAAGGCGTCAGCATCGCCTGGGGTGCCTATGATCCGGCCTTCGCCAACGAGTTCGGATATGGCAGCGTCGCGACCCCCTACGTCAGCCTCTTCACCCCGACACAGACGTCGATCCAGCAAGCGAAGCTCGACGGCAAGACAGGGCTCAAGGGGCTCGTACCCTGGTGGGGCGCCTCCTATGAGATCGGCTACACGGGAGGACGGACCTATTCGAACAACTCCTCGACCGGCTTCTCGCCGCAGCTCGATGCCAACGTGTTCGGAAACATCAGCATCCCGCTGCTCAAGAACCTGGTGTGGAATGCGGCCTGGACCCAGGTCAAGGCCTCCGAGGTCGTGTACCAGGGCAGCCGCGAGGACTTCCGCCGCCAGGTGATGGACATCGTGACGCGGATCGAGAACTCCTACTGGGACGTGATCGCCTCGCGCGAGCAGCTCCGCGTAGCCCAGAAGAGCGTCGAGACCGCCCGGGCCCTTCTCGACCAGACCAAGACCCAGTACGAGGTCGGCGTCGTCTCGAAGGTAGAGGTCACGGAGGCCGAGGCCGGCGTGGCGCAGCGCGACTTCAACCTGATCGTGGCCTCGAACGCCTACCGGGCCTCACAGGATCAGCTCTCGGACCTCGTCTTCGGCGAGAGCCTCCGGCCGAGCTCGATCTACCGGCTCGAGACGACCGACGAGCCGGCGACCTTCACGGCCTTCGAGGTGGATCCGGACGAAGCGACGAAGAAGGCCTTCTTGAACCGGCCCGAGCTCGCGACGGTCAAGCTCGAGATTGCGCGGCAGGAAATCCTGCTCAAGTTTGCGAGGAATCAGACGCTGCCCCAGCTCGACGCGGTTCTGAGCTACGGCCGTTTGGGTCAGGCCGGGGATCTGAACCCGGCCGTCCGGAGCAGCCCTTTCGTCACGCCCGCCGCCGTGGCGGGAATCGGCACCCAGGTCGAATTCAGCCGCAGCCTCGCGGATGCGAACCACGACTTCTTCGGCGCCAATCCCAACGAGCAGTTTGCCGCCCGGGGAATCCTTTCGATCCCGCTCGGCAACCAGAGCGCCACCCATACGGCGGATAAGACCGCGTTCGAGCTCCGGAAGACCATCAGCCGGGAGCGCCGCCTGGAGCAGGACATCGTGCTCGGCATCCGCAAGTCGATCCGCGATCTCCGCTCCTCCCAGGAGGGAGTCGCTGCCGCCGAGCGCTCTGTGGCTGCCGCCGCGGAGCAGCTCCGCGCCGAGCGGATCCGCCTCGACAATGGCGAGTCTACCCCCTTCAATGTGCTGCAGCGGGAGAGCGATCTGGTCACGGCCGAGAGCGGCAAGATCGGCGCCCTCAAGGCCTACCGGAACTCGACCACGAATCTCGAGCGCCAGCAAGGCACGATCCTCAAAGCGCATCGGATTCGGCTCGATCAGGTAGGTACGCTGCCGTAATGCGGTAAGATCGAAGTGAGCTTCGACCGGAGGAAGCCGTGAGCCTGTTCAGTGGACGAAGAAGAGACGAGGGGCCGGAGGCGAGCCGCACGGAGGCGGAGCCGAAAATCCGACCGCCGACGGAAACGACCCAGACAGCGCCGCCGAGGGCGCCCACGGTGGGCTCGGCCACTGTGGCGCCGGAGCGACGTCCGACGGAGATGGCACCGCCCAAGATCGGCGGAGGGGGGGACATGGCAAATATTGGGAAGTCGATTGTCATCAAGGGTGACCTGAGCGGCAACGAGGACCTCGTGATCGAGGGCAAGGTGGAGGGCAAGGTCGACCTGCCCAACAACCGCCTCACGATCGGCGCCGGCGGGCAGGTTCAGGCGCAGGTCCACGCCAAGACCGTGGTCGTGATCGGCCGCGTCGCGGGCAACGTGAGCGCGGGCGAACGGCTCGAGATCCAGGCCACGGGCATCGTCGAGGGCGACGTCGAGGCGCCGCGCCTCGTAGTGGCCGAAGGCGCCGTGCTCAATGGCTCGGTGAAGATGTCGGCCAAGGGCGCAGCCGCGCAGCCGCGGCCTGCCCACTCGGCCGGCACCTCGGCCACGCCGCTGCCGGCCACAGCAAGCGGCCAAAGCGAGGCGGCGCGCCTGATCTAGCGCTGCCTTGGCCGGCGGCGTGGCTTTGACACGCGCGAGCCGCCGCTCCGGCACGACCGGGGCGGCGGTTTGTCCGCCCCACCCTCTCCGGCCGCACTTCACGCGCGGGCGGGGCGAGATCCCTTGGCCGACGTCGTCGCGCGGACGCCCCAGCGGCGCTCCAGCACCAGCAGCGTCGGCGAGGCGATGTAGATCGACGAGTATGTCCCCACGACGATGCCGATCACCATGGCCAGCGCGAAGGGCCGGATGATCGGCCCGCCCGCCACCAACAGCGCCAGCACGGCGAGCATCGTCGTGCCCGACGTCAGCAGCGTCCGTGACAGCGTCTGGTTCACGCTCCGGTTGAGCACGTCCGCGAGGTCATGCTTGGTGTGGAGCGCCATGTTCTCGCGAATCCGGTCGTAGACGATGATGGTGTCGTTCAGGCTGTAGCCGAGGATCGCCAGCAGTGCCGCCAGCACCGTGAGATCGAACTCGTAGCCGAGGATCACGAAGACGCCGGAGGTGATGACGATGTCGTGGATCAGCGCGACGACGGCCCCCGGCGCGAAGCGCGGGGAGAAACGGAATCCGATGTAGATCAGGATCAGCAGGCAGGAGATCCCGATCGCCTTCAGGCCCGCGCTCTGGAGCTCGGCGCCGACCCTGGGACCGACGAAGCCCACGCGCTCGAGCTCTACGGGCCCGATTCCCCGCTCCAGCTCGACCTTGAGCTGGTCCGCCACCTGCCCCTGCTGGCCGTCCTGCCCCCGGAAGCGGATCAGGAACTCCGCGCTATCCGCTTCGCCAAAGCGCACGACCGTCGGCTCGGTGACGCCCAGGTCGGAGACGATCTTCCGCACGACGCCTTCGTCGTCCGGGAGCTTCTCCGTGAACTTGACCTGGATCTCGTGGCCACCGGCGAAGTCGAGGCCCAGACGGATGCCCCGCACCGGGATCGCGAGCAGCGAGATTCCGATCACCGCGAGCGAGATCCCGACGCAGATCTTCCACTTGCCGATGAAATCGATGTTGGTGTCGGGCCGGATGATCTCCATCGACACGGGCGACTCCTCGTCTTAGATCGAGAGCTGCTGCACGCGCCGCTCGCCCGGATACAGGTCGAAGCAGAGTCGCGTGACCACCATGGCGGTAAAGACCGACGTGATGAGGCCAATACACAGGGTGACGGCGAAGCCCTTGATCGGGCCCGTGCCGTACTGGAACAACACGAGGCCCGAGATCAGGGTCGTGACGTTGGCGTCGAGGATCGTGATCCAGGCCTTGCTGAAGCCGGTCGAGATCGCGGCCTTGATCTGTCTCCCGCTGCGGAGCTCCTCGCGGATGCGCTCGAAGATGATCACGTTGGCGTCGATCGCCATGCCCACCGTGAGAACGAGGCCCGCGATGCCCGGCAGCGTGAGCGTTGCCCGGAAAGCCGACATGATGCCGATGATCAGGAGCAGGTTCGCAACCAGCGCGATCGTCGCGTACACGCCCGAGAGCCGGTAGTAGATGACCGCAAAGGCGCCCACGAAAAACAGGCCCAGAATCGAGGCGTTGAGCCCGCTGCGGATCGAGTCCGCACCGAGGGCTGGCCCCACGCTGCGCTCCTCCTCGATCGGAACCGGGATCGAGAGCGAGCCCGACCGAAGCACGATGGCCAGGTTTGCGGCGTCCTGGGAGGTGAACCGGCCGTCGATCTGCCCACGTGCCCCAATCCGCTCGCGGATCACGGGCGCGCTGGCAACGTCGTTATCCACCACCACCGCCAGGCGCCGGCCAACGCTCTTCTCCGTGAGCGCCTGGAAGATCTTTCCGCCTTCGGGGTTGAAGGTGAAGGTCACGATCGGGCGCTGCTGCCGGTCGAAGCCCACGCGGGCGTCGTCGAGGTAGTCGCCGGTGATCGCGGGGGCCTTCGAGACGAGGAGAGCCTCGAGCACTCGCTTGGTGGTCTTGTCCTTCTCGAAGACGATCTTCTTGTCCTCGGGGATGCCCTGCGGGTACTTGGCCCTCAGCAGCTCCTCGGTCGGCGCCTGCTCCTCGACGATCTTGAACTCGAGGAAGCCCCCGACCGTCAACAGGTTCCGGGCCGCCTCCCGATCGGCCTTGCCGCCCGGGATCTGCACCATCACCCGGTCCGCACCCTGGGGCGTCACGACCGAGTCCTGCACGCCGTGGACCGGATCGTCGATGCGCCGGCGCAGCACCTCCAGCACCTGCTGCAGGCCCTTTTGCGCCACGTCCTTGCGCCACTGCGGCGTGAGCTCGAGCTCGACCCTGGTCCCCGTCTGCACCACTACCCGCACGGCGCGGGTGTCGCCGGCCAGCTTCGCGAGCCTGCTCGCGTCGGCCTCGCTGGCGAGCTCCGCCACGATCCGGTCATCCTTCACGCTCATGCTCGCCGGCGTGATCTTCTCTTCGCCGAGCTGCTCGCCGAGCTGCCCCTTCATGTGATCGAGCTCGTGCTCGTAGGCCACCTTCAGATCTGCGCCGAGCACCCAGTGGATGCCGCCCTGCAGATCGAGACCGAGCCGGAGGCCGTTGGCCGGCAAGAACCAGTACTCCTTGCGCGCTTCCGACGAGAACAGGTTCGCGACGGCGAGATAGGCGAAGAACAGCACGAGCCCGATCACCAGCCCGGCACGTAAGCGGAGGCTCACTCTCCGTCCCCCTTCGACTTCTTGTCCGCGCCCTTGTCCGCGCTGCCTTTGGGCAGGACACGCTCGATGCGGCTGCGATCCAGCTTGAAGCGGATCCGGTCTCCCTTCGAGGTCGACTCCGTGAACTCGACCGTCAGCACGTCGTCGGTGGTGCCCACCACGACCACGTGAGCGCCGCCGGCCGTCACGGCGCGGTCGCCCTTCTCCACCGCTTTCAGCATCGCCTCCTGCTCCTTCTGCCGCTTCTGCTGCGGGCGGATCAACAGGAAGTAGAAGATCACGAAGATCGCTGCGAACGGCACGAGCATTCCGAGCGGGCTCTGAGCGGGACCGCCCGGCGCAGCCTGAAGCAGGAGGAAGCCGACGTGTTCGTTCACGGTAGGCTCAGCTCGCGGCGGAGCGCCTCGGCCTTGTCGGTTCGCTCCCAGGGAAAGCCCTGGTCCTCACGACCGAAGTGCCCGTGGTAGGAGGTCGCCCGGTAGATCGGCCGGCGAAGGTGGAGATGGTCGTTGATGCCCTTCGGCGTGAGGTCGAAGTGCTTGCGGACCAGGCCCACGAGCCCGTCCTCGTCGAGCCGCCCCGTGCCGAAGGCATCGACCCGGATCGAGACCGGCTCGGCCACGCCGATCGCGTAGGCGAGCTGCACTTCGCAGCGGCGGGCGAGGCCCGCGGCCACGAGGTTCTTCGCCACCCAGCGGGCGGCGTAGGCCGCGCTGCGGTCGACCTTGGACGGATCCTTGCCGGAGAAGGCGCCCCCCCCGTGGCGGCCCATGCCGCCGTAGGTATCCACGATGATCTTGCGGCCCGTCAGGCCGGCGTCGCCCATCGGCCCGCCCACGACGAAGCGTCCGGTCGGGTTCACGTGGTAGACGGTGCGGGTGTCGAGCAGTTCGGCCGGAAGAGCCGGCAGAATCAGCTTCGCGATCACGTCCTTCCGGATCTGGTCGTAGGAGACGTCGGGTGCGTGCTGTGTGGAAAGCACGACCGCCTGGATGCGCTTCGGACGCTCTCCTTCGTACTCGATCGTGACCTGTGACTTGGCGTCGGGCCGCAGATAGGAGAGCTCGCGGCTCTCGAATAGCTGTCGCTGGCGCTCGATCAGGCGGTGCGCGAGGCGAATCGGCGCGGGCATCAGCTCCGGCGTCTCGTCGCATGCGAAGCCGAACATCATTCCCTGGTCGCCGGCGCCCTGCTCTTTGTGGAGCCCCTCGCCCTCGCTCACTCCCTGCGAGATATCCGCCGACTGCTTTCCCAGGGCCACCATCACGGCGCAGGTGTCGGCGTCGAAGCCCATGGACGAATCGACGTAGCCGATGTCGCGCACCACCTCGCGCACGAGGCTCGGAATCTCGACCTTCGCGTTGGTCGTGACCTCGCCCGCCACGACGATCAGGCCCGTCGTCGTCAGCGTCTCGCACGCGACGCGCGAGTGCGAGTCCTGCGCGAGCATCGCGTCGAGGATCGCATCAGAGATCTGGTCGCACATCTTGTCCGGATGTCCCATCGAGACGGACTCGGATGTGAAGAGAGAACGGGCAGCCATCGGTCACTCCTGGAGAACGGGGTCGCAGTCTAGGGGAGCCGTTGGAGTGGATCAATCGTGGTCCAGCGGGGGGGGCGGGCGGAGGCTCAGCCGCCCGTGGCATCCGTCCCGTCGTGGGCGCTCTCGATCAGCCGGCCGAGTGC
>Ga0209253_10003113_pt1 | contig 14609 bp, 11 predicted proteins | sample FrelakmetBRP12BR_FD_187145 | JGI IMG/M metagenome (GOLD analysis project Ga0209253, IMG submission 187145) | Freshwater lake sediment microbial communities from the University of Notre Dame, USA, for methane emissions studies - BRP12 BR (SPAdes)... | ecosystem: Environmental > Aquatic >...
TGTAAAGCCTTAACAATCATCACCCGCTCAAAGTCCTTGGTGCGGGCTTCAAGCACATTTTGCTCACCGCGATTTAAGGCATCAGCCACTTCGGCAGCCAATGCCTCTTGCCAGGAGTTTGCAGATATCGATTTAGTGGTATCTTCTTTCAGTTCCGGCGGTAAATCGGCAACATCGACGTTCTGCCCCGGCGCCATGACAGTAAGCCAATGGCACACGTTTTCTAGCTGGCGTACGTTGCCACTCCAATTGACGGCAGTTAGATAGCGCAACGCCGCAGCAGAAAGCTGTTTAGGTTCAACGCCGAGCTCTTGCGCACTATGCGCAAGAAAGTGTTTTGCAAGCAGCGGGATATCTTCACGGCGCTCGCGCAATGGCGGTAGTCTCAGCCGTATCACATTTAGGCGGTGGAATAAGTCTTCGCGGAATAATCCCAGTTTTACGCGCTCCTCTAAATCTTGATGGGTCGCGGCGATCACGCGTACATTTACTTTAAGCGGCTGGTGGCCGCCGACGCGATAAAACTGGCCATCACTAAGCACTCTGAGCAGTCTCGTCTGCAAATCGGCGGGCATATCACCAATTTCGTCAAGAAACAAAGTGCCGTTGTCAGCCTGCTCAAAGCGGCCTCTGCGCGCTGCAGCTGCACCGGTAAATGCGCCGCGCTCATGGCCAAATAATTCAGATTCTAATAAATCTTTGGGGATAGCGGCTGTATTGATGGCAATAAAGGGTTTATCTGCGCGCGGGCTGTGTTTATGCAGGGCGCTGGCTACCAGTTCTTTACCGCTGCCTGATTCGCCGTTAATAAGCACGGTGGCGTGCGAGCGGCTAAGCCGGCCAATAGCGCGAAAAACCTCTTGCATAGCGGGCGCCTGGCCGATAATTTCCGGAGTTTCTTCCAGGGTCACATTATCAACCGCTTGGCGCATACTTTCTTCTACCGCGCGTTTAATTACGTCAATGGCTTGGTCAACGTCGAATGGCTTGGCCAGATACTCAAAGGCACCACCTTGAAACGCTGCCACAGCGCTTTCAAGGTCGGAATATGCGGTCATGATGATGACGGGAATATCAGGATATTTTTGTTTAATCTCAGTCAGGAAATCAAGCCCAGAGCCATTTGGCATGCGGATATCACTTACCACTACCTGCGGTTGTTCATGTTCGAGTGCATTTAATGCTTCCGCTACCGATGAAAAAGTTTTGAACTCCATATCAGTACGCGCCAGCGCTTTCTCAAACACCCAGCGAATTGATTTGTCGTCGTCTAAAATCCAGATTGGTTTCATAATGATCTCTAACTGTTACTATTGTTGAATAATGGCATGTTTAATGACGGTGCTTTCGACCGGCAGTAATATGGTAAAACACGTATTGCCAGGCTGGCTCTCGCAATCAATCATGCCGTGATGCTGTGTAATAAAAGTTTGCGCTAATGAAAGCCCAAGGCCGCTACCGCCCTCGCGTCCTGACACCAGCGGGTAAAATATTCTTTCTTTAATGTCAGCAGCAATGCCCGGGCCGTTATCAATAATTTGCAATTTAATGGCAACACGGTAGCGCTTCTTGGCCAGTGTAACCTGGCGTTCAGCACGTGTTCTTAAGATAACTTCTGCATTTGCAGTACCTGCCGATTGCATGGCCTGTACAGCATTGCGAGCAATATTAAGCACAGTTTGAATCAGTTTCTCGCGATCGCCAATCAGATCTGGCAGACTGGTATCATAGTCGCGGCGGACTTTGATATTGTTAGGTGACTCTGCCAGCAACAAGCTACGCACACGCTCTAACACCTCGTGAATATTTGTGGGCTCGTATTTAGGTACCCTATGCGGCACTAAGAGCCTATCCATCAAGCTTTGCAACCGGTCAGCTTCTTTGATGATTACTTGTGTATATTCACGCAAATTGGGCTGCGGTAACTCGTGTTCCAGTAATTGCGCCGCGCCGCGTAGCCCGCCTAAGGGATTGCGAATTTCATGCGCTAAATTTCTTAGTAATTCGGAATTCGCTTGCTGTTGAATGAGCATACGTTCCTCGCGAGCGATACGCAGTTGCTGATCCATCTGTTGAAATTCAAGCAACAAAGTTGCTTCACTAATATCTACCGGTGTTACCGTGCAAGTAACCGCAAATGAGTGCTGGCGCACTGTTGTGAGCGCAAATTCATGTTCGCGATATGGGCTGTTACTCTTAACTGCGTTATCAATGGCAGTCTGTAAAATTTCGCAATTCAAAAATACTTCAGAAATATGGCTGCCATGAATTTGGGTCGCACTTAGGGCAAATAAAATCTCCGCACTAGGGTTTGCATAAACTACCTGATGCGATTTATTGAGCAGTATCACCGAAGTGGCAAGATGCTCTAAACCATAAAAGCCCGAAGGAATATTTTGTAACATAGCTTAAGATTGTATAGCAAATGAATCATTGCTTGTTTTTGTACTTAATGCTTAAGCAAAAGACAAGCCAGCTTTAGTGCTGGCTGTAAATTTTAATAATTTGACTAATTAATGGCGTTAATTTCTTTGGTGAGTAATTCAATATTGCGCTCATGCGCGTCTACATCGGCTTGTAAGTCCTTCATTTTTTCTTGGAATTTAGGCACATTTCGCATGGTTTTACCATCTTTGGTTTTATATACTTCAGGAGTAGATTCGCCTTCGGCATAGGCTTTCTTCGCATCTTCAAGCGCTTTTTTCTCAGCGTCCAATTCGCTTTGTAATATCTCTTTGCGCTTGCTATCACGCTGATTCTGTGTCCCTGCATCCACCTTTGGAAAGCTTTCTGGGGTTGCTGTTCGCGTTGATGGAACACGCTTTTTTTCGCCGCCGGAATCGGTACCAAAATTAGTATCTGCAGGCTCTAATTGCAGTTTCTTTGCGCCTTTAATTTTAACATTAGAGTATGTGACACGTCCTTCAGAATCTACCATTTTATAAATTTCAGCATGCGCCAAAAATGGTAGCAAGAAGGCAGATAATAGAACGCTTAAAAAAGTAATTTGTTTATTCATACCAATAGTTTAGATGAGACTCTTACAGTTAGCAACGAAGTATTAGCTATTATGGTTGACGGCTATAGTTAGAAATGAAATAAGTGCATTACTTACAACAGTTAAAAATGAAAAAGGGCGACCTAAGTCGCCCCATTTTGGTGCATGAAATTGGTTTAACAACTATAGTACATGCCAAATTCAATTGGATGCGGTGTCATGCGCATTTTTGTAACTTCTTCCATCTTCAGGTTAATGTAAGCATCGATAAAGTCGTTAGAGAATACGCCGCCACGAGTTAAGAACTCGCGGTCATTGTCCAGGTATTCCAATGCTTGATCTAATGATGAGCAGACAGTTGGGATTTGCGCATCTTCTTCAGGAGAAAGATGGTACAAGTCTTTAGTAGCTGGCTCGCCTGGATGAATTTTGTTTTGTACACCATCTAAACCTGCCATCATCAATGCGCTGAAAGCCAGGTATGGATTAGCGATTGGGTCTGGGAAGCGCGCTTCGATACGGCGTGCTTTATCACCATGAACGAATGGGATGCGGATAGAAGCGGAACGGTTTTTAGCAGAGTAAGCCAATTTTACTGGCGCTTCAAAGCCTGGCACCAAGCGTTTGTATGAGTTAGTGCCTGGGTTGGTAATTGCGTTCAATGCACGTGCATGTTTGATAATGCCGCCAATATAGTAAAGCGCGAAGTCACTTAAACCCGCATAGCCATTACCTGCAAATAGGTTTTTGCCGTCCTTCCAAATAGATTGATGCACGTGCATGCCTGAACCGTTATCACCAACGATGGGTTTTGGCATGAAAGTCGCTGTTTTGCCGTATGCGTGTGCAGTGTTCAACACCACGTATTTCAAAATTTGTGTCCAGTCCGCACGTTGTGTCAGGCTGGCGAATTTAGTACCAATTTCACATTGACCAGCAGTCGCTACCTCATGGTGATGCACTTCAACAGGTACACCCATTTCTTCTAATGTCATACACATGGCTGAGCGGATGTCTTGTAATGAATCCACTGGAGGTACTGGGAAGTAACCGCCTTTAACCCCAGGACGGTGGCCTGTATTGCCGCCTTCGAATTTGTCACCAGAAGACCAAGCAGCCTCTTCTGAATTGATTTGCATGCTGCAGCCGCCCATGCCAGCATCCCATTGCACGCTGTCAAAGATAAAGAATTCTGGCTCTGGGCCAAAGTAAGCAGCATCACCAATGCCGCTAGCCTTTAAATAAGCCTCAGCGCGTTTTGCCAAGCTGCGTGGGTCGCGGTCATAACCTTTACCATCGGTTGGATCAACCACATCACAAGTTAAAATAAGCGTTGGTTCGTCCATAAACGGGTCGATATTCGCAGTTGAAGGGTCAGGCATCAGTTGCATGTCAGATGCTTGAATACCTTTCCAACCGGCGATTGAAGAGCCATCAAATGCATGGCCTTCAGTAAATTTTTCTTCGTTAAAGGCAGAAACAGGCACAGAAACGTGTTGTTCCTTACCGCGTGTATCGGTAAAACGAAAATCGACAAATTTAATGTCGTTATCTTTTACCATTTTCATTACTTTAGCCACTGACATCAGAATCTCCTAGACGATATTTGGACAAAACAAATTAAATAAATTTTATTACAAAACTATATAAGCACAGTATTTTAGCAGGAACTGTGCCAGCGAAAAATAGAAAAAATTGGTTTTTAGTCATTCACTTAGCAAAAACATGAAAATTCTCACGCTCAAAAAAAGTGCATATGTGCTAAATGTGCACCACATTAGTGCGCATTGGGATTGCCGTCGCTGAAATTGATTTCGCGCTATAATTTAATGCAACTTAAACCATGCAGGAGTTCGAAATGGAAACAATGAGCAAAATCCTTGAACGTGCAAAAAAAAGAGCTGAAGAATCAAGCTTGCCATATTCTGGCGCGCTTACGCCGCAAGAGGCATATGAACTTTTGCAAAAAACGCCACATGCTAAATTGATAGATGTGCGTACAACCGCAGAATTAGATCTGGTGGGTAAGATTCCCGGAGCAACGCATATTGAATGGGCATTTTACCCGGGCATGGTGGCTAACCCAGATTTTGCTGCGCAATTAGATATGCAGGTCGACAAGGAGGAATTGGTTATTTTTATGTGCCGAACCGGTGGACGTTCGCATAACGCTACCGTAACCGCCGCAAAGCTAGGCTTTGCCGAAGCATACAATATGTTAGAAGGATTTGAAGGTGAGGCGAACGCGCAAAAACAGCGCACGCTGATTAATGGCTGGAAGCATGCTGGCTTGCCCTGGAGTAACTAATTGACAGACAAGTACGCAGTCATTGGCAACCCAATTGCACACAGCAAGTCGCCGCAAATTCACCAAGCATTTGCAAAACAAACGAATCAAGATATAAGTTACGAGCCAATATTGGCACCACTGAATGAGTTTGAGGTGACGGTGCGCAGGTTAATAGATGATGGATATAAAGGTGTAAATGTGACTGTGCCGTTTAAATTGCAGGCATTTTTACTTAGCGACTCTCTCTCTCCGCCTGCCCAATCAGCAGATGCTGCCAATACGCTCATACTCAATAGAAATAATATTCAAGGCCATAATACCGATGGCATTGGTTTAATCAATGATATTACCAAGAATTTAGGCATTGCCCTGCAAGGCAAGCGGGTATTGCTTCTTGGGGCAGGTGGAGCGGCAGAAGGCGTATTTCAACCAATTTTAGAACAGAAACCTGAAACGCTGGTGGTGGCCAACCGCACCTTAGATAAAGCGCAAAAAATGGTGGATAAATCGCCCAAGAAAGCTAGGGCCAGCAGTTTTGGCGGCTTGCAAGGCCAGTTTGATATTATTATCAATGCTACTTCTGCAGGCTTAAGTGACACCGCATTGCCTATCCCGAATACCGTCTTTGCTAAGGGCTGCTTGGCTTACGAGATGATGTACGGTCGTGAAACACCCTTTATGAAACAAGCAAGAGAAAACGGCGCACACGTGGCAGATGGTCTAGGCATGCTGGTTGAACAAGCTGCCGAGGCGTTTTACTTATGGCGCGGAGTACGTCCAAAAACTGCGCCGGTTATTGCAATGCTAAGAAGCCATAATTGATTCGCTGGTTGTTTTACAAATCGCCAAATACTTCATTAAGCGTGGGTGGGCTTTTCAAACGCCTTTTCGTGCTGTTTTTTATCATTGTGATTTTTTATCAACTTTGGATTTTCCTACAAATTTGCTGGTGGATTAGATTCAATCCATCCTCTAGTGCGTTTATGGTATACCGCCTGGAGGTTATTCAAGAGACCAAGCCAGATGCCGAGTTGAAATACAAATGGGTGGATTATTCACATATTTCGAATAACCTAAAACGCGCGGTGATTGCCAGTGAAGATTCAAAATTTAGCCAGCACGATGGTTTTGATTGGGAAGGTATCGAAAAAGCTTATGAGAAAAACCTGAAAAAAGGCAAAATTGTCGCAGGCGGCTCTACCATTAGCCAGCAACTTGCCAAGAACCTGTTTTTATCCAGTAAACGCACGCCTTGGCGCAAAGCAGAAGAAGCAGTTATTACCGTGATGCTGGAAAAAATGCTGACCAAACGCCGCATTTTAGAGATTTATTTGAACGTGATTGAATGGGGCAACGGCATATTTGGCGCGGAGGCCGCGGCAAGGCACTATTTTAAAACTAGCGCGGGCAGTTTATCCGCACCGCAAGCGGCAAAACTTGCCGCCATGATACCCAATCCACGCTTTTACGACGCACACCGCAGTACGCGTTACCTGAACCGCAGAACGGCGACGATACAAGCTAGAATGCGCTTTGCAGAAGTGCCATGAACATGAAAAACATGCCCTGCAAGGCAATATCCATGCTGCTTTCAGGGCATCAATATTTACTGTTTTTAAGTTTGTTCTGTAAGTCTTGCCACGATTTTTCGCACGATTGGCGCAATCAAGAAAATACTGGGAAAGGCAATTGGCCATGCGAGCACAAATGAATGCAGCCATTGAGCGATAAAATTTGGTGTAAAGCCCAAATGAATTGCGGTGAGTATGCCCGACATCAGCAATGCCATAAGTAGCGACATAAAAAAGGCGAATAATATCTGAGAATGTTTTGGGTTAATCTTCATCTATTAAACTATAAAATCGGTTTCAAATATTGGCCGGTATAACTTTTTGGATTTTCTGCCACCTGTTCCGGCGTACCTTTGGCTATGATCAGCCCACCGCCATCGCCACCTTCTGGGCCCATGTCGATAATCCAGTCGGCGGTTTTGATCACGTCTAAATTATGCTCGATAATCACAATAGTGTTACCTGCATCGCGCAGGCGATGAATCACGTCTAACAACAATTGAATGTCGGCAAAGTGCAAGCCGGTAGTAGGCTCGTCAAGGATATATAGCGTCCTACCCGTATCGCGTTTGCTCAATTCAAGCGATAATTTCACGCGCTGCGCTTCGCCGCCAGATAGTGTTGTGGCGCTTTGGCCAAGTGTGATGTAGCCCAAACCCACGTCCAGCAGAGTTTTGAGTTTGCGCGATATTACTGGCTGCGCGCTGAAAAATTCGTGTGCTTGCTCTACAGTCATCTCTAACACTTCGCGAATATTTTTACCTTTAAAATGGATTTCCAAAGTTTCGCGATTGTAGCGTTGGCCTTTGCACACGTCGCAAGGTACATAAACATCAGGTAAAAAGTGCATTTCGACACGAATCACACCATCACCTTGGCAAGCTTCACAGCGGCCACCTTTTACATTGAATGAATATCTGCCTGGCCCGTAGCCACGCGCCCTGCTCTCTGGCACGCCAGCAAATAAATCACGGATGGGCGTGAATAATCCTGTGTAAGTTGCGGGGTTGCTGCGCGGCGTGCGGCCAATCGGGCTTTGGTCAACATCTACTACTTTATCGAAAAACTCCAACCCATTCACTTCTCCAAATGTAGCGGGTTCTGTGCTGCTGCCATATAAATGCTGTGCAACGACCCGGTATAAAGTGTCGTTAATCAGTGTAGATTTGCCGCTGCCAGAAACGCCTGTGACGCAGGTGAGAAGTCCAACAGGAATTTCGACCGAGACATCTCTTAAATTATTGCCAGTCGCATTGGTGAGTTTTAGCCAGCGCGCAGGGTCGGCTTTAGTACGCGCTTTTTTGTATTCAATTTTCTTTTTTCCGCTTAAATATTGGCCTGTAAGTGATTTGGTGTTGGATTGAATTTCGGCAGGTGTGCCTTCTGCTACAATTTCTCCACCATGTTCGCCCGCGCCGGGACCAATATCCACTACGTAATCCGCAGACAAAATTGCGTCATGATCGTGCTCGACGACGATGACGGTGTTACCAATATCGCGCAAGCGTTTTAGCGTATCCAGCAATCTGTCATTATCGCGCTGATGCAAACCAATCGAAGGCTCATCCAGTACATACATCACGCCAGTTAAACCGCTGCCGATTTGAGAAGCTAGGCGAATACGTTGCGCTTCGCCGCCAGATAAGGTCTCGGCCGAACGCGAAAGTGATAAATATTCCAAGCCGACGTTGGTTAAAAACTTAAGGCGGTTTTGAATTTCAGACACGATTTTAGCGGCAATGGCAAGCTTTGCACCATGTAATTTAAGGTTTTCAAAGAAAGTGAGCGCTTGCTTTAGAGGCACCTCACAAATTTGATGAATATTTTTATTGCCCACTTTCACGTGCCGCGCCTCAATACGCAAACGTGTGCCACCACAATCGGGGCAAGGAGCGCTGTTGATGTATTTGGATAGCTCGTCGCGAACCGCCAAGCTGTCACTTTCGCGATAACGACGCTGCAGGTTGTTTAAAATGCCCTCGAAAGTATGTGTTTTGGCAAAAAACGTGCCGCGTTCGTTTAAGTATTTAAATGCAATTTGCTCGCGCCCACTGCCGTTTAATAGTACATCCTGAATATGTAGCGGAAGTTCTTCAAACGCCATTTCAAGGTCGAAATTATAATGCGCAGCCAAACTTGACAGCATTTGAAAATAAAATTGATTACGTTTGTCCCAACCTTTAATGGCACCGCTTGCCAGAGATAAAGTGGGAAAAGCTACTACGCGTTTCGGATCGAAAAAGTTGACATTTCCCAAGCCGTCGCACTTCGGACATGCGCCCATCGGGTTGTTAAAAGAGAACAGGCGCGGTTCTAGTTCAGCAAGTGAGTAATCACATACAGGGCAAGAAAACTTGGCAGAAAACAGATGTTCATTTTCATCGTCCATTTCCACAACAATCGCCTTGCCATCAGCCAAACGCAGCGCAGTTTCTAGTGATTCTGCAATGCGCTGTTTCATGTCTTCTTTTACTTTTAATCTATCCACTACAACATCTACGCTGTGTTTGGTTGTTTTGGCGAGTTGCGGCAGCGCATCCATTTCGTAAATTTTACCGTCAATTCTCAGACGCACAAAACCTTGAGCTTTTAGCTCATCAAATAAATCCAGTTGCTCGCCCTTACGGTTGGCAACCACTGGCGCGAGTATCATCAGTTTAGTATCTTCGGGCAGTTTTAAAACAGCATCTACCATCTGCGAAACCGTTTGCGCTTCAAGTTTAATGCCGTGCTCTGGGCATTCAGGATCACCTGCACGTGCGTACAAAAGCCGCAAATAATCGTGAATTTCCGTGACTGTGCCCACTGTACTTCGTGGGTTGTGCGAAGTGGATTTTTGCTCAATAGAAATGGCGGGTGATAATCCTTCAATCAGGTCAACATCGGGTTTATCCATACGCGCCAAGAATTGCCGCGCATAGGCTGAAAGGCTCTCTACATAGCGGCGCTGGCCTTCTGCATATAAAGTATCAAACGCTAAACTAGATTTGCCAGAACCCGACAGCCCAGTGATGACAATCATTTTATTCCGCGGTAAATCCAGCGAAATATTTTTTAAGTTATGCGTGCGTGCGCCGCGAATCCGTATAAATTCCATGAGGCTTTTCTAAACTCTAGTGTTCTTGTACAAGGTTGAAGTCCAACCTGTTAATATACCGCCTTTAGCAAAATAATTTCAAACTTTTAATGAATTCCCCCAATAAATTAACTCCAGCCGAAAAAATGCCAGCAAACGAGCTTAGAGCCAGCATCAGTTTGGCATCCATTTATGGTTTGCGCATGTTAGGCATGTTCTTAATTTTGCCGATTTTTGCCATCTATGCGATACATTATCAAGGTGGTGATAATAGTATGCTGGTTGGTGCTGCGCTTGGCGCATATGGTTTGACGCAAGCCTTATTTCAGCTGCCTTTCGGTATGGCGTCTGATAAATATGGTCGTAAAAAAATGATATATATTGGCTTATTTATGTTGGTTGTGGGGAGCATTATTGCAGCCTTGGCGACAGATATTACGATGGTTATTATTGGCCGCGCAGTGCAAGGCGCGGGTGCGGTTTCTGCCGCTGTGACTGCATTGCTAGCCGATTTGACGCGTGAAGAAAACCGCACCAAAGCCATGGCAATGATAGGCGCTACGATTGGCGTGACGTTTGCGATTTCATTGGTACTGGGCCCTGCGATTGCGCACTGGTCTGGCATTGCAGGCATTTTCTGGTTAACTGCGATTTTGGCTGGCTTGGCTATATTAGTGATTAAATTTGTGGTGCCAAACCCGATTATTAGTAGCTTCCACTCTGATGCCAGCGCCGCTCCAGCTAAACTAAAAGATGTGCTAAAAAATACACAGTTATTGCGTTTGAATTATGGTATTTTTGCCCTGCATGCCGCGCAAATGGCCATGTTCATCGTGGTGCCGTTTGCAATTCAAAAAACAAGTAATTTGGACGTAAACCATCATTGGCAAGTTTATTTACCCATTTTACTAGGCTCGTTTATATTTATGATTCCGGCGATTGTTGTGGGTGAAAAGCGCAACTTATTGAAACCAGTATTTATTGGCGCAGTGGCGTTAATGCTAATTGCTCAACTATGTTTCGTCGGTTTAATTGGCAGTTTTTGGGGTATTGTATTCTCGCTATTTGCTTATTTCGTTGCATTTAATATTTTAGAGGCTTCGTTGCCATCACTTATTTCAAAACTTGCCCCTGCCGCTGCTAAAGGCACTGCGATGGGTGTGTACAATACATCACAATCGCTGGGTGTGGCAGTAGGTGGCTTGGCAGGCGGTTATTTGGCACATCATTATAGTTATTCGATTGTATTTTCGTTTTGTGCGGCGCTGATGAGTGTCTGGTTATTGCTCACATTTAGCATGAAAACTCCCCCAGCTGTTCGCACAAAGATGTATCATTTAGGTGAAACAAGCGAGGCGCAGGCAGTCGCACTTACAAAGACAATTTCGGCTTTACCTTACGTGCATGAGGCCGTGGCGATTGCCAAAGAAGGCATGCTAATTGTTAAAATAAAAAATCAAGCAGTTTGGGACGAGCAAGAAATTTTGAATTCAATATCGAATAAATAGCGGGAGCAAACAATGGCATCGGTAAATAAAGTGATTTTGGTGGGTAACTTAGGGCGCGACCCGGAAGTGCGTTACATGCCTAATGGCGAGGCGGTATGCAACTTTAGCATTGCCACTACAGATAATTGGAAAGACAAATCGGGCGTAAAACAAGAAAAAACCGAGTGGCATAATATTGTGATGTATCGCAAATTGGCAGAGATTGCTGGTGAATATCTTAAAAAAGGTCGCCCAGTATATATAGAAGGCCGCTTGCAAACCCGCAAATGGGAGAAAGATGGCGTAACACGGTATACTACCGAAATTATTGCCGACAACATGCAAATGCTAGGAAGTAAGGATGGTGGTGGCTCAAATGCAAGTTATGATGGCAGCATGGATCAGGGTGGTGCGCCTGATGATATGAATCAAGTGCCATCACGCCAACCAACTACACAACAAGCACCAGCTAAAACAAGTGGTGGTAATTTCGATGATTTTGAGGATGACATTCCTTTTTGATGATTACATGTAATTAGAATCTTAAAGTAATAGATTAAAGCCCCTGTAACTCAGGGGCTTTTGCTTTGTTGATACATTAGATTGATTCGTTAGGGAAGAAGATGAGGTAGCTAAATGAATTTGTGCCGAAAAGCATCGAATAAATTTGAGTTGTATTGAGGTATAATTATTGGTTATCTAACTGATATAGTGGTGATTTTATGCCTATTTACGATTACGAATGTACAAGTTGCGGTCACAAAGCCGAGGTGATGCGCAAAATAAGTGAGCCAAATGTGGTCGCTTGCCCTGCATGTGGCAAAGAGACATTTGCCAAGCAGGTATCCGCACCAAGTTTTCAGCTCATAGGCGGTGGCTGGTATGCAACAGATTTTAAGGGTGGCCAAAAATCTGAACCCAAACCTGTGGAAACAAGTGCTGCCGAGCCGAAACCCGCAGTTTGCAACCCCGACTGTGCTTGTCACTAGTTCTAATTAATAACTCACTGAATTAAATGAAAAAATACTTTATTACTGGCTTGCTCGTATTAGTCCCATTGTTTATTACAATCTGGGTGATCAGCACCCTCATCAACACGATGGATCAAAGCCTGCTATTGCTTCCAGGCGCGTGGCAGCCCAAATTTTTATTTGGTTTCAACGTGCCTGGCTTAGGCGTACTACTCACACTGGGGATAATTTTTGTCACAGGATTGGTAGCAACTAACATTTTTGGGCAACAGCTCATTGTATGGTGGGAATCCTTGCTTTCGCGCGTTCCATTTGTTAAATCTATTTATTCCAGTGTCAAGCAGGTGTCAGATACGCTGTTTTCAAACTCAGGCAATGCCTTCCGCAAGGCGGTGCTGGTGCAGTATCCACGCCAAGGTTCGTGGACCATTGCCTTTGTAACAGGTGTGCCTGGTGGTGATGTAGTGAACCATTTGCATGGCGATTATATAAGCGTTTATGTACCCACCACCCCCAATCCCACTTCCGGGTTTTTTCTTATGATGCTAAAAGCGGAAGTGATAGAGCTGGACATGAGCGTGGACGAGGCTCTGAAGTACATTATTAGTATGGGCACCGTCGCTCCAAAAGACCATCACACACAACAACTTCGTTTTCAACAAACAACACAACAACTATAGATTATTAATTATGATGCGTACACATTACTGCGGCCATTTAAACCGCACCCACATTGGCCAAACAGTGACTTTATTCGGTTGGGCACATCGCCGTCGTGATCATGGCGGCGTGATTTTTATTGATTTGCGTGACCGCGAAGGTATGGCGCAGATTGTAATAGACCCAGATACACCAGAAGCGTTTAAAAATGCTGAAACCGTACGTAATGAGTTTGTGCTGAAAGTGGTATGTAAAGTACGTGCACGCCCTGAAGGCACAGTGAATGCAAATATTCCAACGGGCGAAGTGGAAATGTTGGCTTCAGAGATTGAAATTCTCAACCCATCTCTCACCCCACCTTTCATGCTGGATGATGAAAACCTCACAGAAACCGTGCGTTTGGAGCATCGTTACATCGATTTACGCCGCCCAGCGATGCAAAAAAATCTGATGCTGCGTTACCGCGTGGCTAAAACTTTGCGTGATTATTTGGATGTGAATGGCTTTATCGAAGTCGAAACGCCAATGCTCACGCGCAGCACGCCAGAAGGCGCACGTGATTATTTAGTGCCAAGCCGCGTTCATGCAGGCCAGTTTTTTGCGTTGCCGCAATCGCCGCAGCTGTTCAAACAATTGCTTATGGTGTCAGGTTTCGACCGCTATTTCCAGATCACTAAATGCTTCCGCGATGAAGATTTGCGTGCGGATCGTCAGCCAGAATTCACGCAAGTGGATATTGAGACCTCGTTCATGTCTGAGAACGAAATCATGGACATCGTCGAAGAGATGATTCGACAAATGCTGAAATCGGTTCAAAACGTCGACTTGCCTGCAGCTTTTCCGCGCATGTCGCATGAAGAGGCAATGAACAGATATGGGTCTGACAAGCCAGATATGCGCGTGACGCTAGAAATCACTGAGCTGAGTGATGTCATGAAAGATGTCGATTTTAAAGTGTTCTCAGGTGCTGCCAATATGGCAGGTGGCCGTGTCGCTGCCTTGCGCGTGCCGAATGGCGCTGCGATTAGTCGTTCAGAGATTGATGCTTACACTGAATTCGTGAAGATTTATGGCGCTAAAGGTTTAGCGTACATCAAAATTAACGACATCACTAAACTCAATGAAGAGGGCCTGCAAAGCCCGATCGTAAAGAATATTCATGCTAAAGCCTTGCAAGCGATTATCGACCGAACAGGCGCGCAGAATGGTGATATCGTGTTCTTTGGCGCAGATAAAGCCAAAGTGGTGAACGAAGCACTTGGCGCACTGCGTACCAAAGTGGGTCACGAAAAAGGCCATGTCGATGGACGCGCATGGGCGCCGCTGTGGGTGGTGGATTTCCCGATGTTCGAACATGATGAAGAAAATGATCGCTGGGCGGCGCTGCACCATCCCTTCACCGCACCAAAAGATGGTCACGAAGACTTACTCACAAGCAATCCGGGTGCATGTTTATCCAAAGCTTATGACATGGTGCTGAACGGTTGGGAAGTCGGCGGCGGTTCGGTGCGTATCCACAAGCAAGACGTGCAATCCAAGGTATTTGATGCGCTTAA
>Ga0209253_10003114_pt1 | contig 14608 bp, 13 predicted proteins | sample FrelakmetBRP12BR_FD_187145 | JGI IMG/M metagenome (GOLD analysis project Ga0209253, IMG submission 187145) | Freshwater lake sediment microbial communities from the University of Notre Dame, USA, for methane emissions studies - BRP12 BR (SPAdes)... | ecosystem: Environmental > Aquatic >...
GCGGCGTTGCAGCGGGCCCCGGCGCGATGTAGCGCACGCGCTTGCACTGGATGAGCCGGCCATCGGCGGTGGTCAACTCGGCGGTGGTGACACCTTCATAGCGGCTACCGCGAAAGAACATCGTCGGTCCTCAGAAGGGCAGGACGTGGCCGGTGGCGCCGGCGCCCTGCGTCAGGTTGAGCGTCGCCATCACCTCCTTTTGTGTGAAGGAGGCCATGTACACCCAGTAGCCCGGCTTCGTCATATCCAGCTCGCGATAAGTGAGCACCTTCAGGTTCAGGTCCGCCTTGGCCAGGATCGGGTTGAGATTGACGTCGAAGGCCTGCTCGGTGATCGACGCGCTCGTGACGCGCACCGGCAGCACGCGGCTCTGCCCCCAGATGAACAGCGCGAGCGGCGCAGGCTCGCCGAGGATCACCGCGCTACCCAGCGCTGCAAGCGTCTGGTTCGCCACTTGCCCTCTTTGCGCAACACCCGCCACACCGCATGCACCGAGGCGTTCAGATGCTTCGCCAGCGCCGGCCCATCCCACACCGCCTGGCCTCGCGGGGGCGGCAACTCCAGCGCGGCCAGCAGTTGATTGCGGAACTCCTCGGTATAGTGCCGCGGCTTGCCGGAGCGCGCTCGATCCAGCAGCCCGGCAATGCCCTCGGCTTCAAGACGCCGCCGCCCGCCAGACGCGGCGGTGCGGTCGGCTCGCCCAGATGCTGGTGCACGGCGCTTGCGGCGGTTGACTTCGCTACTGGAAAAATTCACCACGACGTTGTCAATACCCATGCTCACCAAGCACCGGTGCAACCAGAATCCGTCTCGGCCCGCTTCGGATGCCTCCCCCGAGGCGATCCGCTGCCCCGTTTTGGCATATCATTGGGACCGGCACTGCCGGATCAGAAGCAAGCCTGCTGACAGAGGTGGAGACCGAACCGGGTTAGATCGGGGGCCGGCCGGGACGGCCGGTCCAGGCGGCGCCCGGAGGGCGCCGCCGCGCCGAAGGAGGCCCATGACCCACCCCGCTCACGCCCGCCTCGAAAGCCCGTCCGGTCTCTCGATTGAGCTCAACGCCAATGGCTCGCTGCGCCGGATCGACCATGGTGACATCATTCTGAATCTGTTCCCTGGCAACGAGGTCGAGGGCGGGCCGGCCCACCTCTACCTGCGGCGCCTGGGCGACACCATCGAAGCGATTCCGCTGCTGGGTCCGAGAAGCCCGGCTCGTCTCGCCGCCGATCCCAAGCGCGCAACGCTGTCAGGCGAATGGTCCGGCATCCGCTTCGCGGTCGTGCTGTTGCTGGCCGAATCGGCCCCCGCCTGGTTCTGGCATGTAATGCTCGAGAACACCGGATCGGCAGCGGTGAGGGTTGATCTGATCTACGCCCAGGATCTGGGGCTCGCGCACTACGGGGCGGTGCGCCTCAACGAGTACTACGTGAGCCAGTACCTCGATCACACGCCGCTCGAGCACCCCGAGCGGGGCTGGGTGCTCGCTAGCCGGCAGAACCAGCCCATGGGCGGGCGGCATCCCTGGTGCATGATCGGCTCGCTGGATCGCGGAATCAGCTTCGCTACCGATGCGTTGCAAGTCCACGGTCTCGCCACCCGCGCCGGACGCCTCCCGGAGGGCGTAATGAAAGGCCTCCCAGGCGTTCGCCACCAGCATGAGCAAGCCATGGCGGCGATTCACGGCGCGCCGGCGCGTCTGGAACCCGGCGCTCACGCAGCGCGCGGCTTCTTCGGCTGGTTCCAGGCACATCATCCAGCCGCCACCTCGGATGCCGACCTCGCGTTCGTGGATCGCGCATTGGGGCAGCCCGAGGTGAACGCGCCCGCAAAATGGCCCTCCCCCGTCAGCGCGCGCCCGGCTGTGGCGAGCCTGTTCAGCACCGCCCCGCTCCTCGAAACCCTCGATCTCTCGCAGCCCGAGATCGACGGCATCTTCGGGACCGGGCGGCGCCATGACGAACGGGAAGCCGATGGGCGTCTGCTGTCCTTCTTCGTGGGCGAACGCCGCCACGTGGTTCTAAAGGCCAAGGAGCTGCAGGTGCTGCGTCCCCATGGCCACATCTTGCGTTCTGGCAGCGCACTCACCGCCGACGAAGCCGGACTCACCTCCACCGTCTGGATGGCGGGCGTGTTCCATTCGATGGTGACGCAGGGCCATGTCAGCATCAACCGCTTCCTGTCCACCACCCACAGCTACCTGAGCCTGTTCCGCTCCCACGGCCAGCGGCTCTTCGTGCAGCTGCGCGATGGCTGGCACCTGCTGGACGTACCCTCCGCCTTCGAGATGGCGCCGCAGGGGTGCCGCTGGATCTACCGCCATGCCGAGGGGATGATCGAGGTGCGGTCCCGCGCGCTCACGGAACGCCACGAGCTAACCCTGGAGATCGACGTGCTCGCCGGTGGCCCGCACCGTTTTCTGCTCTCCCATCACGTCGCACTGAACGGCGATGACGGTTTCGAAGCGAAGCCCGTGCACATCGATCCCGAAGGTATGGGCGCCTTCGTCCGCGCGGACCCGGACTCCGATGTGGGCCGCCGCTATCCCGACGGCGGGTTCTACCTGTTGCCCCGGTCCGGGACTGTCACCGAGCAACTGGGCGGCGACGGACTGCTCTTCGCCGACGGGGCAAGCCGCGGAGAACCGTTCCTTTGCTTCGTCGCAGCCCCGGGCCAGGCCCTCGGGTTCAGCATCCAGGGCGGGCTGGAGTCGGAAAGCGAATGCCAGGACTCGATCACAGGTGCGGATGATTACTGGCGCACCATGACGGCGGCGTTCCGGCTCGTGCCGCCTGCGAGCAGCCCTCGCGCCGCAGATGCGGAGCGAATCGCCGACATCCTCCCGTGGTTCGTGCAGAACGCGCTGATTCACTACCTGAGCCCGCGCGGACTCGAACAGTATTCCGGCGGCGGATGGGGAGCTCGCGACGTAGCCCAGGGACCGGTGGAACTGTTGCTCGCCCTCGGCCGGCCGGCGCCGATCCGCGACCTCCTGCTCCGTGTCTTCCGCAACCAGAACCCCGACGGCGACTGGCCGCAGTGGTTCATGTTCTTCGACCGCGTGCGCGACATTCGGGCCGGCGACTCCCATGGCGACATTGTGTTCTGGCCGTTGCTCGCGCTGGCCCAGTACCTCCTCGCCACCGAGGACGCCGGATTTCTAGAGGCGAGCACACCGTTCCATCATCCGGCGGGGCAAGCGCATGCGGAACGGGCAACGGTGTGGGATCACGTCGAGCGGGCGCTGCAGGTCATCGGCTCGCGGGTCATCGCCGGGACGCGGCTCGCTGCTTATGGTCACGGGGACTGGAATGACTCGCTCCAGCCCGCCGATCCCTCATTCCGCGATCACCTGTGCAGCACGTGGACGGTCACACTGCATCACCAGACCCTCACCACGCTGGCTGAGGCAATGCGCCGGCTGGGGCACAACCAACAAGCAATACGATTCGAGCACTGGGCCGACGAGGTGCTGGCCGATTTTCAGCGGCTGCTGGTGGTGGACGGCACGGTGGCTGGCTACGCGCATTTCGGTGAGGTCGGTGACGTGCAATACCTGCTGCATCCGCGCGACGAGAGGACGGGTCTTTCGTACAGCCTGCTGCCGATGATGCACGCCATCATCGACGGCATGCTGAGCCCCGATCAGGCCCGCCACCACCTCGACCTGATCGCGAAGCACCTGCTCGGTCCCGACGGTGCCCGGCTGTTCGATCGGCCGATGGCGTACCGCGGCGGCCCGCAGCGATTCTTCCAGCGTGCCGAGAGCAGCAGCTTCTTCGGTCGCGAGATCGGTCTCATGTATACCCACGCGCATCTGCGCTATGCCGAAGCGCTATGGCAGTACGGCGATGCCGACGGTTTCTTCCGCGCGCTCTGCCAGGCGGTCCCCATCGGACTCGAAGAACGCGTCCCCAGCGCAACCCGGCGCCAGTCGAACTGCTACTACTCTAGCAGCGACGCGGCTTTCGCCGATCGCTACCAGGCTTACGCCGAGTACGACCGTGTGCTGGTGGGCGACATTCCACTCGACGGCGGCTGGCGTATCTACTCCAGCGGTGCGGGCATTGCGACGGCGCTGATCCTCAGATGCTTTCTCGGGCTGCGGGCGGAAAGATCGCAGTTCGTGATCGATCCCGCGATCCCGAAGGACTTGGACGGTCTGCAGGCGGAGCTGGAAGTCGCCAGCATTCGGTTCGAGATCACCTACCGGATCGAGACCAGAGGTTGCGGCGTGCTCGCACTTGAACTCAACGGGCGCGACCTCCCCTTCAGCCGTCGAAGCAATCCCTATCGCCCGGGTGGTGCAGAGGTGCCGATGGCGGCGTTGCGGGAGATCGCCCGCTCCGGGGTGAATCGGCTAGCGGTCCAGCTCGCGTGATGGACATCACTTGGCGCGTGTCACTTGGCGCGTTGACGCAATCGCGCCCAATTGCATACACTCCGCACCACCGCGCGCGACAACGCCTCGCCGCGCGCTCCTAATCTCCCATACGCACATTCCGGTCGTGAAGTCCCTCCCTCGGTGCAAGCGTGCTCTCCGGCTTGCCGCCTCTCTCGCGTCGGCCCTATCGGTCGCATTGACGGTTGGCCTCATCGCCCTGCTGCCGGCCTGCGGCGGTTGGTCTTCCGGTCAGCGCACCGACGTGAGCGTCGGCAAGCAGCTCGCGACCTTGCGCGAGGCGTACGACAAAGGTGTCATCACGCGGGAAGAGTATGAGCGCGAGCGGCGGCGGATCATCGGCGATTGGTAAGTGGAGGAAACGCCCTCCGCAGATTTGACGGCGGTCCCCTCGTTTCCTAGAATCCGCGCTCCGTGTAGGGGTCTGTGGCCAGTCACCCTGCCGTCCCATGAACTTCCACTACCTGATGGAGGGTTGCTGAATGAAGATCTCCGTTTCCAGGATTGCAGGGCTGCTGGCTGCCGCCGCTCTCTCCGCGGCACTGGCCGGCTGTGGCGGTGGCGGCGCCGACGTGAAGAGTGTGGTGAACACGACCACCACCGGTCAGCAGCTGATTGACTTGCAGAAGGCGCTCGATGCGGGTGTGATCAGCAAGGAGCAGTATGACCAACAAAAGGCGAAGATCCTGAAGGGCAGCTACTGATCTGCACCGTAGTATTCGCTCCTTGTGTCGCCGGCCTCTGCCGGCGCTTTCGTTTCTTATGCACGGGGATAGTCTGCGAGCTCTTGCGCCAGCCGCTCCAGCGCGCGCTCTCGCCCGATCAGTTCGATCACCGCGTCTATGGAAGGTGTCTGCGCTTCACCCGTCACCATCACCCGCAGGGGCATCGCCACCTTCGGCATCTTCAGGTTGTGAGCGACCGCGGTCTGCTTGATCAATTGACTGATCGCTGCGCGGTTCCACTCGACCCTCGCCAGACCTTCGCGCAACGCTTCGAGAGCCGGCGCCGCCTCGGCACCGTAGTGCTGATCGCGAAGCGCTTGGCTCGGCTCCACGCGGCGATAGAAGTAGACCATCGCATCCGCCAGCTCTTCAATCGAGCCCACGCGTTCCTTCACGAGCGCCACCACCTCGACGAGCTCCGGGCCGCCTTCGACGCTGCACCCGTCCGCATTGAGGAAGGGTACCGTGAGCTCCGCCAGGCGGCCTTCGTCCGCTGCCTTCAGGTGCTGCTGGTTGATCCAGCGCAGCTTCTCCGGATCGAACCTGGCCGGCGCATGGTGCACAGCCGCAAGGTCGAACCACTCAACGAACTGCTGAAACGAGAAGATCTCATCGTCCCCGTGCGACCAGCCGAGACGCGCGAGATAGTTGAGCAGTGCTTCCGGGAGGTAGCCGTCGTCGCGGTACTGCAGCACACTTACCGCGCCGTGGCGCTTCGAGAGACGTTCACCGTCGTGACCGAGAATCATCGGCACGTGGGCGTAGTGCGGCAATGGCGCACCCAGCGCTCGGAGGATGTTGATCTGCCGCGGCGTATTGTTCACGTGATCATCGCCCCGGATGACATGGGTGATGTTCATGTCGAGATCATCGACCACGACACCGAAGTTGTAGGTCGGCACCCCGTCCGCACGCAGAATCACCAGATCGTCGAGCTCGGTGTTGTGGACGGCGATGGGGCCTTTCACCAGGTCTTCGAAGGCGACCATACTTTCGTCGGGGTTGCGGAATCGGACCACAGGTTCCACGCCGGCGGGCGGAGTCTTGCCAACGGCGCGCTCGGGCCGCCAGCGGCCGTCATACCGCGGCTTCAGACCAGCGGCCCGTTGCGTCTCACGCAGAGAATCGAGCTCTTCGCGAGTCGCATAGCAGTAGTAAGCATGACCGTCCCGAATCAATTGGTCAGCCACCTCCCGATACCGGCTAAGCCGCTCCATCTGGTGAAACGGGCCTTCGTCATAACCCAGCCCGAGCCAACCCATCGAGTCGAGAATGGCGTCGGTCGAGTCCTCGGTGGAACGCTCGCGGTCGGTGTCCTCGATGCGCAGGATGAACGTTCCCCCATGCTTTCGCGCGTAGGCCCACGAGAAAAGCGCAGTGCGTGCCCCACCGATGTGGAGGTAGCCGGTGGGACTCGGGGCGAAGCGGGTTCGGATCATGGTCGGACGAAGAGAACAGAAGCAGGCATTCTACGAGGTCCTGGCGTGGATGACACCCCACCGCAGCGGCGTTCTTCCCGATGACAACCCGACCGGATATACTCCGGGCCGCGTGGGCGGGTAGCTCAGGGGTAGAGCATCGCTCTCACACAGCGGGGGTCGTAGGTTCGAAACCTATCCCGCCCACCAGACGACCCTTCGGCAACGTCCAAGCCTTCCATAAGCCCGCGCAGATGCGGGCTTTTTGCTTGCCCCAGGGTCGCCTGTTGGAACGGGCGAATGGATCGCGGGCGAGGGACACCGACGCCTCACCGGAGAGGTGGAGTCGATGCCGAGACGATGGATGACGGTTGCAGCAGCCCTCATCGCGTTGCTTGCGCTGGGTGGGCCGTCGGCTCAACCCGAGCCCCAGGGCAGCCGAGAAGCAGTCCGCTTGGCCATCGCGAAGGAGGATATGTCCGCGTTGCGAAGTGCGCTCGCGGCGTTGGCGCGGGCCACGTCGGTCGACGCAGCCGCTGACGCGTTCGTTCAGGTGATCGAAGCGGTGCCGCGCAATCGCGAGTTCCGCGCGCGCTTCGAGGCGGCGCTCGCTCACCCCGAAACACCGGCACCCGAACGGTGGGAAGGGTACTGGCTTTTCGTTCTCGTGCCCGGCTGGCTCTACGTCACCGACCCTGAAACCGGCGCCGACCTGTCGCGCGTCCAATCGGTATTGAACTCCCTCGGACTCGCGTCCCGGCGCGTTCCCCTCGAAGAGAACGGCACCATCGAGGCGAATGCTCAACTCCTCGCCGACTACGTGGAACAACTCGAAGTGGAGGGGCGCTGTCTCATCCTCGTCAGCACGAGCAAGGGTGGTCCCGAGACGCACCTTGCGCTCCACCGTCTGCAGCGGGCGGGCCACGCGAACGACGTTGCCGCATGGGTGAACATCGGCGGACTTCTGAATGGCACTGCCGTCGCGGATTACTGGTCAACTTGGCCGCGGAGCTGGCTTGCCGCGGTCGGATTCGCACTGCGCGGTCACGGCACCGCATCGATCGAATCCATGAGGACGGATGCGGGGCGAATCCGCTTTGCCAGCGTGTCGCTTCCGCCTCACCTGCTCGTTGTCAACTATCTCGGTGTGCCGATGGCTGCGGACGTACACAGCGGCGTGCGGGACCGGTACCAGCTGCTGTCCAAGGATGGCCCGAACGATGGGCTCACTCTGCTTGCTGATGCCATCGTGCCCCAGGGGGTCACGCTGGTGGGGCGTGGGCTCGACCATTTCCTCGCCGATCCCAACCAGGACCGTATCGTCGCCGCCATGGCGCTCGCCGTGCTCGATACGCTCGGCGATCAACGCGGCCGCGGGCCATAGCCGCGCGTGCTCGATGGCTTCAGCGGCGCATGTCTGCTACCCTCCCCCGTTTTGGCGCTTTCCCCCGACTCACGAGGAACTCTAATGACAATACTCACAGGGCAACGTGGTTCTGGCGTGATCGTTCGGCGCATCACTGCGGCCATCGTGGCCATCGTTGCGCTTGCTCTTTCTGGCTGCGCGACCACGCCGCAAGCGACGTACAGCGGTATCGGCACCGTCGAGTCGATTGACGAATACGTAGCCCCCAGCGAGAGCGCGAGCTGGATCGGCTCCATCGCCGGCGCCGTGGTCGGCGCGGTCCTTGGCAGCCAGATCGGTAGCGGCACCGGTTCGGTGATAGCCGGTGCCGTCGGCTCTGTGGGAGGCTCCGTCGCTGGGCAAAAAGTCGCCAGCTCGGCGAGCGCGGAGACGCGCTACCGCGTGCGAGTGCGCTTCGAGGACGGCATCACGCGGACGATCGAAATCAGGACCCTGCCTGCTATCAGCCCCGGTGACCGCGTCGAGGTGAACGCGGATGGGATCACCAAGCTCTGAGGTGATGAGCGACGCCCGCGAATGGATTCGGCATTCGGCGGCGGCCTCAAAGCAGCCCTCGTCGTGCAGCCCACTCCTTCGCCTTGGCGATTGCGATGCGGATCGCCCTCCCCTCCTCGTAGCCCTCTTCGAGCAGCGCGTTGGCGATCTCGATGGCCTTGGAACGCACCGGTGCTGGCAGGTGTTCCATGGAGCGGGGAAAGTGGGATTCGGTCCAGGGCAATGCAGTGCGCTCGGGAGTCGCCCTTTAGCTGTAGCATGCCATCGGAAAGTGTTTCGTCCGGTGTACCAGGTCGTCTCACCCTGCCACAGTCCCCATGAGACGCTCAGGCGCGCCTAGGAAGATCGACGGAGGCGGCGCAAGGTTTCTGCGTCTGGTTCCGCATTAAAGTACTTGGCAAGAACTTTCTCGAATACCGAGCCAGGGGGTGAGAGGCTAGCGAAAAGCGTGGCACACGACTTCAATTTCAAGTCATCCGGTGTGCCGAAGATGTCTCGCGCTGTCCGGCCATCAACGTTGAGCAAAGCCTCGGTGATCTCTATCAAGCGCGGGCCGAGGACAGGATGACTGAGGTACGCCTTGGCTTCCGACGCGTCCTGAATTGCATACAGCTCTGAAGTTGGGCTGGAGCCGAGTCCCTTTATCTGCGGGAAAACGTACCACATCCAATGCGACCGCTTGCGACCACTTTTGACCTCGGCGAGGGCGGCCGCGTAGTCCTGCTGCTGGGCCTGAACGAACCGTTCGAGGCGGTACGGGTCGACGGTGGAAGACGTCATGGTGTGCTTCCTGCCTGACTACGGGATCGACGCATATCGCGTTACAGAGCGGCAAAGTGCTGGATAGGGCATCAGGCATCATAAGGCAAGCGCCACCCCAAGGAAAATGGGGCGTGCCGAGGTCGACGGGCTTGTGAACCACCCTTGGGTCCCGGGCGATCACAGCGGAGCCCATCTCGCGACCGGGCGCGGCTGAATCGCGATGGTCATGTGCTCCCCCACCAGGGCGGCGGCGACGGTTGCGACGCCCCTCTCGACCATCTCGCCCAGCTCATGGACCGGGTCGTGAAGCACGATCGCCGCGACGAAACCGTCTTCGGGTTCCAGCAGCGCAATCGACCAGTGGTCGATGTCTCCTCCTGCGCTCGGAAGGCGCGAGATGCACGGGCGCCCCGTTCCGAGTTCGATCTCCAGCGCAGCTAAACCCGCGCCGATCCCGAGCCCCGCGGCCTTGAGCCACGCCTCCTTGCACGTCCAGAGCTCGATGAAGCGGCGGGGGCGCTGGCCTGCATCAAGCGCTTGCAGCATCGCGCACTCCCGGGGGGAACCGTAACGACCGGCGAGTGCGAGCGCGTCGACGCTGCGCTCGGCATGCTCCAGATCCACGCCGAGGGGACAGCCGACGCAGAAGGCGACCAGCGCGACATCGCCGCTGTGAGAAAGGTTGAACTGGAGGTCGATTACAGCAGAATCCCGCGCCAGGGCAGGCTTCCCGTGGGGGCCGTACTCGAATTGGATCGCCGCCGGATCGGTCTCCAGATACCGCGCGATGAGGGCACGCAGCGCACCGCGCGCAACCCGGAAGCGGCGCACGTCATCGGGATGGCGGTAGCGCTCGGCCCGGTCGTGCTCGTCTGCGGAAAGGGAGCGCCCGAGCATCGCCACGGTGCTGGTATCTGGGTCGAGGCGCAGCCGCCAGATATGCACCGCGGAAGCGGGGGAAGCCGGGGACGGGAGCAAGGCGATCGCGGAGCCAGTGACGGAAGGTAACTCGATTATAATGGCGCGCGACCCACATCCTGGGGCGTCGCAATCCATCCCCCGAGCCGAGACCCTGTTTGTTTCTCCTCAAGCTCCTTTCGCACCTGCCGCTTTCGGTTCTTTATTTGCTGTCCCCGCTGGTGTACTTCGTTACGTACCACCTGCTCGGACACCGGAAGCACATTCTCTTCGACAACCTGCGCCAATGCTTCCCGGACAAATCGGAAGCGGAAATCGTCGCGCTCGCGAAGCAGAACTTCCGCAACTTTTCCGACGTCCTGATCGAGATGCTGAAGGGCATCACGATGAGCGACGAGGAGGTTCTGCGCCGGGTCGACCTGCAGAACCTGGAACCGCTGCTCGAGTACGCGAAAGAGAATCGGCCGATGCTGATTCTGACCGCGCACCAGTGCAACTGGGAGTGGCTGTTGCTCACCGCCTGCCTGCGGCTGCCGTTTCCGCTGGACGTGGTCTACAAGCCACTCGAGAACGACCCGTTCGACGAAGTCATGCGGCAGGCGCGCGGACGCTTCGGCTGCAATCTCATCGCCCCGGAGAATTTCGTCTCGGCGATCATTCGGCGCAAGGGTGAGGCAGTGGGCTTAGTCATGATCGCCGATCAGACGCCGCTCCAGGAACACGAGAAGTACTGGGCGCGCTTCATGAATCGGGACACGGCCTTCTTCGTCGGAGCCGACAAGATCGCGCGCATGACCCGGGCCCCCGTCTTCTTCGTTGCCATGCGCCGGGTAGCGCGTGGTCGCTACGAGGCGAATATTTCGGAGCTGGCGCGACCGCCGTTTGAACCTGGCGGCTATCCGGTGGTAGAGCGCTATGTACGCGTCCTCGAGGAGGTCGTGAGGCGCGCACCCGAGGATTGGCTGTGGGTTTACAACAAGTGGAAGTACAAGAAGCCGCTATACGCGTGATCACGCAAGCGCCGGCTGATTCACCCGCGATTCGAGATAGGCGGCAAGCTTGCCGATGGTCGGGTAGTCAAAGAAATCCGTGATCGCGAGCTGATTCGGCCACTTCTCCTCGACCCGCTCGTGGATCTGCGCCAGCACCAGTGAGCTCGTGCCGATCTCGAAGATGTTGTCATTCACCCCGATCTCGCGATCAGGAATTAGCTCCCGCGTGATCGCTAAGAGCTCCTGTTCGATGGCTTTCGCGGGATGCTGCTCGGCGACGGTGGGCTGCGGCGCGAGCGCTTCGAGCCCGGCGATGGTCGTGTCGAATTCGCCGGCGAGATAACGGTCCCGCAGCAGAAAGCGTTGCACCTTCCCGCTCGTGGTCTTCGGAATCTGCGGCACTGGCACCACCTTCGCCACCGGGAGCCCTGCCCCTTCCGAGATGCGGGTGCGCACCCCCTGGGCGATCGGCACGAACTCTTCCAGGCCCTTCCGGTGGAGAACGAAAGCAACGACGTCGTCCGCGGGCGCGTTGGGAAGGCGCACACCGCACACGGCGGCCTTGCCCAACCCGACCTCAGGCATGGCGTCGAGGAGGGCTTCGAGATCCTGTGGAAAGTGGTTCTGGCCGGCGAAGAAGATGATGTCCTTCGCGCGGCCAGTGACCACGAGCTCGCCCTCGCAGATGAATCCGACATCTCCCGTATCGACCCAATGGTCCTCGGTAAAGGCGACGCCCTCGCCTTCTGTCCCTTCGTAGTACCCGATGGTTACGTTCTCGCCGCGGATCTGAATGTGCCCGACCGTGCCCTCAGGCACGCTGGCGCCGCCTTCGTCGCGGATTCGCACTTCGGTGTGCGTGATGGCGCGGCCGACCTTTACGAGCCGCATCGCCTTCGGGTCAGCCGTGTCCACGAATCGCGCCGGGGAACCGATGACGAGCGATTCCCGGTCGACCGCCACGACTTCGATGCCGCTGCCCGGGCTTGGAAAGGTGACGGCGACGCTCGCCTCGGCCAAGCCGTAGACCGGGAACATGGATGACGCCTTCAGGCCGCAGGGGGCGAGTGCGGTGGTGAACTCGTTGCAGAGGTCCGGCGAAATGGGCTCGGCGCCGTTCATCATGATGCGCACCCGCGAGAGCTCGATGCCGCTCGACTTCGCATGATCGAACGCGCGCAGGAAGTGCCGATAGCCGAAGTTGGGCGACCCGAGGACAGTGGCACGCTTCTCCGTCGCCTTCTTCATCCAGAGCAACGGCCTGCGCACGAATACTTCCGTGGCCATGAGACACTGATCGAGCCCGAGGGACACCGGTACGAGGTGGAATCCGATCAGACCCATGTCGTGGGTGAGCGGCATCCAAGAGAGAGTGACATCACTCGCCGTAAAACCTGTGGTTTCGACGATGCCGTCCAGGTTGGCAGTGACATTCCGATGCGTAAGCTGCACACCCTTCGGAGCACTCGTGGAGCCGGAAGAGAATTGGATCAGCGCCACATCGTCAGGCTGGGCGTCGTGGCGCAGCCCCGCCTTGCCGACATCTTCCAGGCGATCAAGGAAGATCGCGCGTGCGGCGAGTTCCTCGGCCTCTACCGTCAATCCGACGCCCACCGCAAACGTCCGGTAACGCTCGAAGATTCTCTCGCCGGTGCAGAGGAAGGCATTGCGCAGGCGACCCCCGACGTGGAGCAGGCGCAGGCGCTGCTCCTCGGTGTTGCCAACCGCGATCGGAACGGCGGTGATGCCTCCGAGCAGGCAGGCCCAGAGCGCATCGATGAACTGCTCGTTCGACGCGAGGAGGAGAATCATCTTTGTCCCTGGCCGGGCACCCCTGGCCTGGAAGTGATGCAGCAGCGCCAGGGCGCGATCGTGGATGGCGGCGTAGGTCAGGGTGATTTCGTTATGCTCACCTTCGATATAGGTCACGCCGCGGTTCGTCTTGCGCGCCGCGTCGATCGCCTTGATCAGCGTATCGTGTCTCATCTCGAGGACTTGTCCTTGATTGGCATTTCAGGCGATATGCATGGGTCGCATGGGCATCGCGCCCCGGGGACGCAGGTTGACCTGTGCTTCGAGCGCTGGCGGGACGTCACCCAGGTAGGCCATATCGAACTCCCGGGCCATGATGAAGAAGTGGATCTGCATCTCGAGGATCGCCAACTGCTCCCCGATGCAGCGCCGTGGCCCGGCGCCGAACGGGATATAGGCGCAGATATGGCGACCGCCGCCCGCACCCGGCGCAAAGCGGCCCGGGTCAAAGCGCTCCGGATCGGGCCAGAATTTGGGGTTTCGGTGCACCATGTACGGTGCGATGAATACATGTTCACCTGCGTCGATCGTGTATCCCCCCACTGCGACGGGCACAATCGCTTTGCGGGTGAGCAGCCATCCGGGCGGAAATAGGCGCAGCGACTCCTCGATCGCCTGACGGGTGTAGGCGAGTTGCTGCAGACTCTCCAGCCCCAACGGCATGTCTTCCGGAACGGCAGCGACTTCTCGCCGCACGCCCGACAGTGCATCCGGGTGCTGCGAGAGGAGGTACCAGGTCCACGTGAGCGCGCTCGCCGTCGTCTCGTGCCCGGCGATGATGAGGGTCATGATCTCGTCGAGCAGCTCGCGATCGCTCATGGCGTCGCCGGTCGCGCGGTCCCGGGCGTCCATCAGCATGGACATAAAGTCGAAGGGACGTCGATCCTCCCGCCGCCGACGGTCTATCGTGTTAAGGATGATCTTCTCCAACGCCCGGAAGCGCGCGGCGAACTGAAGGTTGCGGGCCGGTTCCTCGGTCACCAGGAGAAAGGGATTGGACCCCTCCTCGCTGATGATGCGGCTCAAGTCCTCACTGAAAATCGAATCAAGCACAAGGGCGAGGGTCATGACGCTGGTGTCTGCGTCCACGTCGATCTCACCGCCCTGCGCTGCGACGGCACGCCACTTCTCGCGCAACTCGAGATTCTTCCGGCGGACCATCGGCAGGAAGCGCGAGAGGATCGTCCGGTGAAAGGCCGGCTGGATCATGCGCCGCTGCCGATGCCAGAAATCGCCCTCGCTCGTCATGATGCCGTGGCCAAGGAGGATTTTCACGCGGTCGATGCCGAAGCCCTTCACGAAGCTCTTGTAGTGGTTGATAAGCACCTGCTTCGCATGCTCGGGGTGGCTCAGCACGTAGACATGACTGCGGGTGAGCGGATTCTCAAACCGATAGAGATCTCCGTACGCCTCCAACATCTCCATCAGGCGTGCGATCACGTCGCCCGCAAACGCGATATTGACCGGTTCGCGGGGCCCCGGCGGATGGCGAGTCTTGAGCTGGGTCATCGGGAAACAATCGCGGGTTCTGGCATCCGCGTGACCGTTTGGCGCAGCCGCGAGAGGAGCCGCCACGCCGGAAATCTATTCTACCGCACCTGTGGCACTCGGTTTCCCCAGAGACAAATTGCTCGGCCCCTGCTCTGCCTCCAGCTTCATGT
>Ga0209253_10003115_pt1 | contig 14607 bp, 11 predicted proteins | sample FrelakmetBRP12BR_FD_187145 | JGI IMG/M metagenome (GOLD analysis project Ga0209253, IMG submission 187145) | Freshwater lake sediment microbial communities from the University of Notre Dame, USA, for methane emissions studies - BRP12 BR (SPAdes)... | ecosystem: Environmental > Aquatic >...
CGCCGCATCTCCGGTTCGATGGATGTCCCGCATGGCTTTGCCCTTCCTATACTCCACTCGCAAAACTTGCCCAGTTTGCCCTTCTTATTGTAGCTCTTGTCCGTCAACCGGCGCCAGGGCATGACAGGAGGCCCTCTGTCACCCCGAGCGAAGCGAGGGGTCTGGTGGAGGAGGGGGCCATGGCCCCTCCCCAGATTCCTCGTCCGCCTCCGGCGGACTCGGAATGACAGAGCGCGGCATTAGTGGAAGCGGCGGGCGCGGCTGTGGCTCAGCCACGGAAGTCGAATGCGGCCACAAAAGAGCGCCTCAGGCCGAGGCGATGATGTTGTGCATCCGCTCGATGAAGACGAGGACGGCGTCCGCCATCTCGCCGGTCCTGGGGTGGGCCGCTCGCCCCTGGAGATGCAGGGCTAACAACCCCTCGCAGATGATGGCTACTTTCCAGACGCCCAGGCACACGAAGAAGGGCAGGTTGTGGACCGGACGCCCGCTCCTCTCCTCGTACAGCGCCGCCATCTCGTCCAGCGAGGGGAATCCCTCCGCCTGGCTGAGGCGATTGAGGTCGTGTAGGGTGCTCTCGAACTGAACGCCGGCGGGGCCCCAGAAGGCGAGGCAGTAGCCCACGTCGGCCAGGGGGTCGCCCAACGTGGCCATCTCCCAGTCCAGGACCGCCAGCAGACGGGCCGGCGCCTCCTCGGCGTAGATCACGTTATCCAGCTTATAGTCGCCGTGGACGACGGTGGCCGGCCCCGACTCCGGCACGTGGGTCCGCAGCCACTCGGTGACCTCGTCGATGCCGGGCAGCTCGCGGGTGTAGATCCGGGTCAAATCGAGCTGGCCCGCCCAGCGACGCACCTGCCGCTCCAGGTAGCCGTTTGGCTTCCCCATCCCCGCCATCCCCGCCTTCTCCCAGTCGACCGCATGGATTTCTACCAGGGCGTCGACAAGCTCCTCGGAGATGCGTCGCCTCTCCTGGGGCGTTTCCAGGGCCGGCGGGATGGAATCGCGGATTACGTGGCCCTCCACCCGCTCCATCACGTAGAAGGGCGCGCCGATGACCGAGGGGTCGTCGCAGGCAACGATGGGCCGGGGAACGCGCACGCCGGCCTGATACAGGGGGGAGATCATACGCCATTCGCGGAGCACATCGTGAGAGGTGGGCAGCAGCTCGCCCCGGGGAGGCCGCCGCAGCACCCACTTGTGAGGGCCGCAGTCGACGAAAAGGGTCTCGTTGGAGTAGCCGGCCTCGTGCTTCCTCACGTCGAGGGGTTCCTGCGCCTCCGGGACGCGCTCCCGCAGGAACCGCTCCAGGGCCTCGACGTTCACTAGCTCCGCCGGCACCTCCTGCCCCATGGGACGTTCCCGCCTTCTGCTGCTCGAAGGCCTACTCGAACTCCCAGACGCCGCCTTCGCGGAAGACGCGCAGCACGCGTCGCGCCACCACAAATCGGTGCACCTCGTCGGGACCGTCCAGGATGCGGGCGCCGCGCGCGTTCCGATACATCGAGGAGAGAGGCGTGTCTTCCGTCACCCCGAGCGACCCGTGCACCTGGATAGCCCTGTCGATGACATCGTGCAGCACCTTGGCGCCGAAGAACTTGATGATCGAGATCTCGACCCTGGGGTCGATCCCCTCGTCGATCTTGTGGGCGGCATGGAGGGTGAGCAGCCGCGCCGCCTGAATCTCGGCCACGGAATCGGCGATCCAGTTCTGCACGGTCTGCTTGTCGGCCAGCGGGCCGCCGAAGGCGTGGCGCTTGAGGGAGTAGGAGCACATCATCTCGAAGGCGCGCTGCATCTGCCCCAGCCAGCGCATGCAGTGATGGATGCGTCCCGGCCCCAGGCGCTTCTGGGCGATGACGAAGCCGTCGCCCACGTTCCCCAGGGTGTTGGTCACCGGCACGCGGACATCCCGGTAGTAGATCTCGCAGTGGGTGGTCCAGCCCCGGCCAGTGTGGCCCATCACGGGAACCGCCCGGGCAACGTCGAGGCCCGGCGTCTCGGTGGGCACGATGATCATGCTGAAGCGCCGGTGCGGCTGGCCCTCGGGGTCCGTGTTGGCCATCACGATGCCGAAGTTCGATTCGTCGGCGCTGCTGCTGAACCACTTGTGGCCGTTGATGACCCACTCGTCGCCGTCGCGGACTGCCCGGGCCTGCAGACCCGTGGGGTCGGCGCCGGAGACCTCCGGCTCGGTCATCGAGAAGAAGGAGCGCATCTCGCCGGCCACCAGGGGCATCAGCCAGCGCTCCTTCTGCTCCGGAGTCGCGTAGAGGAGGAGGATCTCGGCGTTGCCGGTGTCGGGGGCCTGGCAGCCGAAGACCCGCTGCGCGAAGGGGCTGCGGCCGACGATCTCGTTGATGTAGGCGTAGGGCAAGAAACCGCGGCCGGTGCCGCCCGCCTCCGGCCCGATGAAGGGAGCCCACATCCCGATGGCCTTGACCTTGGCCTGGAGTTCTTTCATGAGCGCCTCGGCGGCGTCGTCCTCGCGGGTCAGGGCGGCCTCGTTGGGGTAAACGTGCTCCTGCATGAACTCGGAGACTTTGCGCCGGTCTTCGCGGATGTCAGGGGGGATAGTGAAACTGACCATTGGCGATCCTCCTCCGTATCTGGCCTGCTGGTGCGCTAGAGCCGGTCAACGGTTCGTTACTAGGCATCATAAGGTAACGGGCGCTTGCCCGGAAGGGGGTGGTGTGCGCGCCTCGCGTGGGGCTAAGCGCTGTCGAGGAGCGGCAGGTGCGCTCGTGCCCAAAGCAAGAGCGCAAGAGACCACCAGCCTCTAGAGGCTGGTGGTCTCTTGCTTAGCGGAGGTTGCTAGTGAAGGCCTGTGACCCGGTCGGTCGCCGGGGACATGGTGCGTTCGATGATCAAGAGGGCGCCGCCGGGAGGCATGATCTCCAGACTGAACGTCTCGTTCGCATCGAGCCTGGAGCCGGTCGGCGGCTGCACGGTGATCTCAAACAACTCCCCGGCCTCCAGGAAGTCGTCCCCATCGCCGCTGATCTTGGCGACGGCGTAAGGGACGCCCGGCACGCGATCCTGGGCGTCGGCGTAGTTGATGATCAGGGAGTCGCTGCTGGCTGCCGGATCGACCAGTACAGGGCTTCCCCCGGGCACGTTCCTGAGGTCCAGCACGATGTGGTCGTTCTCGTCGATGACGCCGTCGTCGTTGGCGTCGATCACGGTGACCGGCCCTCCCAGTTGAAGCGTACCCAGGACGCTGTCCAGGCTGGTCATTACGGTTTCTGAGACCCTCTGGGCGCTGAACGTGCCGGTATTCGCCACAACGAAGGCCAAGGAGGAGCCCACGACCACGAAGGAAGAGAGGATGATCGCCGCAGCGGGGCCGGCCATACCCTCTTCCCTCCGACCTAGGCTGCCGAGGAGCTTGAACAGCTTCTTCATGAGTGGCTCCACCTGTAGAGTGCCACGCGATACTAGCGATAGCAACAGGTTGACAATAATCGGGGCCGAAATTCACCGAACGTTAACTGTGGGGGCGGTAACAAGGGGCGGCCCGGTCGCGTCGGGCGCGTGCCGCCGCCGTCGACCACATAACAGTGTTGACCCCGCCGTGAGCCCTTTGCTATACTCCCCGTCGCGCTTGCCAAACGATAGGCAAGCCCGTGGCAGGCGTGTACACTAGTATCGTCCGAAGAGAATGGAAGGAGCTGCGGCCATGACAGAAGAGAGCCCGGAGACTCAGGAGAAGAAGGGCGGGAAGGGCAAGAAGATCTTCTTCCTCGCCGGTATCGGTGCGGCCATAGCCGCCCTCATGTGGTGGAAGCGGCGCGACAAGTCGGAAGAAGAAGGCGAATAGCCCTCATCGAAGCCTCGGCTCACAGCTTGGCCCCCGTCCAAAACGCCGGACCGGGGGGCGGCTAGCCTGCCTGCGCCATGGAGATCGTCTGGCTCGGTCACTCCTGCTTCCGCCTGCGCTGCCGCGAGGCTGTAGTCCTGACGGACCCCTGCGGTCCCGCCAGCGGCTACTCCATCGGTAAGCCCACGGCCGACATCGTGACCATCAGCCACGGCCACGCCGGCCACAGCCATCGGAACGCGGTGGCCGGCAAGCCCACGTTCATCGACGCCCCCGGCGAGTATGAGATCGCCGGCGTGTTCATCGCCGGTGTGCCCACATTCCACGACGCTCGAAAGGGGGCCGTGCGGGGCAAGAACGTGGCCTACGTCATCGAGATGGACGAGCTTCGTCTGTGCCACCTGGGCGACCTGGGCCATCTGCCCACGCCGGACCAGGTGGAGGAGATGAGCGGCGTCGACGTGCTGCTGGTGCCCGTAGGCGGCCGCAGCACCATCGATGCCACGCAGGCGGCGGAGGTGGTGAGCATTCTAGAGCCGCGGGTGGTCATCCCCATGCACTACAAGACGCCCCAGGCCACGGCAACCCTGGATTCCCTCCAGCGCTTCCTCAAGGAGATGGGCGTGGCCAGCGCTGAGCCGGTCGCGAGGCTCTCGCTGACCCGCAGCGGCCTGCCCCACGAGACGCAGGTGACAGTGCTGGACTACAAGCGCTAAGACGGCCGCCGGCCGCCCGGTGGGCGGGCTCAGCGACGCCGTCGCACCAGCACCAGCAGCCCCGTCGCCACCACGATCCCAGCCACGATAAGCCCGATGTACACTGCCCAGGGCGTGTCGCCGTCTCCCTCGCCGCCGATGGAGGGGAGAGCGGGGACGGTTGAAGCAGGGGTGACGCTGAATAGCGAGGTGGGGGGTCGCGTGGCCGGCGTTGAACTCAACGTAGCCACCGGCGGAGCGCCCGACGGTGGGGTGGCGACGGCTTCGGCTGGCAGGCCCAACGCTGTCACTACCGCCAGGGCCATCAAGTAGTGACCGCTATCGTTGGGGTGCACGTCCGGCGGCAGCTCGGCGGCGTGAGTAAGCTCCGGACCGCGGCCCTGGAAGAAGGGAAAGATGTCGGCCAGCCGAGCCTCGATGTCGGGCTGCGCGACGGTGGTAGCGACGTTTCGGTTGAACAGCTCGACCGCCGCGTCGCCCACCGCATCGAAGGACCCACCCGTCCCAGAGAGAGGGTTGTAGAGCCCCAGGGCGACGATCTCCACCTCAGGCCCGGCGGCGGCCCTCAGGCGGCGCATGATGTCGGCGAAGTTGGCACGGAACGTGGCCAGGGCTGGCGCGGCCGCGTTCTGGCAGGCTTGGGCCAGGGGGTTTGGCAGGCAGGGCGAGTCGCCAAGGACCAGGGGAATGAAGTCGTTGGCGCCGATGTCGATGCTGATGACTACGGCCTCGTTCCCGCCGACGCCGTCATTCCTGCGGCTCTCTATCTCCGCCAGGGCCTGCTCCATCTGGTCGCCGCTGGCCAGCATCGATGTCGTCGTCTCGCCCGGATCACCCAGGTTCATCAGGGTGAGGTCGTTGAAGAAGGCGGGGTCCGTTAGGAGGGCGTCGTACACCAGGCCCACGTAGCCGCTGTCAGAAGGCTCGGAGGCGCCCACACCCGCTGCCAGCGAGTCGCCCAGGGCGAGGTAGAGCGGCGAACTCTGGCTGGCTGTCGCATCGCCCGCCCAGGCGGTGGACAGCAGGCAAAAGGTGAGCAAGACGAGGAAGCTTCGCACAAAAGGATTATAGAGGCCGGTGAAAACGGGACGCTAGGGGCTTATGGCAGGTAGGCCAGAGGGTCGACGGTGGCGCCGCCCACCTGCACCTCGAAGTGAAGGTGGGGCCCGGTGCTGTAGCCGCTGGAGCCCACCGCACCGATTGACTCGCCTTGCGACACGTACTGTCCCTGGCTCACGTAGATAGCGGACAGGTGTGCGTACAGGGTCTCATAGCCGCTATCGTGGCGGATGACGACGTAGTTGCCGTAGCCGTAACCATAGCCACCGCTGGCCAACACGACCTGGCCGGGCGCCGCCGCCGCGACCGGGCCGCCATAGTTGTACGTCTGGTCAATGTCGAGACCGGTGTGATATGTCCCGGCGCCCCGCGGAGCGCCGTAGTACTCGCTGATGGGCCCGTAGACGGGCCAGGCGAAGCCGGTCACCGAGACGGCGTCTGGTGTCACGATGGTGCCAGCGTCACTCGGCTCCGGCGCCCCGGCCATAAAGATGGGCTCGGGGGTGGCCGCCGGCGGCGGTGGTGGGGGCGGGATCGCGCCCGGCAGCAGCAGCAGGGCGCCTTCCGACACGCTGTCGGCGCTGCCGATTTCGTTGGAGATGAAGCCGACGATGTTCTCGACTTGCACCGCGTAGAGATCGGCGACGTCTGTAAGGGTGTCGCCCAGCTTTACCGTGTACAGGATTCCGTCGCGGCTGGGTATGAGCAACTGTTGTCCGATGGAAATCGCGTCAGGGTCGGCGCTGAGGTCGGGGTTGTTCCAGAGGAGCGTCTCTGCCTGGATGCCGTGCGCGGCGGCGACGGCGGCCACCGTATCGCCGGTCTGCACGGTGTAGGTGAAGAAAACGGGTTCGGGCGTGGGCTCAGGCTGCGGCGGCGGTTGGCCGGATGGGCCTTCGTCGCTCTGGGCCTCCGGTTCGCTGACCTCGACGGGCGCCACCGCTTCCGCCGCCGGCTTGGGCTTGTCCGGCGCTAGGCTGGCGGCCAGCGCCTCCATGGGGCGCAAAGCCGCCTCGGTTGTGATCAGCGGAAGGGCGCGCAGGTAGCCGTCGCGGTAGAACTGAGCGAGCGATTGCTGTCGAGGAGAGGAGGTCTCTGCGGCGAGATCTCCGGAGAGGATGGCCCGTGAGCCGGGCCAGACTGCGAAAAGGGTGGCGGAGACGATGATGACCAGCGCTACGCCATGAAGATAGCGCCTTCGGTGTGCGCTCCTCAGGGGAGTCTGAGCCGCTCTTTGGTTTTCGTTGCCTCGGCCCGACCCTGCGGTGTCGGGGTCAGGGGTAAGCCTGCCCTTTATAACGCTACCTCCGTTGATAAAGAGGCACCTCAGCGGCTCGCCACCACCTCACCTTTACTCCCGGCTGCCTGCCCTCCTTCGAACAGACATGCTAAGGCGCCAAAAGTTTGTGCTATTATACACGATCTGTCAACCCCTAATGCAAGTCTCGAATCTACAGTAGGTTGCAGAACTATTGCTGAGATTTGAGCTGTGCGGAGGGGCTGGACGCCTTACATGGCGTCTTTGAGGGTAGTAAGGAACTCAGCGTTAGTCTGTGTCTTGGAGAGCCGATCCAGCACCAGTTCCGTGGCCTCGCTGGAGCTGCCGACGTTGGAGCCAATGAGGGCGATCATCCGCCGCAGCAGAACGATCCCCTTGAAGGTCTCGCTATCGAACAGGAGATCGTCGCGGCGGGTACTGCTGCGCTGGATGTCCATGGCCGGGAAGATACGCTTCTCGGCTAGGCGGCGATCCAGGTGCAGTTCCATGTTGCCGGTGCCCTTGAACTCCTCGTAAATGACCTCGTCCATGCGGCTGCCGGTGTCCACGAGACAGGTGGCGATGATGCTGAGGCTGCCCCCCTCCTCGGTGTTGCGGGCCGCGCCGAACAAGCGCTTTGAAGGATGGAGAGCCACCGGGTCGATGCCGCCCGAGAGCGTGCGCCCACTGGGGGGTAGGGCCAGGTTGTAGGCGCGGGTCAGGCGGGTGATGCCATCCAGCAGGATCACGACGTGCTTGCCCGTCTCGACCAGACGCTTGGCCCGGTCCAGGCCCATTTCGGCTACCCGGGTCTGGTCCTCAACAGCATCGTCGAAGGTGGCGGCGACGACCTCCGCCTCGATCACGGAGCGCCGCCAGTCGGTGACCTCCTCCGGCCGCTCACCGATGAGCATGACCATGAGGTGGATGTCGTCGCAGTTGGTGACGATGGCCTTGGCGATGTTCTTCAGGAGCATCGTCTTGCCCGCCTTGGGCGGCGACACTATCATGCCGCGCTGGCCGCGCCCGATCGGGGCCACGAGGTTCATGAGGCGAGCGGCAAGGGCATGAGGCTTTGTCTCCAGGTCAATGAGGACGTTGGGGAAGATGGGCGTCAGGTGCTCGAAGTGGGGGCGCATCTTGGCCACTTCCGGGTCGACGCTGTTTACGGCTTCGACGCGCAAGAGACCGTAGTACTTCTCGCTATCTTTGGGAGGCCGCACCTGGCCGGTCACGTAGTCGCCGGTACGCAGGCCGAAGCGCCTGATCTGCGACTGCGATACGTAGACATCACCGGCGCCGGGCCGAAGGCCATCGCCTCGCAGAAAGCCGTAGCCGTCATCCACGATCTCGAGGATGCCGCCGGCCAGCAGGTTGCCCTGCTGCTCCGCCCGCGCCTGCAGGATGCGAAAGATGAGGTCCTGCTTGCGGAGGGCGGTGTGGCCGGTAATGCCCAACTCCTTGGCCACGTCCATAAGTTCTTCGCGGGTTTTGGCCTCAAGCTCGGCCAGGTTCATTGTGGTCTCCTGTGTGGTTTGGTTCGGTGAGTCTCAAGCGACGGGGAGGTATGTCTATTTCGTCCGAGGCACATTTACGATACTACAGCTTGCTCTTCGACACAAGCCCCTAGTGTGACGTGTCTCGCTGCCTCAGGGATGAGAGGGGGCTTTCTCCGCCGCCTCGACCGCGGGGGCCAACCCCGCTCGTTGGGCCGCCGCCCCGATGAAGTCGCGGAACAGGGGATGGGGACGGTTGGGTCTCGATAGGAACTCGGGATGAAACTGGGTGCCCACCATCCAAGGGTGATCCCGGAGCTCGCTGATCTCCACCAGCGTGCCGTCGGGCGAGAGGCCGCTGGGGATGAGCCCGGCTTCGGCCAGAGGCTGGCGATAAGCGTTGTTGAACTCGTAGCGGTGCCGGTGCCGCTCGACGACCTCGTCCTGGCCGTAGGCAGCGTAGGCCTTGGTGCCCGGCACCGGCCGGCAGGGATAGCCGCCCAGGCGCATCGTCCCGCCCTTGTCCTGGATGCCCTGCTGCTCTGATAGGAGGCTAATCACGGGATAGGGTGTTTCGGGATAGAACTCGGTGGAGTGCGGCTCGTCGCTGTGGAAGACGTGGCGGGCGAACTCGATCACCATGATCTGCATGCCGAGGCAGAGGCCAAGATAGGGCACCCCTTGCTCGCGGGCGTAGCGCGCGGCCGCCACCTTGCCCTCGATGGCTCGCTCGCCGAAGCCGCCGGGCACGACGATGCCGTGAACGTCGTCGAGGACCGCCAGGCCATCCGGCCCCTCCAGTTCCCCCGATTTGATCCAGCGGATGTCCACGGCCAGGCCGTGGTGCACGGCGGCGTGGATGAGCGATTCCTTCACTGAGAGATAGGCATCGGGCAGTTCAGCGTACTTGCCCGCAACGGCCACCGACAGGCGACCGCGGGGGTTCTTGAGGCGCTCCACCCACTTCTGCCATTCGACCAGGTCGTGATCGGCGTCCGGCAGGTGTAGTCGTTCGACGATGTAGTCGCCCAGGCCGGCCCGTTGCAGCGCCAGGGGCACCTCGTAGATGGAGGGCATTGTGAGCATGGGGATGACAGCGCGCGGCTCCACGTCGCAGAAAAGGGAGATCTTGTCACGCAGGTCGTCGGTCATGGGATAGTCGCTGCGGCAGGCGATGACGTCGGGCTGCAGGCCCATCCTGCGCAGCTCGGCCACGCTATGCTGGGTGGGCTTGGTCTTGAGCTCGCCGGTGGTGGAGATGTAGGGAAGGAGGGTCACGTGGATCGCCAGTGTGTCCTCGCGTGCCTCCTCCTTGCGCATCTGGCGGACTGCCTCCAGGAAGAGCTGACCCTCGATGTCGCCCACGGTGCCGCCCACCTCGACGATGACCACGCTGGCCCCGCTGGCCTCGCCGATGCCGCGGATGCGCTCCTTGATCTCGTTCGTTAGATGGGGAATGGACTGGATGGTACGGCCCAGGTATACGCCTTTCCGCTCCTTGGCGATGACCGCCTGGTGGATCTGGCCGGAGGTCACCGAGCTGGCCAGAGTCAGGTCTTGGTCCAGGAACCGCTCGTAGTGGCCCAGGTCCAGGTCGGTCTCGGCGCCGTCGCTGGTGACAAACACCTCGCCGTGCTGATAGGGGGACATGGTACCGGGGTCGACGTTGAGGTAGGGATCGATCTTCTGGACGACGACGGAGGTGCCGCGTGCTTTGAGGAGGCGCCCCAGGGCGGCGGTGGTGATGCCTTTCCCTACGGAACTAACCACGCCGCCGGTGACGAAGATGTACTTGGGCATCCGTCGCCATGATAAGGAGCCTCTGTTTGGGTGTCAAGGGCCGCTCACGAGCAATCAGAATAGGGGCATAGATTGTTTAACAGAACCGTAAAAGCTCTCGCGCTGTCCTCGTGACTGGCTAGTGGCTGTTGGTCGTGGATTACGTGTGACCCCAGCCTGGAGGCTGGGGCATGGGGAGGTGAGTCCGATGCCGCTGTCATTTCCTTGATCGTAACTCTCGACGGCCCCTATACTGGCGCTGCTTGTCCGAAGAGCCGACTCCCATGCAGAGCAGGGGGCGTGCATGACTATCACGTGGGAGATCTCCGAGCTGGCGAACGGGGTGCGCGTGGTGACCACGCCCTTACCCACCTCCCAGGCGGTCAGCGCCAACCTGTTCGTCGGCACAGGCTCGCGGGCCGAGGAACGCCGCCTGCAGGGGTTGGCCCACTTCCTGGAGCACATGGTGTTCAAAGGGAGCGAGCGCCGCCCCTCGGCCATGGCAATCGCCGAGGCCATCGAAGGGGCGGGCGGCGTCCTCAACGCCTACACCACCAAGGAGATCACCTGCTTCTGGAACCACCTTCCCTTCGAAAAGCTGGAGCTGGCCGTGGATGTCCTGGCCGATATGCTCCTCCATCCCCTGTTGGACACCGTCGAGATAGACCGTGAGCGCTCTGTAGTCCAACAGGAGATCCGGCGCAACCGTGACCAGCCGGGCATTTGGGTGAGCGAGTTGCTGAACCAGGCCATCTTCGGCGACCAGCCTATGGGCTGGAGCACCGCCGGCAACGAGGAGGCGGTGGCGGCCATGCAGCGCCAGGACTTCGTGGACTACCTGGACATCTGGTATGTGCCGGCCAACCTGGTGGTGAGCGTGGCCGGCAATGTCTCGCCGACGGAGGTCGAAGCGTTGGCCAGGCGCTACTTCGACGACCGGCCGGCCAAGGCATCACCATCCTTCGCCCCAGTGAACTCGGACCTACCTGACCAGCACCTCACCGCCGAAGCGAGGCAGATCGCGCAGACCAACCTGTCCATCGGCTACCTCGCCTTCCCGCGCAAAGACCCCGACCGCTATCCCCTGATGGTGTTCAACAACCTCCTGGGCCGGGGCATGAGCTCCCGCCTATTCAAGGAGGTACGCGAACGGCGGGGCCTGGCCTACTCTGTCGGCTCATCAGTGAGCCGGTTTATGGACACCGGCGTCCTCGTCATCAGCGCCGGCGTGGCGCCGGAGAACCTGAAGGAAGCCGCTGCGGTCATCCGGCAGGAGCTACAGAAGCTGGTGGAGGAGGCGGTGAGCGAGGAGGAGATGGCCAAGGTGCGCGACTACAGCGTCGGCAACCTCCGTCTGGGCCTGGAGACCTCCATGGCCTTGGGCCAGCGGGCCGGTGAGCTCCTCCTGACCATGGGCGAGATCGAGACCATCGAGTCGGTGGTTGAGAAGCTGCGCGCCGTCACCGCCGACGACATCCTGCGGGTGGCTCGCCGCATCATCCAGGGGGCCAAGCCCACTCTCGCCGTGGTGGGGCCGGGGGCGGACGGCGGGGATCTGGCGAGCCTCCTCGACAACTGAGACCCTCCGTTGGTGCGGGGCGTTTTCGTCAATCTTCAGGTCGATGCTTGCCTTTGCGCCCGCGAGTCTCTATGCCGGGAGTGCGTCTCGTCCTGTCCGGTGGACATCTTCACCCGCGCCGAGGGTAGCACAGCCCGGGTGGTCCCCGAGAACGAGGATGAGTGCATCCTCTGCGGGATCTGTGTGGACCGCTGCCCCGTGGAGGCGGTGAGCCTGGTCAAGCTGTACTAGGCGGGGCGCCCATCCGCCTCCGGCGGAGTTACGGCACGCGCAGGCGGTCGCCGATGCGGATGGCGCTGGGGTTGGCCAGGCCGTTTTCGGCGGCCAGCGCGTCCACAGTGGTGCCGAAGCGCGCGGCGATGTCGATGAGCGTCTCTCCCGGCTGGACCACGTACTCTGACATGAATGCTCGGCCTGGAGCGGTGTTCGCTGGGGGAGCCGGCACGACGAGGCGCTGGCCCGCCACCACTAGGTTGGGGTCTGTCAGGCCGTTCAGGGCTACGATGGCGTCCACCGTAGTGCCGAAGAAGGCCGCCACGTCCGACAGACGTTCCCCCGGGCGCACCGTGTACCCCACGGCGGGGATGTCTGGCGGCGCGGGAGTAGCCACGGGAGCGGTGGGCAGCGCTGGCGACGGGGGAGGGGCAATGCCCGGCACTTGGAGCACCTGCCCCACCCACACGACTTGCGCGGTGGTCAGGCCATTTAGCTGCACGAGGACCTCTACTGTCGTGCCGAAGCGCAGCGCGATGTCGAACAGGGTATCCCCGGGCTGCACTTCATATTCGAGCGTGGGCTCCGCCGGCAGCGGGGCCGCAGGATACTGGGCCGTCTCCGGCGTGACGGGAGGTTGTTCCTCGGTGATGGGAGGCAGCGCCGTGGCGACGGCAGTCGGCTCCCTGGTTGCGGCGGCGACGGCAGGTGCCGGCGGCGAGCCGTCAACCTCAGGGGCCGCTGTGTTCGCAGCTGCCCGACTCGCGCCGTCGATTTCGGAGGCCGCCGCGATGGCAGGGGCCATGGGATCGAGGCCGGGCGCATCCAAAGCGGCGGTGGTTCGCGGGCCCGGCTCTGTTGCCAGCGTCGTCGGCTCGCTCGGACACGTTGCGCCGTCGCCGGAGAACGACACGGTGCCGGCTGCCCAGAGGGCGCCCACGGCCACGGCCACACCGATGGCCTGAGCGGCGGCTAGCGACGCAAGGGCGAGTGCCCGCCGTGGCCGCCGCCTGAGCGGCGGCTCTGGTGACACGGGGGCGTTGGTCGCCGGCGGTGCCGGCGTGGTCACGCGGCGCCGGTTGGCAGACACCCGACGGGCCTGGTGACTGCGGCGCCCAAGCTGCCTGGCGATTGCGCGGGCGAGGCCCCGATCCGCCGCCCACAGGGCGATTACAGCGAGGGCGACCCCGATGGCCGAACCGACTGACTCGACGACTGCCAGCAGGATAGGAGCGCGCGGGGACGGCGCTCGTCGCCGGGCCGCTGGCTGTGGCCGCGGGGTGGCTTTTGGTGGGGGCGGCACAGCGTCTTTGACTGGCGTAGGCACCGGAGAAACGGGGGGCCGTTCCCCGGCCTGCGCCGTCCCGCCAAGGTGGTGCTGCAGAGACGCCGCGGCCATCCAAGGATCTTGGCGCCGTTTCGCCAGACTCCGCGGCGAGATGCCCCTCGTCATAAGCAAACCGACGGTCGCGAGGATGGCACTTCCCACTATCATCCAGACCCAGAGACCGGGGCCGCCACCTCCGAGGCCCGAGGCAGCCGCGTTTCTTACGAATATGCCAACCCAGCCGATCTTCGGGATTGTTAGGAGCACCTCGCCATCCACCTGGTCAGCGGTTATCGGGTCGTCGTTGACGTTGTTAGCATCACCCTTGGTGACAATCCACGTCGTGCCGCCGGAGGCGTATACCTCGTTCACTCTGTGAACAACAGTAGTATTGCCCTTGGTGAAGCGCACGATGTCGCCCACCGCCACGTCGTCGTCTGAAACCTCCCGGGTCAGGACCACGTCGCCGGTCCTAAGAGCGGGCTCCATGCTGTGCCCGGCCACAAGGGCGGGACGGACTCCCAGTAGACCAGTACCCAGCCAAAGAAGACTTACGGCAGTGATGGCGACGCCGGAAGGAAACAGGACCCAGGACTCTCGGTGGCCCTCTTTACCCGCGTCCTTGGCGGTACCCGGCACCATGAGGCCTCTCAGAATGAGCAGGGCCAGCGCCGGTGCCAGCGTCCCCACGAAGGCCGTCGCGCTCCAACTCAGGTCGGGCAGTATGGGCGAAAACCACCGGAACGCTTCCAGGGCGCCTCGATAGGCAATGGAGGCTAGCGGTCCTCCCACCAGGGCCAGGAAGGATGCCAGCAGACTCTCAGATAGACCGGGGAGGAAGGTATCACCCAGTGTCTCAAATCCGCCTTCTCCGCTCCCCAGGTCCATGAACCTCGCCTTGGGGATGGTGACGAGAGCAAGAAGCAAAGAGACGAAGGCCAAAGCTGCGAGGCTGCTTCGCCGGGCGAACACCGCGACCAAGTACGCCCTCGCCAGTTCCAGACCTAGCACGCCGGAACCGACATAGAGCAGGTTCTGGGCAACCACCTCCGGCGAATCCCCGTAAGGCGAATGACCGAAACCGGCTATCATACCGGCCAGGATGAGCAGCGCGATGTGAAACACGCCGGCCAGCAGGCCTAGCGCCACGATGTACGCGGAGATACGCGGCTTATCCTGAAGCCCCCAGCGCCAGAGGAGGAGCCCGACCAGCCCCAGAGACATCCACAGGGCCGGTTGCACGACATAGATATTGCCCGAAGCGCTAAGCGGCAGGCGGGGGAGGAGGAAGTAGGTGATGAAGTAGATGGCGATAACCCAGCCGAGGATCAGCAGCCAGAATCCTGGCAGGACGCTGGCC
>Ga0209253_10003116_pt1 | contig 14605 bp, 15 predicted proteins | sample FrelakmetBRP12BR_FD_187145 | JGI IMG/M metagenome (GOLD analysis project Ga0209253, IMG submission 187145) | Freshwater lake sediment microbial communities from the University of Notre Dame, USA, for methane emissions studies - BRP12 BR (SPAdes)... | ecosystem: Environmental > Aquatic >...
TTCGAGGAAGCGGTTCGTCATCGCGAGGAAGAAGAACGGCTGCGTAAACTCCTTGATGAATCCAAGCGTGAGTGGAAGAAGAACCAGGAAAAAAACAAGCCGACGATTGGAAAAGAAGACGTAGCCTATGTCGTTTCCAAGATGACCGGCATTCCGCTCTTCAAGCTTGAAGAAGAAGAGTCGAATAAGCTGCTGCGCATGGAGGAATTCCTCCATAAACGCGTGATCGGTCAGAACGAAGCCATCTCCGCCGTGGCCCGAGCCATTCGTCGGTCACGAGCAGGCCTCAAGGAAGCGCGGAAGCCGATCGGGTCTTTTATTTTTCTGGGACCCACCGGGGTTGGAAAAACCGAGCTGGCAAGAACGTTAGCGGGGTTCCTCTTCAATAGCGAAGATTCACTCATTCGGATCGACATGTCCGAGTATCAGGAAAAGTTTACCAGTTCGCGACTCTTCGGGGCACCGCCTGGATACGTGGGATATGAAGAGGGCGGCCAATTGACTGAACGGGTCCGCCGTCGTCCCTATTCAGTGGTCCTGTTCGACGAGATCGAAAAGGCTCATCCGGATGTGTTCAATATCCTCCTGCAAGTATTGGATGACGGAGTACTGACCGATAGCATGGGACGCAAGGTTGACTTCAAGAATTGCGTCATCATCATGACATCCAATATCGGGACGAAGATGATTCAGAAGGGGGTTTCGCTCGGATTTCAGAGCACGGAGGGCGATCAGGAGCGCCACAAAAAGGAAGAAGTGTTGGGAGAATTGCGCCGCTCATTCAGCCCGGAGTTCCTAAACCGGATCGACGAGATCGTGGTCTTCCATCAATTGGACAAGACTCATCTCTATAATATTCTCGACATCCTCTTGGGTGAGCTCAACCTTCGTCTCCTCGACAAGGGTGTGGAGCTCGAGGTCGAGGACGACGTCAAGCAGTGGCTGATTAAGGAAGGCTATGAACCCCTCTACGGAGCCAGACCGATGCGCCGGACGATTCAGCGTGCGATCGGCGATCCACTCTCCGAAGAGATGATCAAGGGACGTTTTAAGGAATGCCGTAAGATCCGCGTGGTGCTTCGCGACGGTGCTCCGGCATTCATCGAGCAGGAGGCCATGGCTGGCGTTTAAAGGCTCCAGCCTTCTACCGTCCGATACCATCGTAGAGAGAACGACACGACCCTTGTGGCATACGCCACAAGGGTCGTGCTATTTTAGTTGTTTAAGAATGACTCATTCCCAACGATTCTCTCAACGACCATACGAGCACATTCTCATGTCGATAACCGCACAATATCCCGTATCTGCCTGGGTGCCTGGGCCTATCCTCGGTATCGAGACGTCGTGCGATGAAACGGCCGCATCGGTCATTGCAACAGATGGCTCCGTCCTCTCTAACATCATTACGTCACAACATGACGTACATCAGCGATTCGGCGGCGTCGTGCCTGAGCTCGCATCCCGCGCCCACATTGAATCGATCGAACACGTCTCAACAGAGGCGCTGCAGCAGGCAGGTCTCACCTGGAAGGATCTGTCAGGAATCGCCGTCACCCAGGGACCGGGTCTGGCCGGTGCGCTCCTCGTGGGAGTCAACTATGCCAAAGCCTTAGCCTATGCCTTGAACATCCCGATCGTCGGCGTGAGCCACCTTGAAGGCCACATTGCCTCTGCTTGGTTGCAAGATCCGGCGTTCCCGTTACCCTGCGTGGTCCTCGTGGTGTCAGGAGGCCATACCCATCTCTATTTCAGGGAACCTCACGGTCACTGCCGTCTCTTGGGCGCGACCAGAGACGATGCAGCAGGGGAGGCCTTTGACAAGGGTGCGCAAATGCTGGGACTGGAATACCCGGGAGGACCAGCCATCGATCGCTTGGCTCAACAGGGGAATTCAGACGCCATTGCCTTTCCACGATCCCACCTGAAGAGCGGGAGTCTTGATTTTAGTTTCAGCGGTGTGAAAACAGCCTTACTCTACACACTTCAAGCGATGCCTGAGCAATCTCGCAGGGAGAAAGCTGCTGACATGGCGGCCAGCTATCAGGAGGCCATCGTCACCATCTTAGTCGAGAAGGCCTTTGCCGCCGTCCAGACATCTGACGCGCAAGCCTTAGCTGTTGTCGGAGGGGTGTCCGCCAATTCCCGGTTGCGCAAGCTGCTCCAGCGACGAGCCGCTTCCGAAAACCTTCCCCTGAGTCTTCCCTCCCTATCCTACTGCACCGATAATGCAGCGATGATTGCCGCGGCAGGGAGGCAGGCCCTGCGTGCAGGAGTTCGTGCGCCCCTGGACCTGGACGCCCAAGCCTCCATGGCTGCACCATTCGCGCAAGCGATGTAACCACTCACACGAAGGACACGACGCCCATTCCAGAAATTCACGGACAAACGCTCGGTCTCCGCGCCAGCCAACTTGCCATGCTTGAGCGGCTCTATCGGCGGCGCATACCTGCGGATGACGTCATCTCCTCTGAAGCGGCCAAAACGCTCGCCCAGTTCACCCTTGAGATTCGCCGTCCCATCGGCCTCGTCATCACCAGGCGTGGAGCCGTGCAAGACGTGCTGGTCGGGGCCGGCACCGAACCGTCGCCAACGACGCTGACCTCGTTTCGGGCAACCCCTCGCTCACTGAGAGGCCTGAGATTAATTCGATCGAACCTGAAAGCAGAACCGATCAGCCAGGAAGACCTCACCATGTTAGGCCTGCTCCGGCTCGACATGATCGGCACCCTGGCCGTCACCCCCAAGGGCGAACCGGGACTCCTCTCCCTGGCCCATCTGAATCCACCCAAGCCCAACGAGCCCCTGTATACGCTGCTCAAACCGACGCAAGTACAGCAATGTCCGGTGAGTTTCGAAACCTTCATTCGCGAACTAGAATCAGAGCTCCAGCGTGAAAGCGCGTCGCACACGATGGCCCAGGGTCAAACCGCCATCCTCGTGAGCGCCTCGCCCAAAAGCAAAGCCGAGCAGGAAGAGCGCCTTGCCGAACTGGCGGAACTGGCCTCCTCCGCAGACCTCACGGTGATCGACCGCCTCGTGCAGCGCACGCAAGGCGGCCACCACCGGTTTCAATTGGGAAGCGGAAAACTCAAGGACGTGCTGGTGCAGGCCATGCAAAAGGGGGCGGACCTCATCATTTTCGATCAGGATTTGGCTCCCGGACAGCTGCGAGCCATTGCGGAAATCAGCGACCTGACGGTCATCGACCGGACTCAGCTGATCCTCGACATCTTTGCGCAACGGGCCCATAGCCGGGAAGGCAAGGTACAGGTCGAGTTGGCGCAACTTCGCTATCTGCTCCCCCGCCTCTCCGGTCAGGGCACGAGCCTCTCGCGTTTGGGAGGGGGCATCGGCAGCAGGGGACCAGGTGAAACCAAGCTCGAAACCGACCGGCGTCGCATCAGAGAGCGGATCGACTATTTAGAGAAAGAGATCGAAGGCTTTGCCCGCCACCAGGACCAACGACGATCGCGCCGCGTCCGGCAGGATTTTCCGGTCCTCTCCATCGTGGGCTACACGAACGCCGGCAAATCGACCTTGCTCAACGTCCTCACGAACAGTCAGGTGAGCGCAGCCCCACGCGTCTTTGAAACGCTCGACACCACCAGCCGGAGGCTCCGCTTTCCTCATGGTCGGGAAGTAATCATCACCGACACAGTCGGATTCATTCGCGACTTGCCCAAAGATCTCCTCGCTGCTTTCAGGACGACTCTGGACGAGTTGCGCGATGCCGACCTCCTCCTCCACGTGGTTGATGCAGGGACCAAAGATCTGGACGCCCATATCGCAGCGGTCGATACCGTGCTGAAAAGCCTCACCCTCGATGAGCTTCCGCGGATTCTGGTCTTCAATAAATGCGACCAGCTTCCGGCCGGGCAGGCAGAAGTTCTTTGTCAGCGGTACGGGGCAGTCGGGATTTCCGCGCTACATCCGGAGACCCTGCGTCCGCTCATCCAGCAACTTGAAGAACGGCTGGCCGTACTCGTCCCGGAGGGCGGCTCTTCCAGGAAATCAACGCCCCCAGGCCCGCTTGCATCTCAGTCCTAACTCGCGGCACAATCGCACGTCGACCACCAGCCATGACTACGAAATCCTTACCAGCTGTGGATTGCCGAGAACGCCTCAAGGCTATTTCCAAGGCGCTTCAGCGCACCATGCCGACACCGAAAATGGAGCTCGATCACCGGTCGCCGTGGGAGCTGCTCGTGGCGACAATTCTCTCAGCCCAATGTACAGACCAGCGGGTGAATCAGGTGACTCCGCCACTCTTTGGCCGATATCCGGGACCAGCAGAGCTGGCAGCCGCCAAGTTGCCTGAGCTCGAACAACTCATTCGATCGACGGGATTCTATAAGAATAAAGCCAAACATCTTCTTGCTTGCGGCAAGGCCGTGACCGAACAATTCAATTCACAGGTTCCGCAGACAATGGAGAAATTGATTACACTGCCTGGCGTCGGCAGAAAAACGGCGAATGTCATTCTGGGAAATGCATTTGGACAGCCTGGTATCGTCGTCGATACCCATGTCAAACGCGTGGCTAAGCGGCTTGCTCTGACCAAATCTGATAAACCCGAACGTGTAGAAGAAGATCTGCAGCAACTGATGCCAAGGTCCCAATGGACAGCCGTCTCGCAACGATTGCTGCTGCATGGCCGCTATACCTGTCTGGCGAGAAAGCCCCGGTGCGGTACTTGTCCGGTTTACCAACTGTGCTCCTGCATAGAGAAAGGCCCGCAATGATTCATAGTATGACCGGCTTCGGCCGTCGGCAGGCTCCTTGGCAAGATGGGTCCATCACGGTCGAAATGCGCTCCGTCAACCATCGCTTTCTTGAAATTGCCTGCCGCCTTCCCAGGCCCCTGAGCCATCTGGAAGACGCCTTCAAGAAATCCATCCAGCAACGCTGCACCCGCGGCCGCGTCGACATCACGGTGACGGTTCAGGCCGGCAAAGGCCGCGCCGGAGGTGTCAACCTTGACCTACCCCTCGCGAAGCAGTACCATCAGGTCTTCCTCACTCTTAAGAAATCTCTGAAGCTGAGCGGTTCCATCGATCTGGCGCTCATGGCTGGGCTCCGTGACGTGGTGTCAGTATCGGACCAACCAACGGAAGACCCGAAACTGGCGAAGATCGTTCAACAATTGACGGCCAAGGCGCTGGCCGATCTTGAGGACATGCGAACGCTTGAAGGGAAAGCGCTGGCAGAGGATGTGAGTGCGCGGGTCAAGACTATCCGGGGGCACAAGATCCTGATTGCAGCACGGACCCCTCTGTTGGCTCAAGAAGCCTTTGTCCGTATGAAGACCCGTGTGGAGAAACTGTTGGGTTCGGAAATCCCTGATCCCCCACGGCTCTATCAAGAATTGGCGGTATACGCGGATCGTGGTGACATTACGGAAGAAATAGTCAGATTGGACTCGCATATGATACAGTTTGAGCAGACGCTCAATCGTGCAGAATCTGTCGGCAAGACACTCGATTTCCTGCTCCAGGAAATCGGGCGGGAAGTCAACACGATCGGCTCTAAAGCCAACGATGCAGAAATTGCCGGTCATGTGGTGCAGATGAAGGCCGAGCTCGAACGTATTCGCGAACAGGTTCAAAACGTCGAATGAGCACCAGCACGACGACAAATTCTACGGTGAACGTGTCCGGCCAACCGCGATCCTCGACGGATCGACGCGGGATTCTGTTCATTATCTCTGCTCCCTCTGGCACGGGGAAAACTACGCTCTGCAAGCAGCTTACAACCAACCTTCCCGATCTCTGGCACTCAATTTCTTATACGACAAGACAACCGCGGCTCGGCGAAGAGCATGGGCGTGAATATTATTTCATCGACGAACAGCTGTTCCAAGAGATGATCAATCGGAATGAGTTTGTCGAGTGGGCCCGCGTGTACGGGAACCTCTACGGCACACCATGGAAATCGCTAACAGAAAAAATCGATCAGGGGATCGATGTCTTGCTCGAGATCGATGTGCAAGGAGCTATGCAGGTTAGGAAGCGATTCGAGGACGCCGTGTCGATCTTTATTCTTCCTCCCTCGATGGCCGTCCTCCGATCCCGACTGCAAACCAGGGCCTCCGACACGGCGGAAGAGATCCAGCGCCGCTTACACAAAGTCAAAGAAGAGGTCTGGAGCTATCGGGAGTACGCCTACATCGTCCGGAACGACGACATCAACCGATCGCTTCGCGACCTCGAAAGTATATTCTGGTCGGAGCGTCTTAAGACGAAACGATTGAATATGACGTGGCTCGAAAATAATTTCATTCTCGATGACGAACAGAAATCCTGAAATCGCAACGATTATTCTTCACACAAAGGAGCACTGCAGCCATGATCGACATGTTGAGACTCTTACCGCAATACGCACCAGGCGAATTTGATTCACGTCACAGGTTGGCGATCATCGCGGGCCAGAGGGCAAAGCACATTGTGCAAGGATCGCGTCATGCCCCTTCGCGCTTCAACAAGGAAACAACCATCGCCATTGATGAAGTCCTCAGAGGACAAACCAAATATCTCGTCGGCCAAGAGGCCCGGGACGCGATGAAGGAATCGAAGCGCGGAAAGGAAGGTGAAATGGAACGCATCGCCATGATGACCGGCGACGATGCGAAGGAGATCAAGAAAGAACTGAGCGTCTATGTCGACGATACCCCCAAGCCAGTGGTGGGTACGAGCGAGGAGTAATAGGTGGAGATCTCCGGCTCTATAGGGCCGACGTTGATCGGGAAACGGATCGTGCTCGGCGTGACAGGCAGCATCGCAGCCTATAAGGCTGTCTCGTTGTTACGGACCTTGCTCCGCGAAGGAGCGATCGCGCACGTAGTGATGACGCAATCGGCCACGAAATTCGTCGCCCCGCTGACGTTTGAAGTGCTCTCCGGCCATCCCGTCTCGACGGAGGTGTTCGAGGCGCATCAGGAGATGAAGCACTTGTCGCTGGCTGAACAGGCCGATGCCATCGTCATTGCGCCGGCCACGGCCAATTGTCTTGCCAAGGCAGCACTGGGTCTGGGTGACGATTTGCTCTCGACCATGCTCCTCACGGCACAATGCCCGCTGATTGTGGCCCCCGCCATGGACGGAGGCATGTGGACGCATCCCTCCGTCACTGAGCATGTACAGACTTTACGTGCAAGGGGAAGCCTGGTTGTGGATCCTGAAGAAGGCCCACTTGCCTCAGGACGAATCGGTCAAGGCCGCTTGGCAGAGGAAAGCAGGATACTGGAGGCTCTTCTCGCAGTTCTGGCTCCACAACGCGATTGGCTTGGACACCGCATGCTGGTTTCGGCAGGCCCAACGCAAGAGCCGATCGATCCGGTGCGCTTCATTTCAAACCGTTCATCCGGCAAGATGGGCTACGCCATCGCCGAAGCCGCCCAGGTAAGGGGAGCTCAGGTCGTCCTAGTGACTGGTCCCACAGCCCTCCCATTTCCGAGAAGCGTCGAGATTGTCTCAGTTGCCACGGCTGAAGAAATGACACAGGCCCTATCCAGGCGCCTGGCATGGTCTACCGCAGTGATTATGGCCGCCGCCGTGGCAGACTTTCGTCCTAAACACCCTGCTTCACAAAAAATGAAGAAGCGAGGGCAGTCCGACCAGACGCTCGACCTCGTGCGAACCACCGACATTCTGGCCTCCTTATCTGCCCAACGGACCACGCAACTCATCGTTGGCTTTGCCGCCGAAACCTGCAATTTGATCGTTCATGCGAAAGACAAGCTCACGGCCAAGGGGCTTGACCTCATCGTCGCGAACGATGTCACGATAGAGGGCGCGGGATTCGGCAGTGAACAGAACGCTGCCACGCTGATCGACCGGGAGGGAGCTATCACCGAACTGCCGCTGATGCCAAAGCGCGCACTCGCTGACGCAATCCTGAACCGGGCGCATGAACTGCTCCGTTCCAGAAAGTCGAACCAGACCCCCAAACCAGTTGCGGGAGGACGCTAGCACACCATGGCGCAGAATCAAAAACCTGCCGAGACAGCGATGGAAATCGATCGACTGGCCACCCAATTGGCCAAAGATCCGCAATCCAAGGTCTTCATGCCATTGGCTGAAGAGTATGTCAAAGTCGGCATGTGGCAGGAAGCCGCAGGCGTTCTTGAAGATGGATTGAAATATTATCCCGGCTTCATTACCGCGATGGTCGCGCTTGGCCGTGCCTATGACCAGATGGGGCAGCCCACTAAGGCTAAGGCCATTTTGGAAGAATCCATCAAATTAAGTCCTGAAAATCTGCGCGCGCACCGGACCTTGATCAAGATCTACATGAGCCAGGAACAGCATGATTTGGCCCTGCAATCTTGCGCCGTCATTCTGAGAGTGAATCCGCGGGATGAAGAGGCGCTCTCAGTCCAATCGGCGCTGGGCAGACCCCTGACTCACAAGAAGGAACCGGAGCGACCAAAGCCGGCGGATCCAGTCACGCATAACCTCTCCGATCAGAAGGCTGCGCCGCCGCTTGCCCCTAACCAACTCAAGGCCTCCCACCCGGAAACGAGTACGCGAATAGAAGACATGCCCGTTTCAACGCCAACTCGACTAGAGATTGTGACGACCGACCCACTTATTGAGGCATCGGAACTCATGGAGACGGCGATCCATGTACACGATCAAACAGGGGAGCAGCTCGCAGTGCAAGAGCAGGTTGTACAGGCCACGAACGCAGAAGCGATGCCTGCTCCATCGCCCCACGCAGGAGTCGTGGCTCAGATGGAAGCCTGGCTTCGCACTATTGAATCACGGCGTCGAGACCGTGACACGACGAATACGTCCTTCTCCAAGACTTCCCAATAATTTTGCGAGTTTGACCGGTTTGAGGCGGACTGCTACAATGCGGGCCGGCTGGACTGTGGCAGGAGGAATCATCCTCATTTATCGAGTAGTTGAATAAACGAGTCATGCTACGCATACGAGTGTTGCACGGTCCAAATCTGAATCTCCTCGGGACCAGGGAGCAGTCGATTTACGGCACCCTGTCCCTTGATGCCATCAACTCAACTATTGCAAAGCTGGCAAAAGAGTTGACCGTGAAGGTGGATATACGCCAATCGAATCACGAGGGAGAGTTGGTCACCTGGATTCAAGAGGCACGGGCAGGATACGACGGGATCATCATCAACCCGGCTGCCTATACCCACACCAGCATTGCCATCCGGGATGCGATTGCCGCGGTCAGCCTGCCAACGATGGAAGTGCATTTGTCCAATATTCATCAGCGGGAAGAATTTCGCCATCAATCATATATCGCAGGAGTCGCGCTTGGGCAGATTACCGGATTGGGCGCGACAGGTTATCTCCTCGCACTTCGTGGGCTGCACGACCATCTGACCTCATTCCGACGCCAGAAGAAGACGGCTGCACCAGCGACAGCGCGACGGACGACAACAGGAACGAAATAATTACGGAGCGCGTCGAGTGGACGCATACAGTGTGAAGGGAGTATCGAGTGATTTCCACGACCGACTTTCGCGGTGGCGTACGACTCATGGTCGATAACCAGCCGTTTTATATCATTGAGTTTCAGCATGTAAAACCAGGCAAGGGTGGCGCCTTTGTACGCACCAAGCTCAAGGGCTATCTAACAGGTAGTGTCATCGACCGTACCTTTCGGTCAGGGGAACGGTTCGAAGAGCCGAATCTCGAAGAACGGGACATGCAATTCCTCTATGCGACCGACGACGCCTATACTTTTATGGATACGGAGAGCTTCGAGCAGCTGACGTTCGAAAAGAGTAAGCTCGGCGATAATGCGGATCTATTGAAAGAAAACATGATCGTGAAGATTCTCGTGTACGAACATCGCCCGATCGATGTCGAGCTGCCGAACTTTATTGAATTAAAAGTTACGGATACCGAGCCAGGTTTCCGTGGCGATACCGCCACGGGAGGCACCAAGCTCGCCACTCTTGAAACCGGCGCCACACTCAAAGTGCCGCTCTATCTGGAAACCGGGACCGTGATTAAAATCGATACTCGCACGCGAGCCTATGTGGAGCGTGTTCGGTGAGTATACAGAAGTCGAACAAATCAAAGAAACGAGGGACGCCTATCATGCTCCCGCAAGCCTTTGCCACCCCTCCAAGCGGCCAGGGCACTCCCTTGTTATCAGGACAACAGAGTAAGCACATCCAGGAACTGATCGACCTGCTCAAGAAGAACAATCTGACTGAACTGGAGTTGGAGCGCGAAGGCCTCAGAATCCGCGTGCGACATGAAGTCGAGGTCAGAACGATCACGACCACCGTCGCCGACCAGGGCACATCCGGCAAAACCTCCGCGTCTCAACCCTCTGGTGCGGTAGCTGTACAGACCGAAGATACGACCGGTATGATTACCATCGCGTCTCCGATCGTTGGGACATTTTATCGCTCCCCCTCACCGGATGCCGACCCTTATGTTGAAGAAGGCGATTACGTGAAAAAGGGCCAGGTCTTGTGCATCGTCGAAGCGATGAAGTTGATGAACGAAATCGAATCCGAAGTGGAAGGAAGAGTTACGAAAATTCTAGCCGAAAGCACCAAGCCGGTGGAGTATGGCCAGGCGCTCTTTCTCGTCGATCCGACAGCTACACCCTAATCCTCTTCCCTCGACCCACATCGGAGTACTTGCGTGTTCAAGAAAGTATTGATAGCCAATCGCGGTGAAATCGCGCTCCGGGTGATTCGTGCCTGCAAAGAGCTCGGAATTAAGACCGTGGCCATTTTTTCTGAGGCCGATGCGGCGAGCCTTCATGTGCGCGCAGCCGACGAGAAGATTTGCGTCGGGCCACCTGACGCCGCCCTTAGCTACCGAAATATTCCCAACGTGCTGAGCGCCGCCGAGATCACCGGGGCGGACGCCATCCACCCAGGCTACGGGTTCCTTTCCGAGAATGCCCACTTTGCTGAAGTCTGCGAGTCCATCGGTGTCAAATTTATCGGCCCCACGTCCGAACACATCGCGCTCCTGGGCGATAAAGCCAAGGCCCGCGAAATCGTATCCCGCCGAGGCTTACCCGTCACACCGGGTAGTCCAGGTGAGCTGAAGAGCGAACAGGAAGCCCTCGAAGCTGCCACCAAGATCGGCTATCCCGTCATCATTAAAGCCTCAGCCGGTGGGGGAGGCCGCGGTATGCGCGTCGTCAATAAAGCTGAGGACCTCGCGCGCGCATTTCAGGCCGCACAGGCCGAGGCGAAGACGACGTTCGGCAACGATGCCGTCTATCTCGAACGATATTTTCTCGAGCCTCGCCATATCGAAGTGCAGATTGCCGCCGATCATCGTGGGCATGTCGTGCATCTTGGTGAGCGCGATTGTTCGATCCAACGGCGGCATCAGAAGCTGCTCGAAGAAACGCCGTCGCCTGCCGTGGACGAGAAACTTCGCCGGGAAATCTGCCGCGTCGCCGTTGAAGCTGTCAAAGCCGTGCACTACCGGAATGTCGGTACCGTGGAGTTCCTGCTCGACAAGGACCGCAACTTCTTCTTCATGGAAGTGAATACCCGCATCCAGGTCGAACATGCGATCACGGAGATGGTGACGGGCATCGATCTCATCAAGGAGCAGATCACACTCGCGGATGGACAATCCCTCTCATTCAAGCAGCAAGACATCAAGCTCAACGGACATAGCCTCGAATGTCGTATCAACGCGGAAGATCCTGAGAAGTTTACGCCCTGTCCCGGGATGATCACCAAGTACAGCGCACCAGGCGGATTCGGCGTTCGTGTCGATTCGGCCATGGAGTCGAACATGATGGTCGTTCCGTTCTACGATTCCATGATCGCCAAGGTCATTACCCACGGCCGAGACCGGCAGGAATGTATCGCCCGCATGCGTCGCGCCCTCGACGAATTCGTCATCGAAGGCATCAAGACGACTATCCCACTGCATAAACGCATCCTCAATGACCCGGATTTCCAGAAGGGGCACGTCTCCACCACATTTCTCGAACGGTTCCTCGTCAGTTAGGTTGGTCACTACGCGTCAGACCGACTAGCCGTGAGTCTATCTTCCGGCTACAATCCTTCCCAGAATGTCTGCAACAGTCCACTCCATGCTCAACCGCCTCTACATCATTCTCGATCCGTCGGTTTGTCCTGATCGTCCCCTGGTCGATGTGCTGACGTCCGCGGCTGAGGCCGGTGCCTCGCTCTTTCAATATCGCAACAAGACCGCATCAATGAAGGACGCCTACGTGGAGGCCTTGGTTCTCAGACGAGTCGCAGCACAGGCAGGGGTCATCTTCATCGTAAACGATCGCTGCGACTTGGCATTGGCTGTGGATGCTGATGGTGTGCACCTGGGGCAGGGGGACTTGCCACTCGATATGGCAAGGAAGGTGATGGGGCCGGATAAGTTGATCGGGATCTCTACGCACAATGCAGACCAGGTAATAGAAGCCAGTATCGGGAAGCCGAACTACCTTGGCTTTGGTCCAATCTTCAAACCTGGTTCCAAGCAAGACCACGACCCGCTCGTTGGGCTTGAGGGATTACGGGCAATACGCAAGCTCACCTCGTTACCCGTCTTTGCGATTGGGGGAATTCAGATCGACCAGGTTCAGGCAGCCATGCACGCAGGAGCGGACGGAGTGGCGGTCATCTCAGCAATCTTGAAAGCCGCAGATATTCGAGAGGCGGTTAGGACGTTTCTCGCCCAGATGCCGACACCAGCTTCGCCAGCCTCATAATCTCTACCGCCCAGGCAAGTTGGATTATCCCTTCGTTCCAATTTCGTTTTACGCTCGTGCTGTAGGGGAGTGGGCCAATCACGGGAACCTTCGCGAGGCGTCGAAGCAGGGTCACGGTCGATTGCTCCTGCGTCCGAGCGATCTTCGTACACACTGGCCGAAGTTGATTCAAGACCAACGCGACGATGGGGATCTGTCGCTGGCGGAGTGCATGAAGCGTTAATAACGCATGATTGACTCCACCTAGGCCTGATTGCCCTACCACGATGATAGGGAGCCGCATGTGCTGCATGAGGTCCAAGACGTCGAGCGTTTCCGTAATCGGCACATGCACCCCACCGACTCCTTCCACCGCCACAAGATCGTGTTTCTGTCTTAGGGCACGGAAGGTTCGCAGGATGGTTGCCAGCCGTATAGTCTTTCGTTCTGCCTGTGCGGCTGAGAGTGGTGCCACTGGGAGTCGAAAGACATAGGGTGAGACTTCTGCCATCGGATCATGCCTTCCAGCCGTTCGTCGCAAGCGTACTCCATCAGACTGAGCCTTGTTCGACCGCGAGACCCCGGTCTCAATCGGTTTCATGACGCCGATGTCGATCCCCCGTTGTCTCAAATGCGCCACAAGCGCAGCGGTGACGAGCGTTTTCCCAACACCCGTATCAGTCGAGGTGATAAAGATCCCTCGCGGGCTAGAATTGCTAGATTTCATTTTGATTCGACGCATAGCGTGAAAATTAGAGGCGGCGACTGTCACAATTCCACACCTGTCCCGACACATCGCTGAGTTGTGCCAGATGCATGACGGTCTTGGCAACTTCCTCTCGTGACGGTGGCCGGCCTAACGCATGGCTCTCCCACGTATCCCCTTCCGGCATCGCCGCTTCAGACAGTCCCGTCTTCTGCCAGCCAGGCAGGAGGAGATTGACGCGGACGTTGCCAGGTCCCCACTCCTGGGCGGCGGTATGCACCAGACCGATGAGACCGGCCTTTGACGCCGCGTAGGCGGCTTGTCCTATTGAGCCATGGAACCCGGCATGCGATCCGATCACAACGATCGACCCGCCGCCGCGAGCGAGGAGGGGAGGGGCCATGGCGCAGAGGCAATGAAATGTTCCTGTCAGATTCGTGGCCATCACCTCGGCCCAATCGTCTTCACGTTGTCGAAGAATCAGGTGACTCCCTCCGATGCCAGCATTGCAGATGAACGCCGACGGCGCGGGAACCTGGCGGCAGGAGGCATCCACCATTTGTTGTACCGCATGAGACTCACGAATGTCGGCTTCGTAGAGCGTCCCAACTCCACCGGCGGCCACCACTTGCGAGAGTGTGTCCTCGGCCGCGGACTTGTTGCGATGGTAATGCACCCCTACCGTCCAGCCAGCAGCAGCAAAGGCCAGACTGATCGCCCGACCAATCCCACCGGATGCACCGGTTATGAGCACTCCGAGTCTGGACTCGGCAGCTGATTCATGAGTGGTTCGCATCATCGTACTGGCTTGTCGCCTCGCATAGGCATGCGATTATGGGTGGGATATTCGATGAAGGCAAGTCTGCTGATGCAACGTAACTGGCTACCTTCCCTTGCCGCCTCCAGGATTCCTATGGTACGGTCACTTCATTGCTCAACTCGTGGAGAACCTCACGCATGTCGCTAAATACGTCTGGATATCGAATGGCCCTCATGTTGGGAACCGCCCTACTGCTCGTCTTCGCCACCTGGTCAGCCACTCTCGCAGCAGAAGACGCCGGTATCATTGTCCAGTCTTCCGACTATTTCCCCGATCAGATTGGGAACGAATGGCACTATCGCGGGCAGATTATCGAAGGGCCCCTGCAAACGATTGAGCATAAATTTTTCACCAATGTGTCTTCGGTCACCGGCACGAAAACCATCAAGGGCATGACGGTCACCGTG
>Ga0209253_10003117_pt1 | contig 14602 bp, 12 predicted proteins | sample FrelakmetBRP12BR_FD_187145 | JGI IMG/M metagenome (GOLD analysis project Ga0209253, IMG submission 187145) | Freshwater lake sediment microbial communities from the University of Notre Dame, USA, for methane emissions studies - BRP12 BR (SPAdes)... | ecosystem: Environmental > Aquatic >...
TTCGATCAACGCTCCGAGCAGCAGCAGGTCCATCCGGCGCTCGTGTTCCGTGCGCCGCAACGCCTTGCGCAGGCCCTCGGCATAGCGTGACGGGCTCAGGCGCCGGAACGGCACCTGCAGCGCCGCCAGTTGCTGCTGCACCAGTTCGAAATGCCGCAACTCCTCGCGTGCCAGGCGCGACATGCGGTCAGCCAGCTCGAAGTCCTCAGGGTACGAGAACATCAGGGCGAGCGCGGTCGACGCGGCCTTCTTCTCGCAATTCGCGTGATCGAGCAGCAGGTCCTGCCAGCGCTCCACGGCGAGCTGGAACCAGCGCGGATCGGTCGTCGACTGCAGCACGACGGGAACGCTCACCAACAAGGCCTCAGGCGGCTGCGCTCTTGAGCAGCTCGTCGATGTTCGCGACGATCGCGGCGGCCGACGGCAAGCGGTCGGCCGGCTTCTTGGCGAGCAAGCCATCGAGCAACGGCTGCAGGTACGCCAGGTTCTGCGGCAGGCGCGGGACCGGCGAATTGGCGTGCATGTAGATCACCGCGAGCGGCGTTTCCGCGATGTACGGCTTGGCCCCGGTCAGCATCTCGAACAACACCACGCCAAGACTGTACAGGTCGCTGCGTTCGTCGAGCAGCGAGCCATGACCCTGCTCGGGGCTCATGTAGTGCGGCGTGCCGAAAATCGTGCCGATGCCCGTGATGTCGCTTTCCAGGCCCAGCTGGCGCGCGAGCCCGAAGTCGATGAAGGCGGCCGAGCCGTCCTCGCGCAACAGCAGGTTGCCCGGTTTCACGTCGCGATGCAGGACGCCGACCTCGTGCAGTGCGCCGAGCGCGGCTGCCATCTGCCGCACGTAGCCCAGCGCCTGCTTCGGATCGAGACGCTCACGCATGCGCGAGCGCAGGTCGCCGCCCGGGAAGAACTCCATGGCGAGGTAGAGATGATCGTCCGCGATGCCGATGTCGAAGATGCGCGCGATGTTCGGATGCCGCAGGTGCGCCACGAGATCGAATTCGCGCAGGAAACGATCGAACGTCGTGCTGCCTTCGACGATATCCGGCACCTGCCGGAAGATCTTGAGGACGCGCTGCTCTCCCGTGCGCACGTTTTCGGCGAGGAATACGCTCGAGGAACCACCCACGGCGAGGCGGCGCAGGCAGCGGTGGCCGCGGATGCGCACCGAACCGAAGCGATCGGGCGGACACTGCTCGAGCGCCGCGCGCGACGTTTCCGCCAGCACGTTGCGGCGACTGGCCAGCGCCGTCCGCAGTGCGCCACACAGGTCCGCGTGCTCGAAGTCCGTGCGCGTCAGCACGGCCAGCGCGCCCACGGACCTGGCCTTGTCGCCGACTGCGCCGCCACCGCCGGGTGCGAAGTAAACGATAGGCGGAAAACCAGGCCTGTCGGCCAGGTCCTCGAGCCATTCCAGGCCTCGCGAGTCCTGCACTTCGTGGTCGAGCAGCACGACGTCGTAGGCGACGCCGGTGAATCCTGCGGGCAGGCGTCCGCGCGTGGCGGGCTCATACTCGGCCGGTAAGGCATCGCGCCATTCGAGCGTGACGTGATGCGCGAGCTGCTGCCGGTAATCCGCACGGTCGCTAACGATCAATGCCCGCAACGTCATCCATGCCCTCCCAGCCGCAGCCCCAGCACCAGATCGCCGACATTCGTCAGCGTCGGTCCAGTATGCAGCAGATCGCCGGTCGCCTCGAGAAAAGTACCGGAATCCGCGCGTGCGAGCGAGACGATGGGATCGCAACCCGCGTCGCGTCCACGCTGGCACGTCTCATCGTCGACCAGCGCGCCCGCATCGCTTGATGCGCCATCGATGCCGTCCGTGCCAGCAGCGAGCAGGTGCGCATCGTGCAGTCCGCGGCGTTCGAGTTCGAGCGCGGCGGCGAGCGCCAGATGCTGGTTCCGGCCACCGTGACCCGGCTGCGCCGGCAAGCGCACCGTGGATTCGCCGCCCCGGACCTGCACGATACCTGCGGACTGCCGCGCAAGCGATGTGACGAAACGGGCCCCGAGTTCGGCCGCGTCACCGTCGATGCGAGCGCGCACCACGCTTGCCTTCAGCCCCTGTGCGCGTGCCGCTGCTGCCGCAGCGCGACAGGCAGACCTGAGCGACGCCACGATTCGCACCGGCACCTCGGGCACTCCCGCGATGGTCTTCGGGCTCGAATGGAGTCGGTCCAGGAGAGCGCGCAGTTCCGGCGGCAGCGCCGCCGTGCCTGGCTCGTCTGCATGTTCATCCGGGAACGCATGCAACAGTCCGGAACCGATGATGCGTGGATCGTCGCCAGGCACGTCGGAAATCATCAGCGCCTGCGTGCGCCGGCCATACGCGAGCCGTGCGAGGCCACCGCCCTTCAGTCTCGAGAGGCGTCGGCGCGTGGCATTGACCTGCGCGATGGGAGCGCCGGATTGCAGTGCCCACCGATTCAATGCCTGCAGGTCGGCGAGACTGGCGCCAGGTACGAGCCAGTCGACGAGGCTCGAGGCGCCGCCGGAGACCAGGAACAGCACCTGCGCTTTGGCATCGAGTCCGGTCACGAAGTCGGCGACCAGCTGGCCTGCGGCGAGGCTCGCCTCGTCGGGCATGGGATGCGATCCGTACGTGACGCGCAGACCGTGTGTCGCGGGATTGAAACCGGCCGGCACGTGCTCGACCGGGACGACGACCACGCCGCCGGCAATCTGCGCGTCCAGCGCAGCGACCGCGCCTTGCGCCATCGCTGCAGCGGCCTTGCCGATTGCGACCACGTGCCACGGACCGCGCAGTGGCCGTCGGGTGAGTTCCTGCTGCACGACCCGCCGTCCGTCGACCGCGGCGAGCGCGGCGCGAAAGCAATCCAGGAGGATGTTGCGCGCGGTCAGACGACGCGTCAGACGACGGCCTTCAGCACGCCCGAGGCGGCCGTGCCGTTGTTGCGGGTCTGCTTGGCGAGATCCGACCGCTCGCGCTGCAGCCGGTCGAGGTATTCGGGCGTGATGTCGCCAGTGACGTACTCACCCGAGAAGCACGACGTGTCGAACTGGCTCACGCCCGAGTCGTGGTGGCGCACGGCCTTCACGAGGTCCTCGAGGTCCTGGTAGATCAGCCAGTCCGCGCCGATCAGCCTGGCCACCTCGTCCTCGGTGCGGCCCGCCGCGACGAGTTCGGAAGCCGCCGGCATGTCGATGCCGTAGACGTTCGGGTAACGCACCGGCGGTGCGGCCGAGGCGAAATACACCTTGTTGGCGCCCGCTTCGCGCGCGATCTCGATGATCTGCGCCGACGTGGTGCCGCGCACGATCGAGTCGTCGACCAGCAGCACGTTCTTGCCGCGGAACTCGAGATCGATCGCATTGAGCTTGTTGCGCACCGACTTCTTGCGCTGGCCCTGCTCCGGCATGATGAAGGTGCGGCCGATGTAGCGGTTCTTGATGAACCCCTCGCGGTACTTGACGCCGAGGATCTGCGCGACCTGCATCGCGCTCGTGCGGCTGGTGTCCGGAATCGGGATCACGACGTCGATGTCATGGTGCGGGCGCGTGCGACGGATCTTGTCCGCCAGCAGTTCGCCCATGCGCAGGCGCGCCTTGTAGACCGAGATGTTGTCGATGATCGAATCGGGCCGCGCAAAGTACACGTACTCGAAGATGCACGGCGTGTGACGCACGGGGCTTGCGCACTGCTTCGTGTGCAGGCGGCCGGTCTCGTCGATGTAGACGGCCTCCCCCGGACCCACGTCGCGCATCAGCTCGAAGCCGCTCTGGTCGAGCGCGACGCTTTCCGACGCGATCATGTGCTCGCGGCCGCGCGGTGTGTCGCGCTTGCCGATGACCAGCGGTCGGATGCCGTGCGGATCGCGGAAGCCGATCACGCCGTGGCCGAGGATCATCGCGACGACAGCATAGCCGCCCTGGATCCGGCGGAACGTGGCGCTGATCGCGGCGAAGATGTCGGCAGCCGAGGCGCTCGTCGTGCCGAACCGCTGCAGCTCGCTCGCGAGCACGTTGAGCAGCACTTCGGAGTCGGACGAGGTGTTCAGGTGCCGGCGGTCCTCGCGCATCAGCACGTCCGCGAGCTGCCGGGCGTTGGTGAGGTTGCCGTTGTGTGCGAGGCAGATGCCATACGGCGCATTGACGTAGAACGGCTGCGCCTCGTCGGAACTGTCGCAGCCCGCCGTCGGGTAGCGCACGTGACCGATGCCGATATTGCCCTTCAGCTGCAACATGTGCCGCTGCTGGAACACGTCGCGCACGAGACCCACGTCCTTGCGCAGGTACAGCGCACCTTCGTGCTCCGTCATGATGCCCGCCGCATCCTGGCCACGATGCTGCAGGACGGTGAGCGCGTCGTAGATCTGCTGGTTGACCGGAGTGAAACCCACGATACCGACGATGCCACACATGGTTGCGCCCTCAGGTACTCGACTCGGCGACTTCGTCGATGACCTGTCGCCCGGTTTCGACATAGCCCTCCAGCACGGAGGCCATCTCTACACCTACCGGAATCAACTTGGACTCTTGCCACCACGACTCGTCCTGCATCTGTGCAGCCTGCGCCAGCATGACGGCAAAGCCGACGATGACGGCGCCACGGACCAGGCCGAACACTCCGCCCAGGATGCGGTCGAGACCGAGCGTGAGACCTGAACGCTGTACCAGGTAACCCAGCAGGCTGCCGAGGATCCAGGCCGCCAGCACCGCGGCGAGCAACAGGATCATCCGGGCGACCCAGACCTGGAGTTCCGTGCCCGTGAGGGAGCCGCCCAGGTAAGGCTGCACGGCGGGCGCGTAGCGCCAGGCGAGCCAGAGGCCCACCAGCCAACCGAGCAGCGCTACTGACTCGCGCAGGAATCCCCGGATGGCTCCGAAAAGCAGGGAAATCAGGACGATGGCGATGAGGCTGTAGTCGACGGTCGTCATGCGGCCGGGCACGTCCTGGCAACCCAATGGAGGGGACGAATTCTAGCAGAGGGGGGCATCAGCCGCCGGAGACGACCGACACGGGCAGGCCACGGGCCTTGAGCCTCGCGGCGAGCTTGTCCGCGGCCGCCCGGTCGGGGACGGGCCCCGCCCGGACTCGATGCAGTGTCTTGCCGGATTTTGACAGCGGCGCGATGTACGCCGGCATGCCGTCGGCCTCGAGGTCGGCGACGAGCTTGCGGGCCGTGGCCTCGGAACCAAACGCCCCGACCTGCACCGAGAATGTTCCTTTGGCCGGAGCGACCGTCGGCACCACCGGTTCGATCGCGGCAGGCTTCGCCTCGGGCGCCCGCGCAGATGGCACCGCCGCTTCCTCCCTGGCCGCAGGCTGGTCCTCACGCTTCGAGGCGGTTTGCGCCTCGGTCACCACCGGCGCAGGTGCAGGTGCAGGCGATTCGACGGTCGGCAACGATGGGGCCGTGGCCGGCACCGATGCTGCATCCGGGCGAGGTTCGAGCCTGGCGCCGTCTGCCACCGCCCCGCCGAGGTCGATGGTGACCGTACGCGTGTTTTTCGCGCCTCCCACCGCCTTCCCGCCAGCCGCGGAATTCTTCGGGCCCGAGAGCAGTTCGGGCACCAGGGCGACCGCGAGCAACACGAGGATGCTTGCGCCGATCAGCCTGGCCTTCAGTGGTTCTTCCATCGCGCGAGGATTATAGGGGAACGCCCAGCAGCGTGAGTGCCGGACCGACGACGTGGAAAGAACCGAACACGACGATGCGATCACCCGCCCGCGCAACCTCGGCGGCGCGGCGCATTGCCTCGGGCACCGTGCCCGCCGGCTGCAGATGGACGCCCGCGTCGCGGGCCCTGCGCCCGAGTTCGGCGGCGTCGATCGCCCGCGGGCCTTCCGCCGTGGCCGCAAACCACTGGTCGATGGCCTCACGCAGGGTACCGATGACGCCGGGCACGTCCTTGTCGCCAAGCATGCCGCAGACGGCGAGCGTGCGCCCTGTCACCGGCTGCGCGCGCAGGTTGGCAGCCAGCGTCGTCGCTGCGGCCGGGTTGTGGGCCACGTCGAGCACCCACTCGAAGCCGCGTGCATCCGCCACGCGCTGGAAACGTCCTGGCAACAGCGCGGATTGCAGGCCCTGGACGATCGCTGCGCGGGACAGCGGCAAACGATCCCGCAACTGGTGCAGCGCCATCAGCGCCGTCGCAGCGTTCGCGACCTGGACCGCGCCCGGCAACGATGGCAACGGCAGCGCGGCCAACTCGACTCGATCGCCGATGGTGAAGTCCCAGCCGGCCGCGCCGACCGCACGGCCGTCGAAATCCGTGCCTCGCACCTGCAATCGCGCGCCGAGTTCGCGCGCGCGTTCGCGCACGGACTGCGGCGGCTCGGGCGTGCCGAACACGGCCGGACGCCCTGCGCGGAAGATGCCGGCTTTCTCGCGGCCGATGGATTCCAGGTCGGGGCCGAGCCAATCCATGTGATCGAGACCGATCGAGACCACGACGGCCACGTCCGGATCGACGACGTTGACGGAGTCGAGCCGGCCGCCGAGACCGACCTCGAGCACGATCACGTCGGGGACCGCCGTCTCGAAGACCAGCAGTGCGGCGAGCGTGTTGAATTCGAAGAACGTGAGCGAGTCGGGTCCGAGTGCGTCGGCCGCGCGCTCGAAGGCCGCGATCAGCGAAGCCTCGGAAACCATCGCGCCGTCGATACGGATGCGCTCGCGATAATCGACCAGGTGCGGCGACGTGAAGGTCGCGACGCGATAGCCGTTCGCACGCAGCACCGAATCGAGCAACGCAACGCAGGAACCCTTGCCGTTGGTGCCGCCCACCGTGATGACGGGCGCGCGGGGCTCCTTCCAACCGGCGCGTGCCAGGACGCTGGAGATCCGCCGCAGGCCGAGGTCGATCGTCGCCGGATGGAGTTGCTGCTGCCAGTCGAGCCAGTCGTCGAGACGCTCGAATCGCGGTCCAGCCGGCATCGCTGAGCGGGTCAGGACGACGGGCTTGCTTCGTCCGCGCGCACGAGCGGCGGTCGGCCGAGCATCATCGCGAGCAGCGTCGCAATGCGGTCCCGCAGGTCGCGACGGTCGACGATGAGGTCGATCGCGCCGTGCTCGAGCAGGAACTCGCTGCGCTGAAAGCCCTCCGGCAGCGTCTCGCGCACCGTCTGTTCGATCACGCGGGGACCGGCAAACCCGATCAGCGCCCGCGGCTCGGCGATGTTGAGGTCACCCAGCATCGCGAGGCTCGCCGAGACACCGCCGGTGGTCGGGTCGGTGAGCACCGAAATGTACGGCAGCTTCGCCTGCGCCATGCGTGACAGCACCGCGCTGGTCTTGCTCATCTGCAGCAGCGACAGCAGTCCTTCCTGCATGCGCGCGCCGCCGCTCGACGAGAAGCAGATCAGCGGCAGGCCGTTGGCGAGGCAGTGTTCGGCGCCGCGCGTGAAGCGCTCGCCGACGACCGAACCCATCGAACCGCCGAGGAAGCGGAACTCGAACGCGCAGGCGACGACATCGATGGCGTGCAGCGCGCCGGCCATCACGATCATCGCGTCCTTCTCGCCCACCGTCTTCTGCGCGGCGGTCAGGCGGTCGCGGTACTTCTTGCTGTCGCGGAACTTGAGCGGATCCTCGGGCTCGACCTCGTCCGCGAGCTCGCGTCCCGTGCCCTCGTCGAGGAAACCCATGAGCCGGTCACGCGCCTCGATGCGCATGTGGTGGCTGCACTTCGGGCACACCTGCAGGTTGCGCTCCAGTTCGGCGCGGTAGAGCACGGCGTCGCACGCCGGGCACTTGATCCACAGGCCTTCGGGGACGGACCGCGAGCGGCGTTCCGTCTTGATGCGCGAGGGGATGATCTTTTCAAACCAGGTCACGACGCGGCTCCCGTGGGCGGACGGCGAAGTTTACCCGAAGGCAGTCCGAATCCGGCGGGGTAGTCGGCGCCGACGAAATACAGGCCGTCCGGCGGTGCCGTGGGCCCGGCCTCGCGACGGTCGCGTCCCTGCAGGACTGCCGCCAGCCATTCGGCGGTACGTTCGCCCCGGCCGACCAGGATCAGGCTGCCCGCGATGTTGCGAACCATGTGATGCAGGAAGGCATTGGCACGCACGCGCAGGTCGACGTAAGGCCCGTCTCGTTCGACCGACAGCTCCATGAGTTCGCGCACCGGACTCGGCGACTGGCATTCAGACGCACGGAAGGCGGAAAAGTCGTGGCGCCCCACCAGCACCTGCCCCGCTTCGTGCATGCGTGCGGCATCGAGTTCGTGCCGGATCCAGCAGACGCGCCGACGCTCCAGCGCCGGGCGCATGCGCCGATTGAGGACGCGATAGTGATAACGCCGCGCCGTTGCATGGTGGCGCGCGTGGAAATCGCCTGCTGCAACGTGGGCCCAGAGCACGGAGATTTCTGCAGCGACGCTGGCGTTCGCACCGAGCGTCCATGCATGCAGCGGCCGCTCTGCCGTCGTGTCGAAGTGCGCCACCATCTCGAGCGCATGCACGCCGGCGTCGGTGCGACCGGCAGCGACCAGTTCGACGGGCTGGTCCGCGACCTGCGCCAGCGCGTGCTGCAGCTCGCCCTGCACGCTGCGCGCGTGCGACTGGAACTGCCAGCCGGCGAATGCCGAGCCGTCGTACTCGATGCCGAGCGCGAGACGCGGCACGAGCCCGCCCGTCAGGGCAGGCTGGCGATCAGCCGCTCTGCTTCCTGGCGCTGGGTCGAACTGCCTTCCTGCAACACTTCGTCGAGGATGCTGCGGGCGCCTTCCGGATCACCCATGTCCATGTACGCGCGCGCGAGGTCGAGCTTGGTGCCGACTTCGCTCATCGTCGCCGGCTCGCCGCCCAGGTCGTAATCGACGTTGCCTGCGAGGATCGCGGTTGACGCCGTCGAGTCGAGTACAGGCATTTCGCCCGTCGCGTCGAGCACAGGCAGTTCCCCAGTCACTCCGGACAGGTCGACGATGCTCTCGAGCGCCTCATCGCCTGGCAGCATCGCCGTATCGTCGACCATGCGCATCAGCGCCGTCGAATTGAGCAGGTCGGTATTGTCGTCCTCGAGCATCTCCTTGCCGCCACCCATCATCGCGGTTTCGACGGTGTCGCTGCTGGCACGCTTGCGCGCGTCACTGGCCTCGCCGGCGTCGAGCGACTCGAGGTTACGCAGCGTATCGAGGTCGAGGCCGAGGCGATCGACGGTCAGCTCTTGCGTATCGCCGGCAGTGTCGCCGGCGCCGCTGATGCGCGGCATTTCGATCGTCGGCAGCACGCTGGATTCTTCATTGCCACGGGCCGGTTCGTCGAGCATGAAATCGATGCCCGAACGGTCGATCGGCGCAATCTCCGTCTCCGACTCCGTCAGGTCCATGTCGGGACCCGCCGAATCGCCGGCCGGAATCGTCAGGTCGAGCGTGCCCGTCGATCCGTGCAGTTCCATGTCGAGCGAATCGGACGCCGAGGAACTCGGGCTGGCCCCAAACAGAGCATCTCCCGGCGCAATCTGCTTGCCCATGATCAGGACCTTGTCCCACTCACCGGCGGGCGCATCCGCACGTGTCGTGTCGAGGTCGCGGGCCAGGTCGAGGAACCGCTCCTTGTTGCCCCAGACGAAATAAATCTCGAGCAGCTTCAGCTTGAGGTCGCGGCGCTGCGGTTCACGCTTCATCGCGAGCTGCACGAGGTCCGCCGCCTGGTCGTACAAGCCATACGCCATGTGGAAGTCGGCCTCGGCCAGCGGATCGCCCGATTCCATGCTCGCCGGGCCGTCACCCGACAACGTGTCCTCGACAGTGACTACCTTGCGGATCGGCTCCGGTGTGCGTGCTGCTGACGCGGCTGCGGCTGCAGTCGCTGCGACAGCCGCGCCACGACCCATGTGGTCGACGCCACCCCGTTCTTCGACGAGGATGTCCGTGTCGCGAGAACGCGGCGTGAACCTCGGTCCCGAACCACGGCTGTCGCGCGAGCCGAGCGCCTCTTCGAGTGATTCCTCGGCGCTGCCACGTTCGCGGCGCAGGCGCTGGATCAACCAGGCGCCAAGTCCCGCGGCCAGCAGGCCGAGCAAAACCCACCAGTAGTCGGTGATGCGCTCGAGCAGGCTCGGCTGCGGCGGCTCCACGACTTTCTTTTTCGGCTTCTTCGGCTTTTCGGCCTGCGCCGGCTCGGCGGTGGCAGCGGCCTCGGGCGCGGCTTCCGTGGTGGTTGCAGACGGCTCCGTCGGAGTGGCGCCGGGCGCTGCCGCCTGATCCGCGGGCACGGGCGCACCGCCCTGCAGTGTCGCGAGTTCGGCGTTGCGCACTTCGAGCAGGCGCCTGGCTTCCGCGAGTTCGTTCTCGAGTTGCTTGACACGCGTCTCGAGGTCACCTGACGCCGCGACCGCCGGTGTTCCAGCCGGCGCGGAGGGTGTCGCAGCCGTAGCTGCGGTGGACGTTGCCGTCGACGGCGCTGCCGTACCCTGCTCCGGCGTGACGAGGCGGAGCCTGCCGGCTTCGCTCGCCGCGGCGGCGCCTGTGCCGCTGCGCCAGGCGTCGTACTGCCGTGCTACCTCGGCCGACGCCTCGCTCGCTGACACGGAGCTGATCTGGCTGGCGTCGGGAATGCGCAGCAAGCTGCCGGAACGCAGGACGTTGATGTTGCCGTCAAACGCCTGCGGATTGTTCTGGAAGATCGCAACCATCGCCCGATTGATGTTCGAGCGTGGGCCCGGGTTCGCGGCACTGGCGATTTCCCACAGCGTGTCGTTGTTACGCACGCGGTAGGTGCTGCCCGGCTCGATGGCCGGGGCCGCCGCAGGCTCAGTTGACCTGGCGGGACTCGAGGAGCGAACGGATTCGGCGGTCGTGTCGGCGACCGGAGCCGCGGAACGCGTGCTGGAGGCGCCACCCGAACTGACTCGGGGGGCCGCCGCTACAGGCTCGCTGGCCGCCGGACCCGGCGCGTAGACCGGCGGATCGAGCAGCACGGTGTATTCACGGAGCAACCGGCCGCGCGGCCAGTTGGCCTCCACCAGCAGCGTCACGAAGGGTTCGGTGACCGGCCGGGGCGAGGTGACGCGCAGGACGTCCCTGCCGTCGGCGCCCTTGGCAACCCGGAAGTTGAAGTCGGCCAGAAAGGCCGGACGGTCGAGACCGTAGCGAACGAACGTGTCGTTGGAGGCCAGCGCGGCACGCAGCGCGCCGAGATCCTCCTGGGTCGCCGAGACCAGTTCGATTTCAGCGTCGAAGGGCTGGTTCAACGCTGATTTCAGCTTGATTTCGCCCAGGCCGAGCGCGTAAAGGGCGCCCGGGGCCAGCAACGCGCTCATGAGCAGGACGCGGCGTACAGCAGTCTTCATCGAGTCTCCCACCGATTGCGAATCGTGGCTCGGTCGCAGCGATACGCCACGGGTCCGTTGAGTTCGCGGATCGACAACCAATTAAACATAACTATATCCCACGGCCCCGCCCGCACCCAACAAAACCGCGGCTGCAGGCGCCTTTGTAGCCCTTTGGCCCGGCAAATGCCGGACATGCTCCACAGTTCCGCGGGGTGCCCAACCACGGCCCCGTCAGGTCAGGTTATCACCGGTGTAGATCGCCGGACGTCGGCATTCTGGGCCCGGTGCCGCAGGTAGTGATCGGCCAGCACGAGCGCGAGCATTGCCTCGGCGATGGGCACGGCCCGGATGCCGACGCAGGGGTCGTGGCGGCCGGTGGTGACGACCTCGACGGGTTGCCCCGCCACGTCGATCGAGCGGCCCGGCTTGACGATGCTGGAGGTCGGCTTGATCGCCATGCTGACCAGCACGTCCTGGCCCGACGAGATGCCGCCCAGCGTGCCGCCGGCCTCGTTCGAGAGGAAGCCCCGCGGCGTCATCTCGTCGCGGTGCTGCGAACCACGTTGCTCGACGCTGGCGAAACCTGCGCCGATCTCCACGCCCTTGACGGCATTGATGCTCATCATTGCGTGCGCGAGGTCGGCATCGAGCCGGTCGAACACGGGTTCACCGAGACCCGGCGGAACACCGGTGGCCACGACATTGACGCGGGCCCCGATCGAATCGCCGTCGCGACGCAGCGCGTCGATCATGGCCTCGAGATCAGTCACGCGCGCGGGCTCGGCGCAGAAGAACGGGTTTGCGTCGATGGCCTGGCGATCGAGCATGGCGAGCCTGATCGAGCCCATCTGCGCCAGGTAGCCGAAGATGTCGATGCCCTTCGCGGCCAGGAATTTGCGTGCGATTGCGCCGGCGGCCACGCGCATCACCGTTTCGCGCGCCGACGAGCGGCCGCCGCCGCGGTAGTCGCGGAGGCCATACTTCTGCTGATAGGTGTAGTCGGCGTGGCCCGGCCGGAACCGATCCTTGATCTTGTCGTAGTCGTACGAGCGCTGGTCGGTGTTTTCTACCAGCAGGCCGATCGGCGTGCCGGTGGTCACCCCCGCAAAGACCCCCGACAGGATGCGCACGCGGTCCGGTTCGCGACGCTGGCTGGTGTACCTGGACGTGCCCGAGCGGCGACGCTCGACGTCACGCTGGATGTCTTCTTCCGTGAGGGGCAGCCCGGGCGGACAGCCGTCGACGACGCAGCCGAGCGCCGGACCGTGGCTCTCGCCGAAGGTCGTCACCGTGAACAGCTTTCCTAGCGTATTGCCCGACATGCCTAGCCCGCCCCGGAAAGCTCATGACGGTGCCTGCGAAGGTCATCCTTCGTCAACAGGAAGACTCCGCCGCCGCCGTGTTCGAACTCGAGCCAGACGAAGGGCACGCCCGGATAGGCCTGCTGCAACCGCCCTTCACTGTCGCCCACTTCGACCACCAGGACACCGCCCGGCGCGAGATGCGCATCGGCGTCGCGGAGGATTCGACGCACCACGTCGAGTCCATCGCTGCCGGCGCGCAGAGCCATGTCCGGCTCGTGCAGGTACTCGCGCGGGAGCGCATCCATTTCCGCATCGCTGACGTAGGGCGGATTCGACACGATCAGGTCGTAGACGGCGTCGCCCAACGGCTCGAACGTGTCGCCCAGGTGCAGTTGCAGCCGCGTACCGACGCCATGACGTTGCACATTGCGAGCTGCGACTTCGAGCGCGTCGGGAGAGAGATCCACGGCATCGACACGGGCCTGCGGGAATCTCAGCGCGCATGCGATGGCAATGCAACCCGAGCCGGTACCGAGGTCGACGATCCGCAGCACGCGCACGGGATCGATCCATGGCGCAAATCGCCTGGCAATCAGCTCGGCAAAAGGCGAGCGCGGCACGATCACGCGCTGGTCGACTTCGAACTCGAGTCCGGCGAACCACATCCGGCCCATCAGGTAAGCGACGGGTACACGGCGGCGCAAACGCTCGGCGAACAGGCCGAGTACCTGCTCGATCTGCGGCCGGCCCGGCTTGACCGTATACGCACTGCCGGGATCGGCATGATCGAGCCCGAGCGCGTGGAAGACCAGCGCCGCAGCGTCGTCCCGCGCATCCGCAGTGCCGTGGCCGTAGGTGAGCCCCGCGGCGTCGAACTCCCGTGCGCCAAAGCGGATCAGCTGCGCGACGGTGGGCGCGACTGGCGGCCTGCGGATGAATGGGTTCGGGGGCGTCGGCATGGTCGCTGCGGTCCTGTGGGATAATCGGCGCGATGACCAACCGCCTTCCACTTCGAATCGTACTGGCCGCCATTGTAGCGTTTGCGCTCGGGCTGATACTCGCTCGCGTGTTCGTCACGCTGCGAGAGGTGCCGGTGCCGGCGACCGAAACCGCGACGATCCTGCCGCAGCCGCGCGAACTGCCCCCGCTCGACCTCGTCGACCAGGACAATCGCCCGCTGCCACGTGACTTTCTGCGCAACCGCTGGACGGTCGTGTTCTTCGGCTTCACGCAGTGTCCGGACGTGTGTCCCACGACGCTCGCGACACTCGCGCAGATGAAGAAGAAGCTCACCGACCTGCCAGCGGAACAGCAGCCGCGCGTGCTGCTGGTGAGCGTGGATCCAGAACGGGATACGGCTGCCATTCTCAAGCCGTACGTGACGTTCTTCGATCCTTCGTTCCTCGCCGCGACCGGGACGCTCGCGGCGACCGGGCAGGCGGCCAGGGCGTTCGCGGTTCCGTTCGCCAAGGTGCCGCTGCCCAGCGGCGGTTACACGATGGACCACGGCGCCGGACTCTTCATCGTCTCACCCAAGGGCGCGCTCGCCGCCTATGCGTCGCCGCCGCTCGACGCCACCGTCCTGGCGCGCGATTTCCGCAAGGTGGTGCAGTACTTCGAGGACTCGCGCCGATGACGGGTGAGATCGAGCGCTCGGGCAGCGACAAGCTGTTCGCCCTGCTGCAGGGGGCACTCCCGCAGCACCTGCTCTCGCGCGGCATGCATGCACTGGCACGCAGCCGGCAGCCTGCCGTACGCAACCTCGTGCTGCGCACGGTGTTGCGGTCGTACCCGCAGATCGACATGCACGAGGCACTGCAACCCGACCCGTTCGCCTACGACTCGTTCAACGCTTTCTTTACACGCGAGTTGCGCCCAGGGGCCCGCCCGATCGCCGCCGACGCTCACGCCCTCGTGTCGCCGGTCGATGGAACCGTGAGCCAACTCGGCCCAACGACCGCGGGCGCGCTGCTGCAGGCCAAGGGGATGCAGTACACGTGCGCAGCCCTGCTGGCGGATGCGCCCGCTGCGACTCGCTATCACGGCGGC
>Ga0209253_10003118_pt1 | contig 14601 bp, 13 predicted proteins | sample FrelakmetBRP12BR_FD_187145 | JGI IMG/M metagenome (GOLD analysis project Ga0209253, IMG submission 187145) | Freshwater lake sediment microbial communities from the University of Notre Dame, USA, for methane emissions studies - BRP12 BR (SPAdes)... | ecosystem: Environmental > Aquatic >...
TCCGCAAACCGAGGTCAGCATATTGGGCATGACCACACAGGGCGACCAGATTCTGGAGGTGACCCTTTCCAAGATCGGCGGCAAGGGCCTGTTCGTAAAGGAGCTGGAGACCGCGCTGGAAGACGGCCGTGCCGATCTCGCCGTGCATTCGCTGAAAGACGTCCCGATGAACCTGCCGGACGGTTTCGTGCTGGCTGCCATTGGCGAACGCGAAGACCCGCACGATGCTTTCATATCGAATAAATTTGAAAATCTGGCCGCACTGCCGGCCGGCAGTGTGGTGGGCACATCCAGCCTGCGCCGCGAAAGCCAGCTGCGTGCCCGTTTCCCGCATCTCAAGATAGAGCCGTTGCGTGGCAACGTGCAGACCCGTTTGCGCAAACTGGATGAAGGGCAATATGCCGCTATCATCCTCGCCGCCGCGGGACTGAAGCGTCTGGGGCTGGGACAGCGCATCCGCACGCTGATCAGTAGCGAAGAAAGTCTGCCTGCGGTCGGGCAGGGCGCATTGGGCATAGAGTGCAGGGCAGATCGCGCCGATGTGATCGCGTTGCTGCAACCGCTGCACCATCCCGATACCGCGGCCTGTGTGCTGGCAGAACGCGCCTTGAGCCGTGCGCTGGCGGGTAGCTGCCAGGTGCCGCTGGGCGGTTTTGCGGAAGTAAAGAACGGCAAGCTGCGCATGCGCGGCTTTGTTGCCAGCCCGGATGGCAAACGCATGACGAGCTCGGAGTTGACCGGCGAGATCGCCAATCCAGAAGCGTTGGGAAACAAAGTCGCCGACGCGCTGCGCGCGCAGGGCGCGGATGAGATACTTGCCGCGCTGAATGTCTAGCAATCCTTTAAGCGGATTAACCATTGTCATCACGCGACCGCGTGACCAAGCTGTGCAACTGGCGCGGCGTATCGAGCAGGCGGGAGGCATAACGCTGCTGTTCCCGTTGCTGGATATCGCGGCGGTGCAGGATACCCGGATCCTGGAAGAACAGATCGCGCGCCTTCCGGAATTCAACCTTGCCATCTTCATCAGCCCGAATGCCGTGCACTATGGCATGGACGCGATACGCGCGGCAGGGGGGCTTCCACACTCTCTTGAAATCGCCACGGTCGGGCAGGGCAGCGCAAAGGCGTTGCGCGAAGCGGGTGTCGCCAGGGTCATTGCCCCTGCCGAGCGTTTCGACAGCGAGGGCCTGTTGGCATTGCCGGAATTGCAGGATGTCGCCGGCTGGCGCGTGATGATTTTTCGCGGCGATGGAGGGCGCGAGTTGCTGGGTGATACCCTCAGGATGCGTGGGGCGACGGTGGAATATGCGGCCTGCTATCAACGCAGCAAGCCGCATCAGGATGCGAGCGTATTGCTGGCTTCCGCGCCGGATGCAATCACCGTGACCAGCAGCGAGGCACTGGGTTATCTGTGGCAAATGCTGGATGCCAGTGCGAAATCGATTTTGCTTGACACGCCCTTGTTCGTGCCGCATGAACGCATCGCCGAACTGGCACGCCAGCAGGGTTGGCATCAGGTGCTGTTGACCGGCTCGGGAGATGATGGCTTGTTGTCGGCATTGGTGGCGTGGGCTGCCCAAAGGACAAATAGCCAGCGCAATTCCTCCCTTGATAAAACGGCTGATACGTCTACCAGCCATTCGAATCGCCCATCAAGAGAGGACAAGCAAAGCGCTGGTTATGATCAGGCGGGGTTGGGAGGAATTGACGGGGGGCAGGGGGCAGAATGAGCGAGCAAACTCCACAATCAGAACATCCCGAAAAGAAAGCGACGGCCTTGCCTGACCAACCGCACCCGGCACGCAGAACTCCGGTCGCGGATTTCATTTCTCGTATCAGCATCACACAACTGACGCTGGCAGTAATGGTGGTGGTGTTCCTGTGGCAATGGCTGGATGAGCGTCGCATCATCAATGACATGCAGCAGCAACTGGCGAAAAAGATTGCCGAGACGGCAGGCATAAGCAATGCAGACCGGTTGTTGCTGACACAAAGCCAGGATCAGGTAAGTGAATTGTATGCCAAGGTGGCGGCGCTGGAAGCGCGCTATGCCGAGGTGCAAAATCAGCGTAGCGCACTGGAGAATCTATATAACGACCTGTCGGTAAGCCGTGATGAAACCACGCTGGCCGAAGTCGAGCAGTTGCTGCTGAACGCCGCGCAGCAGTTGCAACTGTCTGCCAACGTGAGAGCAGCGCTGATTGCGATGCAGAGCGCCGATGCGCGTTTGCAGCGCATGAACCGGCCGTCATTCAAGGCATTGCGCAAGACCATAGGCCAGGATATGGACAAGCTGCGCGCATTGCCCAGCGTGGACATCATCGGCATCAATCAACAGCTCACCAGAATGATTGCAGCCGTCGATGAATTGCCGCTGGCATATCACCAACGTGTGCCGGGTAATGCGGACGCGCAGGCGGTTCCGCCCAAGGATGAAACAGCAGGCCAGAGGTTGCTTCGTGAAATCTGGCAGGAGACGAAGCAACTGGTGCGGATCGAGAACACCGGCAGTGACGAGATTCCTCTGCTGTTGCCCAGCCAGCAATTCTTCCTGCGCGAAAATCTCAAGCTGCGCCTGCTTTCCGCGCGTATCGCGCTGTTGTCGCGCGACGAAGATATTTTCAGGCGGGAACTGAAAACTACCCAGCATTGGACAGCGCGCTATTTCGACACCAGATCCGCGGCCGGGTCTGCCATGTTGACTGGGTTGAAGAAACTGGCCGCGTCCAGCATCAGCGTGGAATTGCCCGACCTCAGCCCCAGCTTGCAGGCGGTGCGCAACTACCGTTTGACGCGTGAGAAGGCAGCACGATGAAATACCTGCTATGGATCCTTGTACTGTTCGCCGCCGCGGCCGCGCTTGCAACCGCATCGCATAATCAGGCGTATGTGCAGCTGGTGTATCCGCCGTATCGCATAGAGGTTTCATTCACCGTGTTCATTGCATTATTGATGCTCACGTTCGCGGTCGGCTATGGTTTGGTGCGGCTGGCAATCACCCTCCTGAGCTTGCCGGCCCAGGTTCGTGAATTTCGTCTGGAACGCACGCAAGCCAAGGCGCGCGAACTGCTGGACGAAGTGCTTGGCGCGTTCTTCGAAGGCCGCTATGCCGCAGCGGAAAAGGCTGCAGCGCGCGCTATCGAGATGGGCGAAACGTCCGTCTTGCACCCCATCATTGCAGCTCGTTCTGCACATGAGTTACACCAATTCAAGAAACGGGATGCCTATCTGGCTGCTGCCGAAGGCAGGAAGATCGGCGATTCGACGATGCGCTTGATGGCGACCACCAAATTCATGCTCGATCAGCATGATTCTTCCGCGGCACTGGATGCTTTGGAGGAATTGCGCGCGAGCGGGGTCAAAGGCCATCCCGGCGCTTTGTCTTTGGAGCTGAAGGCGCAGCAACTGGCGGGCAATTGGGATGAGGTATTGCGCGTACTCGATCAACTGGAAAAGCGCGCGTCCATCGATGTGACGGTGGCGTCGCAGTTGCGCCAGCAAGCTTGGCTGAACAAGATCCGTCAACAAGCAGATTTGGCCGGTCTGACTGCCTCCCTGAAAAATGTCCCCGCCGATATCAAGAGACAAAGCAGATTTGTTGCTATCGCTGCGCGCGCGCTGATGCAACAAGGCGGAGGGGCACTCGCAGAGCAACTGCTCTCCGCCAGCTTGAATGCACAATGGGATGGTGAGCTGGTCGCACTCTATGGCGAATGCCAATCCGGTGACACGGTGGCGCAAATCGAGCAGGCCGAGCGGTGGCTCGCACTGCACAAGCAGGAAGCAGGTCTGCTGCTCGCGCTTGGCAAATTGTGTCTGCATCAGAAACTGTGGGGAAAGGCGCAAAACTATCTTGAGGCCAGTATCAGCCTTACGCCCAGCCCTGCGGCCTATGATGCGTTAGGCCAGCTCGCAGATCGTTTGGGGAAGCCGGATGAGGCACACAAGTACTATCAGAGCGCGATGTCGGTGGCGAGCCAGTGAAAAGCGAATGTGAACGAAGTACCGCATCTGCTTTGCCAAGCCGCAAGGCGACGCATCACCTTTCACGTCATGGCTGGATGGAGTTATGCGAATAAATAGTATCCGGCCATGGTTCGCCGCCATCCTGGCCGTGCTGAACATAAGCGCCTGGGCAGACGGCACGGTCTATAAATGCAAGAATTCACAAGGTGGCCTGATCTATCAAGAGTCTCCATGTAAACAAAACGTTCAGTCAGTCTCTTCCTGGGCGGCGGCAGATGAAGCCAGGCAGCAAGATAATCAGCCTGACAGGATCGTTAACGAAGTACTTGTCATCAAGCAGAATGACAATGGCCATTATTTCCTGAATGGCACGATAAACGGCAAGGCGCTGACTTTCGTGGTAGATACAGGCGCGTCTACTGTGGCATTGCCCAGGGAGGTTGCGATGTCAGCGCAGATATATTGCAGAGATAAAATTCTGATGCAGACGGCAAACGGTTCTGCCAGTGCGTGTACTGCGATTATTCCCCAGCTCAAGTTCGGGCCATTCCTGATCAAGGGTGCGCTCGCGACGATTTCCCCGAACCTTGCCCAGCCCTTGCTCGGCATGAGCGTTCTGCAGCAATTCAGGATAGAACAGGACAAAGGCGAAATGCGGATTTCGGTGCGCAATTAATTCTTGGGTGAAAAGGTAAACGCATCCGAGAAGAACGCATCATTTGGCAGGTTGCGCTGGGTAGTGAAATCGCGCTGGGCGGCTTCCACGACCACTGGCGCGCCACAGACGTAAACTTCATGGTCGGCCAGATCGCTGTAGTCATCCAGCACCGCACGATGCACGAACCCGGTGCGTCCCTGCCAGGCATCTTCCGGCAAGGCTTCGGAGAGCACCGGAGTGAATTTTATGCCGCGACTTTCCCATAACCTGGCTTTATCCAGCATGTACAGATCTGCCAGTTTGCGCGCCCCCCAGTAGAAATGTATCGGCCGCTTCACGCCGATATGCAGGGCGTGCTCGATCATCGCCTTGATCGGAGCGAAACCGGTGCCGCTGGCAACGAGGATGATTGGTTTGGTCGAATCTTCACGCAGGAAGAAAGTCCCGAGCGGACCCTTGAAGCGCAAAATGTCACGTTCTTTCATGGTTTCGAACACATGCTGGGTAAATGCGCCGCCTGCAATGTTGCGGATGTGCAGCTCGAGGAACTCGTCATCGTGAGGCGCGTTGGCCAGCGAAAAACTGCGCGGCTTTTGGTCCTTCAACAGAATATCGATGTATTGTCCGGCCATGAATTGCAGCCGTTCATTGGTAGGCAGTTTGAGTGAGAGCACCATCACGTCGGGTGCGGGCCTGTGCATTCTGTGCACACGGCAAGGCATGGTTTTAACCGGGATGTCGCTGATCGCATTCACCTCGCGGCATTCGATAATCAAGTCTGAAAGCGGGCTGGCGCAGCAGAACAAGGCCATGCCTGCGGTCTTTTCCAACTCCGTCAAGGCGGTATCCTGATGTTTGCCGTAGTCTACCCGGCCTTGCAATATCTTGCCCTTGCAGGTTCCGCAAACGCCGTCGCGGCAGCTATAAGGAAGAACATAGCCGTTCTTCAGCGCGGCTTCAAGAATAGTTTCGTGTGGTTCAATCGGAAAGCTGTGGCCGCTAGGCTGGATAGTTGTCTGAAAAGCCATGTTGAAAATTGCAGGTTGCGCAAAAGCGTGGATTTTAACGCATAATTCGATGAAATCATGAACAAGACCACCAAGACATGCACATGAGGCGTTTATTGATTGTCGGCAGCGGCGATGTGGCAATGCGCGCCATCCCATCGTTGACGAGCCGTTATCGGGTTTTTGCGTTGGTGCGCAATCCGGCAAACTTTGCAAGACTGCGCGCATCGGGGGCGATACCGGTTCTTGGCGATCTGGATGATCGCGCCAGTCTTGGGCGCATCGCCGGATTGGCCGATGCGGTGCTGCACTTTGCGCCTCCACCCAATACCGGTATGGGTGATACGCGTACGCGCAACCTGCTCAGCAGCCTGTCGAAAATCCATCCCGGGCAAGTGCGCAGGTGTGAATTGCCCAGGCGTCTGGTATACATCAGCACCAGCGGCGTGTATGGTGATTGTGGCGGTGCGTGGGTGAGCGAGACGCATCCGCTCAACTCGACCACGCCCCGTTCGCTAAGGCGCGTGGATGCGGAGAAGCAAATACGCGACTGGGCAAGGCGCAATCAGGTTAATGCCAGCATCCTGCGGGTGCCCGGCATCTACGCTGCGGATCGCTTGCCGCTGAATCGCCTGAAGCAAGGCACACCGGCGATCAGGGACAGCGAGGACAGTTACACCAACCACATCCATGCAGATGATCTGGCGCGCATCAGTGTCTCGGCGTTGCGCCATGGCAAGCCATGTCGCGTGTATCATGCCAGCGACGACAGCCATCTGAAGATGGGCGAATACTTCGACAGAGTGGCCGATGCGTTCGGTCTGCCGCGCGTGTCGCGCATCGGCCGTGCCGAAGCGCAGCAAGTGCTGCCGGAAATGCTGCTGTCATTCATGAACGAGTCGCGGCGATTGACCAACACCAGAATGAAGCGAGAATTACGTGTGGTGTTGCGCTATCCCAATGTGGCAGCGGCGCTGGCTGATATAACGGGTGCACGAATATAGAATAATCACAAATAGACTTGGATGCCATGTGTACAGTCAGGTATCCTTCAAGTCAGGAGCTGCCGTTCACATTTGAATCGGCGAGCTGTTAATTCAATTTAGAATCTGAGATATTCACTAGTTCACTGGTCCGGAGTCCATTTATTATGATCGCACCAATTCCCTTGAGGGATATTCCCCAAACCAATATTTTTCGCAAAGGTGATGTCTTTGTGCTTTTCGGCGAGCTGTTTGGCCGGGGTTACGCCAACGGCCTGGTTAACGAGGCGCGCAAGGTGGGCATGACCATCATCGGTATTACCGTCGGCCGCCGCGATGAGAACAACGCTTTGCGCCCGCTGACCGAAGAGGAGCTGGCCGTTGCCGAAGCCAACCTCGGCGGAAGCATTATCAATGTGCCGCTGATGGCAGGTTTCGATTTGGATGCGCCTGCTGGCGAGCCTACTCCAACCGATCTGCTGGCCAATATGACCCTCAAGAGCTGGCAAGAGGACAAACTGGATTGGAGTCACATAGAAAAATGCCGCGAGGCCGGCGTCAAGCGCTTCAAAGATTCAGTGGCTAAGGTGATGGCTGAACTGGACAGCAAAATAGCCGACGGCAGCAACGTATTCTTTGCCCATACCATGGCGGGTGGCATTCCCAAGGTGAAAGTATTCCTGGCTATCGCGAACCGCATCTACAAAGGCCGTGGCGACCGCTTCCTGTCTACCCGCGCCCTGCTCGACAGTGATCTCGGCAAGTTGATATTGATGAATTTTGACGAGGTTACGGCAAATACATTTCAGTATCTCATCGAAGGTTGTGCTGCAATTCGCGCAAGGCTGGAAAGGACGGGCGGTCAAGTACGCTACACGGCCTACGGCTACCACGGCACAGAGATTCTCCTGAATGGCCAATACCAATGGCAAACCTATACCAGCTACACCCAAGGCCAGGCCAAGATGCGCCTCGAACGAGTCGCCGAAGCTGCGTGGGCTAAGGGGATCAAGGCCACAGTCTACAACTGCCCCGAGATCCGAACCAACTCATCGGATATCTTCGTTGGCGTTGAGCTCTCCCTTTTTCCGTTGCTCAAGGCGCTGAAGAAGGAAAATGGAGGTGCTTGGGCGGATGCACAGTGGCAAGCCTGCCGAGCGTTATTGCATGAAGGCAGTTCGCTCGAAAACCTTTTGAAACAGATCGATGACTACAATGCCAGCAGCGTGATGAAGGAGTTCCGCAATTTCGCAGCCTGGCCGATGGACAATTCAGCGGAACTGGCAGAACTGATGATCGGCACGTCGGAAGAAATCACACAGATGCATCAGGACAGGAAAGTACTGGTTACAGACCTCTTGAGCGCCTTGGTGCTGGAAGGGACCGGGCCATTGATGTTCCACGAGACGTCCAATCCATCCGCACCGGTGCTATGGTTGAATCACGATATCATCGCCAAGCAACTCAACCTGATGCACAGTAAAGGCTGAAGTCCGGTCGGCTGCACCTCCGGTTGTGTGCAGGGTTACGTCTGTGCGATGTACTCTGCCGTGCGGTGGTGGATATGCCGCCTGCGACAACAAATTCCAGAGTATTCACAATATCTGCTGCGAACCTGCCAGCAGTAATGCATGCCGGCGGTATTCTGATCGCGGTCGGCTGGCGCAACGTAGCGCGGGTCAACGGTCCTGACAGGTACTAGCGTATGCTGTCGCAAGACCTTATTGATTCCAGCATTGCCTTACGTTGTTCCGTGGTCTCCGCCTGGCAAGCAGTGAAGATCATCGTTCGCATGGAACTGCTGCCAGCTTTGTCGTCAGCCTCTTTGTTGCACTTGCTTTCGCGGCCCATTTCCCATTTGCTTTGCTCAATCTCGAGCTTTTCGCGGCAAGATTGGGGCAACTCTTCAAGTTTCCTGGCAAGAACAGTGCTCATTGCCTGGTCGGTTTTGACGAAACCAGCAATCTTTGTACTCAACCGCTCATGGAAGGTCTGCGAAAGGGTTTCCAGGCGTGTTTCATAGGCACCAAGAAGGCAAATCCAGGAGTCACATTTATCCCTTACGTCTGTTAGCCAGCGCTGTTGTTCATCGAGAACTTGTCTGCGCTCATGTGGTGCGGAGAGGACAATAGTATTGTGGAAGAGAATGTTGAGACGTTCATCATATTCGGACAATTTTTCGTCCGTACAAATCATGGTATCAATGGGTGAGAGGCGCGCGCCCTGGCATTTTAAAGCCGCAGCATGTCCAATATTGCTATGGACAAATACTAAAAGCAGTAATGAAAACAGTTTTGTCATTGCAGCCATAACAGTTGTTGACAGGACGGTTGCGCTTGGAAATCAAGCTATGCTGCTATAACAGGCATCAAGCATTGAAACTGTTGCTGACGGCAATGAGTTGCTCCAATTTGGCTTTCGCCGCGCCGCCGGTGATCATACCATCGGCTTTCTCCACTCCATCTCTCAGCGAGTCAGCCAGTCCCGCCAGGTAGATCGCCGCGCCGGCATTCAGTTGCACGATGTCACGCGCAGGACCGGGCTGGTTGTCGAGCACGCCGAGCAGCATGTCCCGCGAGGTCTGAACGCTGGTGGCATTGAGTTCTTCCAGCGTGGCAGTGGAGAGGCCGAATTGTCCTGGGTGTATGGTGTATTCGCGCACCTCGCCATTCCTGAGTTCGGCAACCATGGTGTTGCCGGTGATGGTGATCTCATCCATGCCGTCCTCGCCATGTACCACCATAACGCGCTTGCTGCCCAGGCGTTGCAGCACGCGCGCCTGAATACCGACGAGGTCGCGATGGAACACGCCCATCAACTGCTGCTTTGCGCCTGCCGGGTTGGTCAACGGGCCGAGGATGTTGAACAGCGTGCGTATACCCAATTCCTTGCGCACAGGAGCGGCATGCTTCATAGCGCTGTGGTAGTTGGGCGCAAACATGAAACCGAAGCCGACATTTTCGATACACGTCGCGGTCTGCTCGGGCGTGAGATTGATATTCACGCCCAATGCCTCGAGCACATCGGCGCTGCCGGATTGCGACGACACCGAGCGGCCGCCGTGCTTGGCGATCTTCGCGCCCGCTGCCGCCGCGACAAAGGCTGCAGCGGTGGAGATGTTGAAGGTGTGCGCGCCGTCGCCTCCGGTGCCGCAGGTATCGACCAGCGTGCCGTTGTCGGTGATATCAACCTTGGTGGAGAGTTCGCGCATTACGCTTGCTGCGCCGGCGATCTCGCCTATGGTTTCCTTCTTGACGCGCAGCCCGGTGATGATCGCCGCGATCATCACCGGGGAAACTTCGCCGCTCATGATCTGGCGCATCAGCGAGACCATCTCGTCGTGGAAAATCTCGCGGTGTTCGATGATGCGCTTCAGCGCGTCTTGCGGTTTCACGGTTTGCCCTCCAGGAAATTCTTCAGCATGTCATGTCCGTGTTCGGTGAGTATGGACTCGGGATGAAACTGCACGCCGTGCACTGCCAGCGTCCTGTGGCGCACGCCCATGATCTCGTTGTCGTCGGTCCACGCGGTGACCTCCAGACAGTCCGGCAGGGTTTCGCGCTCGATCACCAGCGAGTGATAGCGCGTTGCGGTGAAGGGATTCGGCAGGCCGGTGAACACGCTGTTGCTGTTGTGATGGATAGCGGAGGTCTTGCCGTGCATCAGGGTCTTGGCGTGGATGATCCTGCCACCGAACGCCGATCCTATGCTCTGGTGGCCGAGACACACGCCGAGCAAAGGGATCTTGCCGGCGAAATGTTTGATCGCCTCGACCGACACACCCGCCTCGTTCGGTGTGCATGGACCGGGTGACACCACGATGTGCTGCGGATTCATGGTTGCTATCTGCTCCACCGTGACCTCGTCGTTGCGGCGCACCACCACATCCGCACCGAGTTCGGCGAAGTACTGCACCAGGTTGTAGGTGAAGGAGTCGTAGTTGTCTATCATTAAAAGCATGTTTGTTCCTATTCTTGACTCTTCGTTCGTATCATACTAAAAGCCACCGCTTCGGCAACCTCTATACCGTCCACTGCCGCCGAAAGTATCCCGCCCGCATAACCCGCGCCTTCGCCGGTCGGGTACAGGCCTTTGGTGTTGATGCTCTGGTAATCGTCCTTGTTGCGCTTGATGCGGATCGGAGATGAGGTGCGCGTCTCTACGCCGGTCAGCACCGCATCAGGTAAATCGAATCCCATGATCTGCTTCGCGAAGGCGGGTAGCGCCTCACGTATCGCAGTGATAGCGTAGTCGGGCAGCACGGTGGACAAATCGGTCAGGTGCACGCCCGGCGTATAGGAGGGCAGCACTTCGCCGAATTTTGTCGAGGGTCTGCCCGCGAGAAAATCGCCGACCAGTTGTCCGGGCGCACTGTAATTGCCGCCGCCAAGTTCAAAGGCGCGCGACTCCCAGCGCCGCTGGAATTCGACCCCGGCCAAGGCATCGCCGGGATAATCCTGTTCCGGCGTGATGCCCACGACGATGCCGCTGTTGGCGTTGCGCTCGTTGCGTGAATACTGGCTCATGCCGTTGGTGACCACTCGCCCAGGCTCGGAAGTCGCGGCGACCACCGTGCCGCCGGGACACATGCAGAAACTGTATACTGTGCGCCCGTTGCTGGCGTGATGCACCAGTTTGTAGTCCGCCGCGCCGAGTTGAGGGTTGCCCGCGTTCTTGCCGTAACGGGCGCGGTCGATCAGCGACTGCGGGTGCTCGATGCGGAAGCCGATCGAGAACGGCTTTGCTTCGATGTAGATGCCGCGCCGGTTGATCATCTCGAACGTGTCGCGCGCGCTGTGACCGACGGCCAGCACCAGATGATGCGTCGCGATATGATCGCCGTTGGCCAGCACGACGCCTGTTATTTGCCCGTCCCGTATCTCGATATCGTCAACGCGACTATTGAAGCGTATCTCGCCGCCCAGCGACTGTATCGTTGCGCGCATTTTCTCCACCATGCCCACCAGCTTGAACGTCCCGATGTGCGGATGGCTTTCGTACAGAATCTCTTCCGGCGCACCCGCCTTGACGAATTCTTCGAGCACTTTTCTGCTCAAGTATCGCGGATCCTTGATCTGGCTATACAGCTTGCCATCAGAGAACGTCCCCGCACCGCCCTCGCCGAACTGCACGTTGGATTCCGGGTTAAGCACGCCTTGCCGCCAAAGTCCCCAGGTGTCTTTGGTGCGCTCGCGTACTGCCTTGCCGCGCTCCAGGATCAGCGGGCGAAAGCCCATTTGCGCGAGCAGCAATCCGGCGAACAAACCCGCCGGACCCATGCCGATCACGACAGGACGAGAGGGTAAGTTCCTTGGGGCTTGCGTGACGAAGTGATAACTGGTGTCCGGCGTAACTCGAACATGCGGATCGTTGCTGAAATTCGCCAGAACCGCCGCTTCATCCCGCACTGTCACATCCAGAGTGTAGGTGTACCGGATAGCGTTCGGTTTGTGTGCATCCACGCCGCGCTTGTACACGACATGACTGATCAGCTCATTGTCAACGACGCCAAGTCGTTTGAGGATTGCAGCCCTGATTTCGCCGTCAGCATGGGCTAGCGGCAGTTTGACCTCGGTGAGTCTGAGCATCGCGCTACGGTTCCAGGTCGTTGTCTAACCCCGCCAGTACCATCTCCGCCGCGCGCAGCACTGCGCGTGCCTTGTTCTGCGTCTCCATCCATTCGCTGTCCGGCACCGAGTCGGCGACGATGCCGGCACCGGCCTGCACGTAGAGCATGTTGTCCTTCACGACGGCGGTGCGCAGCGCAATTGCCAGGTCCATGTCGCCGTTGAAGCCGAGGTAGCCGACCGCGCCGGCGTAGATGCCGCGTTTGCTGGGTTCCAGTTCGTCGATGATTTCCATCGCGCGTACTTTCGCCGCGCCGCTGACAGTCCCCGCGGGGAAGGTGGCTTTGAGCACATCCATCGCGTTCAGCCCCGGCTTGAGTTCGGCTTCGACGTTGGAGACGATATGCATCACGTGCGAGTAGCGTTCGATGATCATCTTCTCGGTGAGCTTAACGGTGCCGTTCTGCGCGACGCGGCCGATGTCATTGCGCCCGAGGTCGATCAGCATCAGGTGCTCGGCCAGTTCCTTCGGGTCAGCCAGCAATTCATTTGCGAGTTCGGCATCCTGCTGCTGCGTCTTGCCGCGCGGGCGGGTTCCGGCAATCGGGCGCACGGTGACTTCATCTCCTTCCAGACGCACCAGTATCTCAGGTGATGCGCCGACGACATGGTGGTCGCCCATGTCGTAATAGAACATGTAGGGTGACGGGTTGACGCTGCGCAGCGCGCGATAAAGCGACAGCGGCGAGGCGGGGAAGGGTTGCGCCATGCGCTGTGACAGCACCACCTGCATGATGTCACCGTCGAAGATGTATTGCTTGGCTTTGACCACTGCGTTCTTGAACGCGGTCTCGCCGAATTCTGATTTGGCTTCGCCGCCATGTGTTGCCGGCGCGTGCGGAATGTGTACCGGCAGGCGCATCATGCCGATAAGCTCGCGCAAGCGTTCGAGCGCCAGTTCATAAGCGTCGTCCTGCGCCGGATTGGCGTAGACGATAAAGGTGAGTTTGCCGGACAGGTTGTCGATCACCGCGAGTTGTTCGGTGAGCATCAGCAGGATGTCCGGTGTGCCGAGCGTATCTCTCTTTTGAACTTTGGCCAGACGTGTTTCGATGTAGCGCACCGTGTCGTAGCCGAAATACCCGGCCAGTCCGCCGGTGAAGCGCGGCAGGTTGGGCAAGGGGGCTACCTTGAATCGCGACTGGTACTCGCTGATGAAATCCAGGGGGTTTTCCACCTGATGCGTGGTTTCATTATCGGCATGGGTCAGCGTGACCTGCTTGCCATGCACCGTGATGCGCGTGTCGGCGGGCAGGCCTATGAATGAATAACGCCCGAAGCGTTCGCCTCCCTGCACCGACTCGAGCAGGTAGGAGAACGGCTTGTTGGCGAGTTTGAGGTACAGCGATAAAGGCGTGTCGAGATCGGCGAAAGTTTCCGCAACAAGCGGAATGCGGTTGTAGCCTTGCTCGGCGAGCGATTTGAATTCTTGTTCGGTGATCGGGCGCAACATAAACAACTCCTAAAATATTTCGAAAACAATGGGCGGACGCAATGCGTCCAGTGAGACTGCGCTCACCATCGCCACCCGGGCGTTTTCGAAAACATCGGAGTCTGCTGATCCATCGTGTTAACCACGCTTGATAAGCGGCAAGGCTGCGGGAAGATTCGCAATTACCGCGTCCAGTTCCAGCGTCTCGACCGGTTCGCCGTGATTGTAGCCGTAAGGCACGCAGAACACCGGGCAACCGGCGGCGCGCGCGGCGACGGTGTCGCTGAGTGAGTCGCCGATCAGCAGCAGCTTCTGGATCGGGATGTTGAAAAATTTTGCGGCATGCAACAGCGGCATCGGGTGCGGCTTCTTCTCGGGCAAAGTGTCGCCCGACAGCACGATCTCGAAATATTTCGCCAGACCGGTGCCAGCCAGCAGCGGCAATGTGTAGCGCTCCACCTTGTTGGTGATGCAGCCCATGCGGAAACCCGCCGCTTTCATCGCGTCCAGCCCCTCGATCACTCCGCCAAACGGTTTGCTTTGCAGCAGCAGCTCGGTGTAATGCTTCTCGAAGATCGGCAGCGCGTGGTCGTACAGCGCGGCATCCGGTGTCGCGTGCATGTCGCCGGTCAGTGCGCGCTTGACCAGCCAGCTGATGCCGTTGCCGATATAGCTGGCCAGTAGTTCCTGCGACACCGGCGCGTAGTCCATGTCCCGCAGCATACGGTTAGCCGCTTCGCAAAGTTCGGGCGCAGTGTGCAGCATCGTGCCATCGAGATCGATGACGATGGCCGTGACGCTTACCGGAACGGAAAATCTGGTGATGGCGGTAGCTTGTTGCATCGTGGTTTCCTTATGGAGCAGGTTTTTTCTCGGCATCGCTTTTGCCGGGTACGGCTTGTTTCTTGTCGGAGGTTACGCCCTT
>Ga0209253_10003119_pt1 | contig 14599 bp, 14 predicted proteins | sample FrelakmetBRP12BR_FD_187145 | JGI IMG/M metagenome (GOLD analysis project Ga0209253, IMG submission 187145) | Freshwater lake sediment microbial communities from the University of Notre Dame, USA, for methane emissions studies - BRP12 BR (SPAdes)... | ecosystem: Environmental > Aquatic >...
CGGCTGAGTGCTGATAGCTTTCAAAGGACTGCCATGCGGGCGATGACGGAAAAGGAGATCAGGGCTTTTATCAGGGAATGGACCTGGGGCACCCTGATCGCGGTTGAGGGAAATAAGCCGTATGCGGTTGAGCTTTCCTACGGCAGTGACGGGGAATATATATACTGCGGCTCCATGCCCGGCGGCCGCATGGCGCAATGCGTGAGGAGTAACCCGCAGGTGGTGTTTAAAATCTGTGATTCCGACCGCAGCTACAGCTTTTGGCGGGCCGTCATGGTAGAGGCTGCGGCAGAACGGCTCACCGGGTATGATGAGGTACTCTACTCTGTGCGCTGCATTGCCCGGCAGCGGGGATTTCCCGAAGGCGCCTTTGACAGTATTGCCCGGCGCGTGGCAAATGATCCGGAAAGCAATTCACTGCGTATACCAATCAAAGTGATTGGCGGAAGAATAAGCAGGTGAAAAACAGGGTTTAGGGACTGGGGTTTAGGGAATAGGGAATTCAGAAGGAAGAATTATGAATTATGAATGAAGAGGCGGGGATTAGGGGAAAATGACAAATGCGGAATAAAATTGAAATTGTTAACAATTAAACCATGGCGGAGAAAAGTATGAAGAGAATGAATGCGGTATTTATTATAATCTTATTGTCAGCGGTTTTGTTCGTGCCAGCAATAGCTTCGGCAAAAACCTATGAAGAGTATGGCTTCTGGAGCCAGGGGTGCCTTAACGGCGCTGCATCAGCACTTACCGTGCTCTACTTCCCGGTTAAACTGGGCTATGGTGCTTTTGGAACGCTTACTGCCGGAACAATTAATTTATTCAGCGCGAGATATGCCGCGCCCACGGCGGAAAAGATCGCCCTCACCGCTGCCGGCGGTGACTGGTACATCACGCCACAGATACTGCTGGGAGAAAAAAAGCTTCATTTCAGCGGCTGCGATGACCGGGGCGGCACGGCAATGCCTGCTTATTAACGGCCGGTTAAGGTTAATATCACGCGAGCACCTGCTGGACAAAGCGCTGCAGGCCCAGTTTTTTATTGTTAACCAGCTCCTGCATGTCCAGAAATGATTCCACATAGCGGCACTGTTCAGAACCGTGAGTTTCTGCAAACACTGCTTCATAGCGATTTCTGGCAAGTATTCCCTCATCATAAGCCTTATAGGCGATCTGACTGCCGTGCATGCGGATCGCCTTTCTTTTCAGCTTCACCACGCTTGAAATATCAACTGCCTTTAAGCCCCGTACCCCATACACCCCTCCCCAGACATTGTAGCCGAAGAGCTGCGGGGTGAACCCCCGGATGCTTCTCAGGGCGGTGAGCGTCAAGCGCAAGGCAGCGCCATGAGTCGGATGCCGGTCAAAGGGTGTGGGGACATATACTGTTTCCGGCCGCAAAAAAGAAAGTACTTCCCGAATAGCTTGTACCGCTTCGCTGCATTTTTTAGCATGCAATTCCTGGCTGTTATAATTGAGGAAGATAGCGCCGCAGGCTTTCACGGCTTTAAGCGCTGCCAGCGCCTCGCGCCGCCGGATGCCCGCCACTGCTTTCTTCCCGGCAGCCGGCAGAACTGCGGATGAACTGCGACCGTCAGTCACATAGAGAGAAAACACTGCATGGCCGCTCTTCGCCAGCAGCACCATCATGCCGCCTGCACCGATAACATCGTCATCAGGATGCGGGGCAACGACCAGCACATTTTGCGAAGACCGTTTATATGCCGTTATAGCAAACGGATAGCGGACAGTGATCACCGTGCCGGGAAGACCATGCTGAATCATGGGAAAAGCTCTGCGTGCTTTTTTAGAATAGCCCGAGCCGCCTTCATTTGCTTTATTTCTCTTTGAGGTCTTTTAATTCCGGTGCATCAAACGACAGGAAAACAACCTGCAGCTTGTTCTCGTTTCGCTCCAGTACCAGCCGCACCACAACCGGCCCTTTAGCTTTAGTGAATTTTGCCTGGTAATATATAATAAAATGTTGACTTGCTATCTCCCCCTTCCAGGGGGTTCTGGAGACATATTTTCCGATAGCAGCTCCCAGCAGCCTGGTGTTCTTTTTAAAAACATCCTGCGGATAGGCAGCCTTCATGGATGCATTGAAATCCCTGATATAGTGCTCGTAGTTTTTTGCATTCATAGCTACCAGGATATTCTCGATGATCGGCTCTGCTTCCTTCTGCACCTTTTTGAGATCATCGACAGCAGCTTTAGACGAAACAGCTCTGCCGATTGATGTGGCCGGCTCCTTTATCTTTGAAGCATTTTCATCCTTTGCCCCCAGAGAAAAAACCGCCGCGACTAACAGCACCTGCCATGTAAACACTCTTCTCATCATGCATAGTTCCTTTCCATCTGCTATTATTATTTATTCTTATAGCGTACTGTTACCATTGTTGTTCCCGGATAATACCATTGCAGGATCTGTTCGGCCCGGTATCCCTGACGGGCCATGTTACATGCGCCCCACTGGCTCATGCCGACGCCATGGCCGTAGCCGCTGCCGTTAAATATAAACGATTGGTTATTTCTTTCAACAGTAAAATGCGCGCTCTTTATCTGTGCCGGGCCCGCCAAAAGCCGGAAACTGTTTCCCGAGAGATACGAGGTGTGCTTCCCTTCCTGCAGGGCAAGCCGGGTAATCCGGCCGGTGCGGTCTCTCTGCAGGGGAGTAATAGTTTCCATAACCGGCAGCGCACATCCTGCCTTCTGCAGATGGCCGGCCAGCTCATCTGCGGCGACAGCACCGTCCCACTGGAAGTTTTTCATATCCCTGCTGAACTCATCGGTTCTGGCCGTAAGATAGGCAGCAGGCCATCCCCATATATCTTCCGCCGCTGCCGTCATGCCGCCGCTGTTGGCATGGTACAGGAGCAGTGCCAGTTTCTTATCATAGCTGAGCACCAGGCCTTTTGTCTCATCAACAGCCTTCCGGGATGCGGTCTTCTCGCTGTCCCGCCCGCCATAGACCTGGGATGCCGTGGTTGAAAAAACATCAAACAGTTCCGTGGTTCTTTTTAGTACATGGTACAGGGCATAGGTGCGGGCAGCAACAGCCTGGGCCTGCAAGGCAGCTTCCGGCCAGCTTGCCGGCACCTCTTTGGCGAGCACACCGTACAGGTACTCTTCCAGCGGAACATGGTTCACCAGCACCAGCCGCCCCTCCCGCAGATACGCCCACACCGCGCCGCGATAGGTTTTTTTATTTACCTCAATACCGGCCTCTTCAACGGCCTCTATCCTGACCGGAGTTTTTGCTACCCTTTGGCTGTCAAGGGCGATGCCCTCTTTTCCCGGCCGGCAATAAATCCGCGTGCCGGCCGGTATGGTAAGAAACGGGCCCGGCTGATCAGTAAAAAAGCTCAGGCCTCGTGGCGCTGAAAGCTCTGCCGGCTCTGCATCATCTTTTAACAGGACCCTGATATGCAACGGCAGCTGCTGCTCCAGGGAAACCGTGCTGCAGGCAAACGGCGGTTCCCCTTTTTCCAGCCGCCGCAGTTCTTCTGCGAAAGAATTCTTTTTCGCGTAGGCAGGGAATGTCGTGCGGATAAACTGATAGTGCGCGCGCGCCTGTTCTTTAAGCCCCTGCAGATATAAAATGCGGGCAATCCGGAGGTGCACATCCGGGGTACAGGGCAGCGCGGGAAATGTTTCCACCTGTTTCCGGTAGCATGCCAGGGCCTGCTCATAGCCCTCCAGATACTCATAGTAAATGTCCCCCATATTTTTATACAGGACTGCCGGAACCCCTGTCGGCCCGCTGTTGAGCAGTACATCCCGGTAAAAGCTGAGCGCTTCCAGATAGCGGCCGTTTTGCTGACAGGTTTCAGCAAGGGTAAATAATGTGGCGGGAATAAGAGGTTCAGAATGGGCGGCATTGCTAAGAAGCAAAAAAAGTGAGCAGCAGAGTAACCCTGCCGCACGTTTTCTCATGGTCAATGTTCTTGATAGGGATAGCATGCTTCATACTATTGAAAATTGCCTGCGATGGCAAGCATAAAGCCTTCCTGCAAACAAGCGAATAACGCCGGGCACAATAAAACAGTGGGCAGCGCAGCAGTCTGTTAGCTATGCATACACCCGGTAGTCAATATCAGGGAACAGGTTGTCCCGGCTCTCCACCTCAGCAAGCCACTCTTCATTGATCTCTGCTTTTAAAATCTCTTGCCGCAGGCGGTTAAAATTGAGCAGGTGGGTCTTTGTTCTCCCGACCGCATAGCTCGCCAGGGTTTGCGTCTTCATAATAAATGCCCAGTCACTGCTCTGGGCCAGCAGCAGCTCCCGGGCTGCCTGGTTCAGCGCCCGCAGCGTGATACCGTGAGCGCACGGAAATTTGCGCGCCAGCGCAACCATTCCTTCGCCTGCTTTATGCAGGTGGCGGTAAATCCAGTCATTGCTCTCTTCAAGCCACACCTCGCTGTATCCTTTCCATCCCCAGCTTGACAGTGAGGGCAGTGCCACCTGATGATCGGGGTATTGTGCAAGATACTCGGACGGCGTGATCAGGCGTAAAACAGTCTGGTCAGCAGCTGCTGTGCGCAGCAAAAAATCGAGCCACTGCGGCCCTTCATACCACCAGTGGCCAAAAAGCTCGGCATCATAGGGAGCAGCAATGACGGGCTTTATACCAAGGAAATCGTAGAGGTATGCAGCCTGTTGCACCCGGCTGGTCATAAAATTATCTGCATGGGCGCGCGCTTTAATACGTGCTGCTTCAGGGTCATAGGGGGCCTTGTCCGCTGTGTCGCCGGTGATACGGTAGTACTTTATGCCGGTGCTGACGCGGATGCCGTCCCCGTGGAGATAGGGCTGTATGTAGTCATAATCAAGGTCAAACCCGATATCCCGGTAAAAATCGCGGTAATCGCTGTCACCCGGGTATCCCGCGTGGGAGCTCCACACCTGCTTTGAAGATTCGCCATCCCTGCCGAACGCTGCAACGCCTGACGGGCAGTACACCGGCGCATAGACCCCGTAGCGCGCCCGCGGGGACGCATGGAGAATGCCATGCGTGTCGACAAAAAAATAGTTGAGGTTAAACTCCCTGAGCACCTCATCAATGCCCGGCTCAAAGCCGCACTCGGGCAGCCAGATACCCCGGGGTTCTTGTGCGAAAAGCTTTGTATACTGCGCGACCGCTGTCTGAATCTGGGCACGTATCACCGGGCGATTCCGGTTCAGGAGCGGAAGAAAGGCGTGCGTTGCCGCACAGGTAATTATTTCCAGGTACCCGTGTTCCTGAAAACAGCGAAAAGCCTCCACCAGATTGGCCTGGTAGGTGTGCGTGAAGTGCTGCCGGGCAGCGCTGAACGTATCGTGATAATGAAGCGCAAGCTTTTGAAACAGCGGCTGCGCTGCCGTGCGCTCGATTTCCCGTGCAGACAGCGCTATCAGCTTGTCAAGCTTCTTCAAATACCGCTCCTGCAGGAGCGGATCAATCATCATCGACAGCAGGGTGGGACTTAAAGACACGGTGAGCCGGAACTGAACACCATCCCGCACCAGGCCATCCATCATCTGCAGCAGGGGAATATAGGTCTCGGTCAGTGCCTCAAAAAACCAGTCCTCTTCAAGAAAATCGCTGTATTCCGGGTGGCGGACAAAGGGCAGGTGCGCATGGAGGACGATGGCAAGGTAGCCTTGTTCCATAGTAAAAAAAAGTTCTAACAGGTTGTTGAAAAAGCAGTTTTCTCCCAGGCTGGTCAAAAACATTCAGATGCAAGGCGCGCGAAATCAAGAGGAATGAGGCGTACTTTCCAGTACGTCGCAATGACGAAGGATGAGCGCAACGAAGCAGACGGGTGTTTTTCAACAGCCTGTTAGAAATTAAAATAATGAGCCGCACTATGGTTATAGGCACCGGATATATCTGCTTTTAATCCGGCAGAATTTCCGCGCATGTTAAAAATTCCTTGAAAATACGGCAGGCTTGGTTATAGTTATTGTGTAGCAGATATGCAGCATAAATTAACCAGCAGGAGATTGCATATGGCTGAGCAGGCAACAATACTTGTGGTTGATGATGACCGGGACTTTGTCAATATAACCCGGATGATTCTTGAGTCACAGCAGTACCGGGTGGTCACTGCTGCCAACGGTGAGCAGGGGCTGACGGTCATGCGCATGGAAGAACCTGACCTGGTGATTCTTGATATTATGATGTCTTATATTGTGGAGGGGCTCGATGTGCGCCGGAAAATGGCTGAAGATAAAGCCCTGCAGCACATTCCCGTCATTATGGTCACCTCACTCACCAGCGCCCGAGCCCAGGGAGAAATGCCCAGCCACGACTACATTCCCGACTCAGAGTGGCTCAATAAACCCATAGATCCTGATGTGCTGCTTGAGCGGGTCAGAGAGATGCTTTCGCAGGCGCACCCCGCAGCACGGGGCTGACGGGTGCATGCTTATTTTTATTATATTTCCTGGTGCTTTGCATGCAGCGGCAGCCTGAACCTAAAAGCGCTGCCCCGCCCTGTTTCTGATTCCACGGTAACACTCCCGCCATAGCCGTCAATGATCCGCTTGACAAACGACAGCCCCAGACCGGTTCCGTGCCGCTCCATTTCTTTTGCCCGGGGGGCCCGGTAGAACTCATGAAAAATCAGTTCCTGTTCTTTTGCTGACATGCCGATGCCGGTGTCTTTAACCGTGCCAACTGCCCATCCCTGCTCTTTCTCAAGGATAACCTGCACAGAGCCTCCCGCAAGAGTATATTTAATGGCATTGGATATAAGGTTGGTCCAGAGCTGGTCCATAAGCCTTGGGTTGGTATTCACGACCGGTCTCTCCTGAAGTACAAGACTGACCGAGATCCCCTTCTCCTGCGCCTGCGCCTTAAGCGTTGGAGCTACTTTCTCCAGATCATCCGCCAGGTTATGTACCGTGCAGTGTGTCACGGATATCTCTTCCCGGGCAGATGATAAGTTCATAAGATCATCCACCAGGTCGAGCATGTCCTGGGCCCGCTTCATGGCATTATCAAGGATCTTCTTCTGCTGGTCAGGGGGAACGTAGCCTTTGCGAAGCAGAATGAGAAAGCTGAGCAGGGCGGTGATAGGCGCCCTGAATTCATGGGCAATAGTGAGTCTGAACGCTGCCGGCCCGATGAAATCCTTATCGAATTGATTAAATTCATCAAGCCCTCCCCGGGCGACTGACCACAGCTGCGCTACATCCTGCTCAAAATCCCGCAGCCGTTTCACATCACGGGAAAGCTGCCGTTTTTCAAGCGCCTGATTGACCGCCAGCAGGAGCAGGTCAGTTGAAAAGGGCTTGGCGAGAAAATTAACAGCTCCGGCCTTCATTGCCTCCACCGCACGCTCAACCGTCGCGTACCCAGTCATGACCACGCTCACAAGCTCCGGGTCCTGCTCGCGCAGCGGGGCAATAATATCTATGCCCTGGCCATCAGGCATCATGAGGTCAAGCAGTACCATGTCAAATGACTGCTCCCGGACCTTCTGCAGTCCGTCGTGCAAGGTGAAAGCTGATTCAATAAAAAAACCGTGCCGCTCCAGAACACCGCGGCAGACTTTATGAAGGGCTTCATCATCATCAATAATCAGAATTTTAGCTTTGAGTTCCATGCAGAATCCGCTCCGCCTGCTATACGGTAAATGCGGAAGAGGAGGCCGGCGGCAGGTGCTGCTGCGAAAGCATCACCGGGAGTATGACCGTAAAAGTGGTTCCCTGGCCGAGCTGACTGCTGACCGTGATCTGTCCCCGGTGCGTTTTGATAATGCCATAGACAATTGACAGGCCCAGCCCGGTGCCCTTGCCCACGGGCTTGGTGGTGAAAAAGGGGGTAAAGAGCTTGCCCAGATTCTCTTCAGATATGCCGCATCCGGTATCAGATATCATCACCTCCAGGCGCTGACTATCTATAAGGCGGGTGCGTATGGTGATGGTGCCGCCTGCGGGCATGGCATCAACAGCATTGTCAAGCAGGTTGACAAACACCTGCATCAGCTGCGCCTGGTCAGCCTCAATGGCCGGCAGCTGCGGACTGAACTGGCGAAGAACGGTCACCTTCTTAAAACTTGCCTTATGGGAAATCCCTTCAATGACCTGCTCGATAAGATCGTGAATATCGCATTCCTGCGCCAGCACTTCCTGCTGCCGGGCAAAATTCAGGAGATCAGATACTATTTTCCGGCAGCGGATGGTTTCACTGATAATCATCTTGAGATCTTCCCGGCGCGGGTCATCTGCGGCAATCTCCTTATTCATAACTTCAGCAAACAGCAGGATGGTTCCCAGCGGGTTGTTGATTTCATGGGCCACACCTGCGGCAAGCTGGCCGACTGAGGCCAGGTTCTCCTTGTGCAGGAGCTCCTGCTGCGTCCGGTACAGAGTTTCCACCATGGTGTTAAATGACCGGCTGAGCATGGCAAGCTCGCCCTCTCCGGGGGCTTCCACGCGCACCGTCATATCGCCGTCTGCCAGACGGCGGTTGGCCTTCACCAGCTGATCAATGGGGCGGGTGATAAACCGGGCAATCGGCACCGCAATAATACCGGCGAGCAGAATACAGATAAAGGCAATAATGGCAACGCGCTTGTTGAAATTATGCACCAGCCGCAAAAACGATGATTCGCGGGCACCGACATAGAGCATGCCCACCACCTGTCCCAGATGATCGAGCAGGGGCTCATAGCGCGTTATAAACCATTCATTTACGACGTAGGCACGGCCGACATAGGTACTGCTTTGATTCAGCACCACGTCGCGCACTGATTGTGAGACCCGCGTTCCCACGGCACGCCTGCCCTGTTCGGTCATAACATTGGTTGACACGCGCAGGTCACCGAAAAAAATGGTAACCGTGTCGATGCCGGCAACCTCCTTGATGCGGTCAACCAGAGTAAAATCATTATTAAACAGATACGCGGACAGCACTGCCCCGCACGCCCGGCCATCCCTGTCCCGCAAGGGATACGCGCCGGTCATTGCCAGGCCTGCCGTTCCCTCGCGGCTGTCAAACGGCTCCGGGGCCGCGAGCGGGGTCTCAATAAGCGCAATAGAGGCCTGCCGGTCCAGCCTGACCTCTGAGAGCAATACGGCGGGAATTATTTCTGTTGCTGCGAGCGGCTGTTTACGGGCAAGAACTTCCTGGACAATGGGCAGGCGCGACCAGTTGCCTTTCAGGATCGGCTTTGACAGTTCTCCGGTCGGTGACAGAACCCGCCCCGTGATAATATTTCCCTGTGTGTCAAGGAGAGCTATGAGGTGCGTGCCGCCCAGGGCCAGCACGGCAATTTTGTTGGTGATCTGCTGGTCAATGATCCGCATGGCTGCCGTATTGCCCTGAGCAGCTGCGTTAAAACTCTCGATCACCCACTGGTCAAGGGCCAGACGGTGGCTTATAGCAGCTATTTCATCGAGTTTCAGCCGGTAAAAAGCTTTCGCCAGGTCCATATCGCGGGCCACCAGGTCATCCTCGGCCGCAGCAAGGTAATCCTGTATAACCCGCGAGGTAACCAGCGTATTGAGACCCACGGTCAGGCCGGCGATAACGGAAAAGGAGGCTATCAGGACAATCTGCAGCCGCCCGCCGAACAGTTTTCTTACTATTTTTTTCATACCGGTATACTACGGTTCTAAAAAAACCGGCAGCATGAAGCGAAAGGTGCTGCCCCGGCTAACGACAGATTCAATCTCAAGGGTGCCCCCGTACATGGTCACAATCTGCTGAACAATAGGCAACCCCAATCCGGTTCCGGTTTCCTGCATGGCCCGGGCTGCTTCCGTGCGGTAGAACTCTTCAAAGATGCGCTGAATCTCCTCGGTTGCCACCCCGATACCGGTATCAGAAACCGAGCCTATGATCTGTTTCCGGTTTACGTCAGCGTTAAGTTGTATGGTAATCCGTCCGCCAGCAGGGGTATAGCGCACGGCATTTGAGAGCAGGTTCAGCCACAGGGCTCTGATGTGTTCCGTCTGTGCTACAAGGGCGGGGGAATCGGCGATCTCGACGCAGAGCTCGATCTGGCGCTCATCGGCCTCTTCCTCAAGGCCGGCAGCAACCGTTTCCAGAACGTCTGCTACAGAGACTGTTTCGGTGCGGTGCTTATGCAGGTCCTGCTTGAGCTGAGAGAGCAGCAGCACATCATCAAGGATGGTGAGCAGCTCACCGGCCCGCTGCTCGGCGCGTTCAAGAAATGCCGGCTGCCCTTCATCCGGCACGTACCCTTTGCGGATAAGCTGCAGGGAGTTCTGCAGCACCGCAACCGGCGCCCGCAGGACGTGGACCATGGTCAGCATGAAGCGGCTTTCAATCGCAGCCAGCTTCGACATCTCTGCCGTGACACGCGAAAGTTCCCGGTTCTGCTCTTCAAGCAGCACGGCCCGCTCTGCTTCACGCTTGAGGCGCAGCCGCTCCAGCTCCCGGTTAATAACGCGCAGCAGCAGCTCCGGGGTAAACGGCTTGGCAACAAAATCCTGAGCGCCTTCGCGCATTGCCTGCACCGCAAGCTCAACCGTAGCATAGCCGGTAATAAGTATGCAGATGAGATCCGGGGCAATTTTGCGGGCGTGCTGCAGCACCTCAAGGCCGCTCATGCCGGGCATCATGGCATCCAGAAGCAGAAGATCAAAGTGACCTTCCCGAAGCCGGGCAAGCCCTGCCGGGCCGTTTTCTGCCACCTCAACCTCGAATCCCTGTGCCGTCAGTACACGCCGGCACCCTTCCCTAATGCCCAGTTCATCATCAACGACCAGCACGCGCATAAGAGTACCCATTTATTCCTGCTTGCAGGTTACAACGTAGCAGTGTTTTTTGGCTGCTGTAGAAAAAATCTCGAAGCGATTGATTGAGGTTGATTTATAACAACATCACCGGTACATGTCAAATGCAGAAAGGGGCGGCGTTTTATACTTTTCCCTTACCCTGGTCATGCAACGCACGTGCAGCGCTTATCGCTGGGCGTGATGATTTCGCACCCCCGGTCCCGCACCACCACCGTATCCTCAATGCGCACCCCGCCCCAGCCCGGGATATAGATGCCGGGTTCAATAGTCACGACCATTCCCGCAACTGCCGCTCCCTCTGCAAGATAGGAAACGCGGGGAGGCTCGTGTACTGCCAGGCCAACGCCGTGGCCGGTACCGTGATTGAAATATTTCTTAAAGCCCTGTTGCTCAATATAGCCGCGCGCTGCAGCATCAATGGTTTTCAGCGTTTTCCCCGGTCTGAGCGCGGCAATGGCTCGGTCATGGGCCTCCAAAACAATGCTGTAAATCTTTTTCTGCCGGGCGGTGGGCTTCCCGACGAAAACCGTACACGTCTCATCCGATGCGTAACCCCGGTAAACCGTCCCGTAATCAATTACCACCACATCGCCTGCGGCAATTTTTTTCAGCGAAGCCACGCCGTGCGGCAATGCTGCCCGGTATCCGGATGCAACAATGGGCTGAAAGGCAGGCCCTTCCCCACCGTTTTTTTTCATGCGATATTCAAGCTCGCAGGCAACATCAAGCTCCCGGATACCCGGTCTGATAAGCGGCATAACCTCCTGCAGACTTTGTGCTGCAATGCGTGCAGCCTTTCGCAGCAGGGCTATCTCGGCGGCATCTTTAACCATACGCAGCCGGTCTAAAACATCAGTGCAGGGTTTCAGCGTTACCAGCTGGGTTTCTTTTTCCAGATCATGCAGTTCTGCAACGGTTACATGGCGGGCTTCAAAGCCAAGCGCCCTGAGGTGAAGCTTTTTGATGAGGCGGCCAAGCTCCCTGAACTTCTCCCTGAAGGTAATAACCGTGAGCTGTTTAACCTGCTGCTGCGCCTGGATCGTGTATCGCCCGTCAGTGAGGAAGAACCCTTCCCTGCGCGTGAGCAGAACAATGCCTTCGGTGCCGGAGAAGCCGCACAGATAGCGGACATTTTCCGGGCTGGTGATGAGCATGCCGTCTGTTTCAGCATCAAGGAGACGCCACAGCTTTTTAATCCGTTTTATCATGCCGGGGAGCTACCGTTGAAGTGTTGTATCTCAATTAAAACCCTTTGCAGCTAAATACCACAAAGCTCTGTCTGCAGAGAAGCACTTTCTGTAAACGGGTTGCAGCAAGGACAGCGTAAAAAAAACAGCGGTTTTTGAATGCCAGGAAAATAGAGGTTGGCACTATGGCAGGACGAATACAGGGGCTATCTGTTTGAGGGAACGGCCTCCCGTACCTATAAAAATAACCTGAATAGACGTCGCGCTCTCAGGAAAAGCTGAGCCAGGACAGTATCACCACAACCAGCAGCGGAGCAACGACATAGGCTAAGAAATTAAGAATCGACTCTTCGTTTATTTTAAGCCAGAACAGAGTCTTGTCAATTAAGTTATTCATCGCCTCTCCTCCTTAAAAATAATGCACATATATAAAATCGGTTATTATTTCCTTCACTTAAGGGATTAAAGATAAAAAAAGATAAAATAAACATGCTGTTAACAAAACGGCAGGTTCTGGTGCCTTTAAGTTTGAAGTTAAAGCACGGTCTATGACTGCTTGACTAACTGTGCAGTTCCGTATATATCAAAAATGACCAATGACCATCAGTCACTGTGCAAGGAGACCTGACTCATGACCACGAAAAAGCATCTACCTGCTCACAAGAGTACGCCGGCCTTCATCTGTGCCAACTGCGGTGCGGTATCTCTCAGTCACGACGGTATTTGCAAAATGCAGGGAAAGGGGACCAGGGCAGACTGGTGCGGCAGCACATCCATCAGCACGCCGAAGTTCTGTCAGAATAAAGTCCATACCCTACGCTATAAATGCAAAAACTGCGGACAGGTTGCGGTAAATTCAGAGCTTTTGTGTGAACCCGCGCTCATGTCTTAACGCAACGGAGCACGCTGCCCGCAGCATCCGGCATTACCTTCCCGCAGGAGACGAGCGATGTCCAAGTATGTAATTGTAATTCTCTTATCTGTCGGGCTCACCTTGATGATAAATTCCTACTTTATTATCAAAAATTCTCCCGGCATGCTGAAGCGGATCTGGGCGAATATTTTTCTGCTGATCGGATTCCTCTTCTTTTTCTGGGGCGTGAGCGAGACGATGGTTAAATTTATAGAATATATCTTTAAGCTATCGGCGACAGCCCTCACCATGACAAAGTTCAACCCTTTAAAATAGGGGGGCTTTCGTGATTCGTGGGTCCTGTTCAGCGCCTGCTGCTCTTTTCTATTGACAAGTACCGGGGAGAAAAGTAGAGTATTTTTTGTTGGTTACCAGAAATATGCTAGCAACTGGTTAGATAACCAGTAGTAAGAGTTTATCCCGCGAGGATACGAGTTATTCATAACCAAAAACACCAAAGGAGGACCGAGATGGACATCAATGAACTCGCAAAACGTGTACAGAGACTGGAAGATATCGAAGCCATCAAGCAGTTAAAAGCTGAATACGCGGATGCCTGCGACGATCTGTACAATCCCAAGCGCATGAGAGACCTCTTCACCAAGGATGCGGTGTGGGATGGAGAGAAAGAGGGTTTTGGAAAGTATGTGGGAATCGATGAAGTGTGTAACTTTTTCGACGGCGCAAAAAATACGCTGCTCTTCGGCGTGCACTTCTTCCTGCAGCCGCGCATCAAAATCTTAAGCGACACAGAAGCAGAAGGCGTGTTTTATCTCTGGCAGACCAGCTCCATGGCAAACGGCAAAGATATTTTTCTGTCAGGGCTTGAGTTTGACAAATACCGCAAGGAAAATGGAAAATGGAAAATGAGCCATATGACGCTGAAACTGTTCTATGCCGCGGACATCAAGCAGGGCTGGAAAGATGATAAGCTGTGCGGCTTGAAATAAGCAGGCAGCACTATTGACAGTATAAAAAATATGGTCAGAGACCGAGCTGTTTCTGACCATATTTTTTATCCCGCGCTGTTGCATAGTATCCCATTACGTGTCATGAAAATCTATAATATTGATCCTATGTTTCACTTTCCACTTTTCTCTTTTCACGTTTAAAATCATGGAACGCGCCCTTTTCATTGCAAAACAGAAAAATTTAAAATACCTTACTGCCGACTACCAGCGGGTCTATTTCGGCAACGAGTTCTGTGAGCGTCTCCTGCCGGGCCCGGAAGCTGTTGCAGCAATGCTCAATACCGTGCTTGACCGGGGGCTGCAGTTTACCCTGGTCACGCCGTATGTCACCGACGCCGGTATTCGCGCTGTTGAACGGCTGCTTGCAGTTCTTCCCGATGGAACCGAGGTGGTGTTTAATGACTGGGGAGTCCTGCGCATCATCAGGCAGCAGTTCCCGCGTCTTGAACTGGTGCAAGGCAGGCTCCTCACCAAGCTCAAGCGCGGCCCGCGCATTGCCAATGTCCTTGATAAGCTCCCCTCCGGGGCTCTGCAGCACCTGAAAAGCACCAACCTCGGGGTGCCGGTCTATCAGCGGTTTTTGCAGGAAAATAACATTACCCGGGTAGAGCTTGATAATCCCCTGCAGGGTCTTGATCTGGGCGGCGCGCCGCCTGATCTGAAGCTCTCCCTCTACATTCCGTTTGCCTATGTCTCCACCACCCGCTTCTGCCTGGTTGCAAACTGTGACCTCCCGGAGAAGAAGGGGGTAATCGGCGTATTCCCCTGCCACC
>Ga0209253_10003120_pt1 | contig 14597 bp, 9 predicted proteins | sample FrelakmetBRP12BR_FD_187145 | JGI IMG/M metagenome (GOLD analysis project Ga0209253, IMG submission 187145) | Freshwater lake sediment microbial communities from the University of Notre Dame, USA, for methane emissions studies - BRP12 BR (SPAdes)... | ecosystem: Environmental > Aquatic >...
CCGATCGATCCTTCCATTTATGAACCCCTGATAGCCGGTGGCCAGATCGGCATCCCGGCAGATGCTGAAAAATACTACGTCGAGGCAAACAACGCCATCCGCGAGCTGGTTCCGATGGTGCCGATCGCCCATGGCGGTTCGGCCGCAGCTTACCTCGCAGATGTGATCAATCCGCAGGCCAGCCCACTGACGAGCGAATTATTCGCTGCCACCGATCCGGCCGGCCGTGACACGTTCACCTTCATGCAAGGTGCCGAGCCCATCAGCATGTTCTGCGCCGATGAGACCGATGGCGAGTCACTGCGAGCATGCGAGCAGGTCATGCAATCCCTGTACGCCTACGAGATCAACGGCACTGCTGTCGAACCTGCCCTGGCCGAATCTTGCGTGCCGAGCGCGGACCTTCTCACCTGGACTTGCACCCTGCGCCAGGGTGTGAAATTCCACGATGGCACCACCTTTGATGCCAACGATGTCGTCACTACCTTCACCATGGGCTTGGATGTATCTTCCCCACTCCACAAGGGCAACACCAACCTGTGGGAATACTACGATTACCTCTGGGGCATGATGAACAAGCCGCAATAGGAATTGCTGCAAGAAAGACCCTGTTTCAATCATACGGGATGGTGGATTTTCCCACCATCCCGTATCTGTAAAGGAACAAGCTAACCATGATGATCCAATACATCCTTCGCCGCATCCTGACCGCCATCCCGGTGCTCTTTGGCATCCTCTTGGTCACCTTTGCGCTGGCACGGTTGATCCCTGGCGATCCGTGTAGAGCCATCCTGGGTGAAAAGGCTACCCAGGCGGTTTGCGACCGCTTTATTGCGGCGCATGGCCTAGACAAGCCCATCTACACTCAGTTCGGGGTGTACCTGGGCGAGATCGCTCGCGGTGACTTTGGCATGTCCTTCCGTTATGGTATGCCGGTCACACGGCTGCTGGTGGAGCGACTGCCGACCACATTTGAACTATCATTATCCGCACTTTTTCTCAGTCTGATCATCGGCATCCCGCTGGGCATCATCTCAGCTGTCAAACACAACACTTGGGCCGATGTAGGCACCATGATCTGGGCGAACACCGGTGTCTCCATGCCGGTCTTCTGGCTTGGCTTAATGTTAATGTATGTTTTCTCACTATTATTAAAAGGTACGCCTTTCTGGTTGCCGCCCTCCGGGCGCGTAACAGCAGGATTGTTGGCACCAGCTTTTTATGAGGTTTGGAAATGGAACGTCTCTGCAACAGGCTTTCTACGTAGCCTGCTGGAATTCTTTGGAAGAATGAACATTCTGAACGCCCTGCTCACATCCAACTGGAAACTGCTGGGCGATGCCATCAAACATTTGATTCTACCTGCAGTGGCGTTGGGCACCATCCCGATGGCACTTATCGCCCGCATGACCCGTTCAAGCATGCTCGATGTTCTTGGACAGGATTATATCCGCACCGCCCGCGCAAAGGGGCTGGCACGGCTAGTAGTGGTGCTGAAGCATGCTTTCCGCAACTCGCTTCTGCCCTTGGTGACTGTGATCGGGCTTTCACTGGGAAGTCTTTTAGGAGGGGCTGTTCTCACAGAGACTATTTTCGGACTCTCGGGCGTTGGTCGAACTCTTTATGAAGCCATCACCGCCCGCGACTACGGCATCGTTCAGGCCTTCACCGTGGTAATAGCTGTTTTCTTTGTGGTACTCAACTTGATCGTGGATATTTCTTACGCTTATCTCGACCCGCGCGTGCGCCTGAACTAGGACTCCCCATGACCACAACCCAAACCCAAATACCCAAATTGGACGTGGAAGGAATTTCGCTTAAATCCGTCAGCTTGTGGCAAATCACCTGGCGGCGGCTGTTCAAGCGCAAGTCGGCCCTCGTTGGCATGGTCATCTTGGGTATTCTTGTGATAATTGCCCTGACGGCTCAATGGCTGGCTCCTTATTCCCCCTACCAGGTGCTGATTGGCTTGGAGCCGGTGAAACAACGTCAGGCTCCCTGTATTCACCTGTTGGGTTGCCCAGCCGATCAGCCGCAGCACATCGCCGGCGTCGATGGCAATGTGCGTGATCAGTTCAGTCGGCTGCTCTACGGCACGCGCCTAAGCTTGATGATCGGCCTTTCGACGATCTCCTTTGCCATCGTCATCGGTACTATTTTGGGGGCGCTGGCGGGTTACTTTGGCGGCTGGGTGGATACGATCATCATGCGCGTAATGGATGTGCTGCTGGCCTTCCCGTCCCTGCTATTGGCGATCGCCATTGTCACCGTGCTCGGACCGGGGTTGATCAACGCCCTGCTGGCCATCGGTATCGTTTCCATCCCGTCTTATGCCCGCGTGGTGCGCTCCAGCGTCATCTCGGTTCGCGAGATGGATTTCGTCTCGGCCACCCGTGCGCTGGGCGGCAACTCTTACGAGATCCTGTTCAAGCGCATCCTGCCCAACGCCTTGACCCCGCTGATCGTGCAAGGCACGCTCGGTATTGCCACTGCCATCCTGGATGCAGCCGCTCTGTCCTTCCTGGGCTTGGGGGCACAGCCGCCCACGCCAGAATGGGGCTCGATGCTGGGTGCAGAACGCAACCAGGTCTTTACCGCCCCGCATCTGGTCTTCTACCCTGGTTTGGCCATCATGCTGACCGTGCTTTCCTTCAACCTGCTGGGCGATGGTCTACGCGATGCCCTCGATCCCCGCTTGGCTCACATGAGCGGGTAGACCTTTCCACATAATATAATCAGAGACCTCCGTGGAAAAAAATACTCTCTCCCCTCTCCTGGAAGTAAAAAATCTGCGTACATATTTCAAGTCCGAGGATGGACTGGTGCGCGCCGTGGATGGCGTGGATTTCCATGTCATGCCTGGTGAAGTGGTTGGCCTGGTGGGTGAATCGGGCTGCGGAAAGAGCGTTACCTCACTCTCAATCATGCGCTTGATCGTCCCACCTGGCTACGTGGAGTCTGGTGAGATCCTCTTCGAAGGGCGTGACCTGTTAAAAATAAGCGAAAAGCAGATGCGCAGAATTCGCGGTGACCGCATCTCGATGATCTTCCAACAACCCCAGACCAGCCTGAACCCGGTTTTCATGGCTGGCGACCAGGTGGCTGAGGTGATGCGCATTCACCAGAAGGTAAATCGCTCCGGGGCTTGGGAAATGGCCACGGAGATGTTCACCCAAGTAGGCATCCCCGATCCGGAACGGCGGGTGAAGTCCTACCCGCACGAGCTATCAGGTGGGATGGCACAGCGCGTCATGATCGCCATGGCATTGGCATTGCGGCCGGCCCTGCTACTGGCCGATGAACCGACTACCGCCCTGGATGTTACCATCCAAGCCCAGATCCTTGACTTGATAAAAAATCTGCGGCAGGAAGTGGGCGCCTCGATCATTCTCATAACCCACGACTTGGGCGTTATAGCTGAATTGGCGGAACGTGTTGCGGTGATGTACGCCGGACAGATTGTGGAGGAAACCAGCACCGAACAGATATTCGACGAGCCTCTGCACCCTTATACGCTGGGGTTGATCGGCTCTATCCCTGTTCTCACCCGGACTGTTGAAATGCTGGAAGTGATCCCCGGATCTGTACCTAACCTTGTAAACCTGCCGCCCGGCTGCCGCTTCGCCCCTCGCTGCAAGCATCGCTTGGATTACCACTTGGAGATCTGCAACCGGACCCTGCCCGAGCTGCGGGCAGTGAAACCCGGTCACCTGGTTCGTTGCTGGCTTTACCAGGATGCTGATGGCCACCCTGCACCGCTGATTGTTGGAAAGTGAATTGCATCGGAGCTGTACAAAAGATGAGTAAGGAAACAATGGATTCGCTGGTAAAGCAACAGGAATTGCTAGTAGTCGAAAACCTGGTGACATATTTCCCAGTGCGTGCCGGACTCTTTCAGCGCGTGGTCGCCTGGGTGCAAGCTGTGGATAATGTCAGTTTCGGCATTCTACCAGGGGAAACCCTCGGTCTGGTGGGTGAATCAGGCTGCGGGAAGACCACCGTAGGTCGTACCATTCTGCGATTGGTGGAGCCTACTTCGGGGAAGGTGACCTTTGATGGACGCGAGGTTTTTAAGTTGAAAGGCCAGGCGCTGAAGATGCTGCGGCGTGACATGCAAATCATCTTCCAGGACCCGTATGGCTCGTTGGATCCGCGTGTCCCGGTGGGTGAATCCGTCATGGAAGGATTGAACATACACAAGGTTGGTCAGCCGCATGAGCGCCTGGATTTAATGATGGACACCTTTCGCAAGGTTGGATTGGAAAGTTACCACGCCCGTCGCTATCCGCATGAGTTCTCTGGAGGGCAGCGTCAACGCATCGGCATTGCCCGCGCACTGGCCTTACGTCCCAAGTTCATCATCTGTGATGAACCTGTTTCTGCGCTGGATGTATCCATCCAATCTCAGGTACTCAACATCCTGAAGGAACTTCAAAGGGAGTTCGGATTAACTTACCTGTTCATCGCCCACAACCTGAGCGTGGTCAAACACATCTCCGACCGCATTGCCGTAATGTACCTTGGTAAGATGGTCGAATTGACCACACGTGATAATCTATTCGCCAATTGCCTGCATCCTTACACTCGTGCGCTCATGTCTGCCATCCCTATTCCGGATCCGCATCTGAAACGCAAACGTATCATTCTGAAAGGGGATGTCCCCAGCCCGATTAACCCGCCCAAAGGCTGCCACTTCCACCCGCGTTGCCCATCTGCGATGGAGATTTGCTCCATTCAAGAACCAGCCTTCAAATTCGTTGAGAAGGGTCATCTTGTTGCCTGTTGGCTTTACCAGGAAACAGGTTCCGGAAAAAAAGTCGGAGCTTCCTGAAAACACACCGACTGATTATTAATTCGCAAACGTAAGGAATAATCACCCGTTTACCGAAACAAGGCAAGATTCTTTTTTTGATGACTATCGAGGAGTGGAAGTAGACGTGAAGTGCTAGATATCTGGGGCAGGGGAGGGGAGATCAACCGTCTGTGTGAGATCGTGGATCCATTTACGCGAGAAGTACCGCCGTAAACCGAGCACACACTTTGTGAATTCCTCTGTCATTACCATCAAATAGACCAAGTAAACAGGAAGGTGCAGGACCAAGCCTCCCAGGATGGCCATCGGAACACCCAAAATCCAAATAATAACGCCATCGAGTACGAGCGAATAACGTGTATCGCCTCCACTGCGCATCATTCCAATTACCAATACCATATTTTGGGAACGTACAACCACCCAGAACGCCAAAATGATTAAAGCTCGATTCGCATAAAGGGCCACATCTGGCGTGATTTTATAAAGCCCGATGAGTGGTCCCTTAATACCAAGGACAATTCCACAAACGAGAAATGCGAAAATGAAGGTCAGACCAAGCGTTCTGCCAACTTCTCGATAAGCGCTTTCTTTTTCGCCGGCCCCAATTTTATGACCTGAAATGATCGCGATGGCACTGGAAAGGCCAAAGAATGGTACCAACGCCAGGTTGTCCACTGTACCTACTATGTTCATGGCAGCAATGGATGTAGTTCCTATGTGTGCGTATACTACATTATAGGTTGTGATCGCTAATGACCACATTAATTCATTCAGAATAACGGGAAAAACTGGTTTGAAAATTCTTCCTATAAAACTTGGATTAAAACCAAGCAGTTCGCTGATTTTGGCTGCTACAGGATACTTTTTTCGATAGACAATAAGTACGATGGCAAGGCATTCCGAAATCCGCGCTATGACAGCCGAAACAGCCGCACCACGGATACCCATGGCGGGTAATCCTAAGGCGCCAAAAATAAGAACGTAATTGAGTGCGATATTCAATGCTAATGCAGAAACTGTAACCAGCAAGGGAAGCTTAACTTCCCCGATACTTCGCAATACGGCAGCAAAACCGGAAGTAATGGAAAAGAACAAAAAAGCCCAGGCGTATATTTGTAGGAATTCGGCACCCAACGCGATTACCTGTGGATCGTTGGTGAAAATACCAATGATTCGGGTAGGGATAAGTTCGCTTAAGAGGAGGAATAAACCAGCTATTAAAATACCCAAATAAAGACACAGCCCGAGTACTTTTCTAAGATTCTTTATATCCTTGTTTCCCCACAATTGTGCGGTGAACATGGCTGATCCACTGCTAATTCCGAATAAAATGAGCGTGAGCAGGAAAAATACCTGGCCGGCCAGTCCCACAGCTGCGATGGAAGCATCGCCAAGTTGGCCAACCATCACATTTCCCACCATGCCCAAGGAAGCCGTTAACAGGTTCTGTAATGCGATCGGGACAGCCAATTTATACAGCTGTGTAAAATATTCCCTGTCACGATAGAAATTAACAACGCGATGGAATGGATTCCCGATGTTTTCCACGAAGCAAGTCTCCTGATAATAGCTGCGCTATTATACCTGAGGGGATCATGGAATGATTATGATAAGATAGCCCCGAGGTTCTTATGTCACTATCGATGGAAAGCCCTGCCGGTGCGCGAACGGTCATTAACGGCCACGCAATGGATTACTTCGCCGGTTCGGGCTACCTGGGTCTGCAAAATCACCCCGAAGTAGTAAATACTTCCGTGGCTGCTCTGCAGCGCTATGGATTTTCAACTGCTACATCACGCGGTGGTTATGGGGAGCACTTTATTTACAATGAGTTGGAGCGGGAAGCTTGCGCTTATTTTGGCGCCGAAAAGGTGCTATATTTTGCTTCTGGTTATCTGGGAACTTCCATCTTAACCCAAGCCACCAGGAATCGTTTTGAGCATATCTTCATCGATTCATCAGCACACTTCAGCCTTTGGGAGGCCGCGTACGGCGCTAATTTGCCCATCACAACTTTCCAACATGGTAATGCGCAGAGTCTGGCAGAGCATTTATACAACGAGTTGCGTCCGCATGAACGTCCGCTGGTCCTAAGTGATGGAGTTTTCCCAGTCTCCGGCGAAATAGCCCCACTTCCTGATTATCTGGCATTGGTAAAACCATTGCAAGGATTGGTCTATTTGGATGATGCCCATGCCGTGGGCGTGTTAGGCGAGAATGGGCGCGGCACGCCAGAATATTTTCAAATCCAGGACGAGGCTTGTTCCTCTTCGGCGACACTGGCAAAGGCGTTGGGTGGTTTTGGGGGGATCATCTGGGGTTTGAAAAGCTGGGTTGAACGAATCGACCATGCTTCCAGTATTTATGCTGGAGCCAGCCCGCTGCCCTTGGTGGTGGCGGCAGCATCAGCTCGAGCATTGGCTTTAGCACGCAGCACACCCAAACTGCGTGAAGACCTTCGGGATAATGTCAAACAGGCACGCAATGGTCTGCGCTCATTGGGGTGGGACTTGCCTGATTCTCCCATTCCCATTATCTGTTTAGGAAGCCGTATGGGGATTAACTTGGGACTGATAAGAAAGAATTTGTTCAAGCAAGCCATTGCTGTGGAACTGGTACGCTCCTACCCAAGTACTCCGGCCGGTGGTGCCCTGAGAATCGCAATCTTTGCCACCCATTCTCATGCACAGATCGAGCGGCTGATCAATGAAATCGGGCATTTCGTATAGCTTTATGTCCTATTTCTCAAATATTTCATGATACCCCTGATCAAGCTCGTCATTCGAAAGATGTGCGTAACGCTGTGTCACCTGAATATTGGCATGGCGGGCTAATTCCTGTGCCAATTTGAGATTCCCTGACGCACGCAATACTGTGGTAACAAAATAGTGTCGAAACGAGTGGGGGGTGATGCGGCCTTCAGCCTCGTCGCCCAGCGCCTGGCGTACCCGCTCATTTACTATATTCCTGCCCGTTGTAGTTGTGATCGGTTTTATTTTTTTCCCCGCGCCTTTATCATGCCGGGCGAAAAGCGGCAGGGAGGGCAGGGGGCGTCCAGAAGCACCATCAATTTCAGACCGTGTTGCAAGATAATCCTTCAGCGATCGCATGCTGCGGGTCGAAAAGCGCACAACTGCTTGTTTATCGCCTTTGCCGATGACAACCGCACGGCCCTCATTCCAGTCTATGTCGCCACGCCGCAGGTTGCAAGCCTCATGGACACGCAGGCCGGTATCTGCCAATGTTAATAAAAAGGCCCGATCTCGCATTGCGCGTAACCGTAAGGATTGATTGTCTGACAAACTATTAGTGAGATTATTCACAAATTCAAGAACTTGCTCAATCTCTTCCCGGGGAAATTGTGGCAGGCGTTGGCCTGATCTTCGGGCACGTTGTAAACGCAGCAGGTATAACCGGGGGAGATTTATATCTGAATATTTTTCCGCAGCCAGGAATTTGAAAAAGCCAGTGGTTGCTGCAAGATAGAGTTGTTCACTGGCAGGTGAAAACTCTTTTAATGCAATTGCCATCCAGGTCATCGCATCTTCTGTTAAAACTGATGCGGGAGAGACCTGTGGATCTACGCCATTTTCTTTCATTACATCGATGAGGATGTGCATGGCATTGGCATAGGTGCGTCCTGTATTGAGACTACGTGCCTGTTTGATTGAATCCAGGTATTTTTCGATAGCCTGAGCGACTGTACAGCCTTCCATTTAGAATATCCTTATGCTTGTGATAATAATACTTATCGAAAGCAATAATAGTATAAGATACTTATTAAATTACGTCAAGCCCCCTCCCCCGCGGAAAATCCTATCAAAGCCCAAGAGACAAGAAGTCGCAGGTGTAAGAAATTACTTGGGAAAATATTCAGCTAATCTTATTTCTTATGCGATTCTCTATTCTATACTCACAATTTCCCCCTGCCCCTCACCTGGGCTTATCATATGGAAGGTTTGATACATTATGATCTTCTTCAAGGATTTGGTAAGAGCCTTAGGTTGATTTCTGCCACATCCACCATGTGGCGTGAGAGATCTTCCCTTAACTGGTTTATATCTTTACCATAGCGCAATCGTCTTGCCAGGAAAGCAAACTCTTCACTATCATATGGCGGGATGTTATTATCCTTGGCATTTCCGCGAACAACCCGCAGGGCATCGATCAGCCAGCGCAAGAAGGTATGAGCTTTCCGCAGACGCGTATAATCATCGGCCGAAAGTATCCAAATTTTTGCTAACGCGGCCATCGCTAATCGGGTATTCGTCGATCGTAAAGATGGATGGGTTGCACCATGGGTGATCTGCAGTGCCTGTACTGTGTATTCCAAATCCACCAGGCCACCAGGACTATATTTTGCGTTAATAATCCCGGCAGCAACAAGATGGCGGATTTGCCGTTCACGCATGGCACGCATTGCAGTGATATTAAACGATTTTCCATTGTAAACGAATTCATCCCTCAGTTCGCATACATTTCCGCCCAACACCTGATCGCCTGCAATTGGACGGAGTTTAACCAGAGCCTGGCGTTCGTATTCCCATGCCGGCGCCATTGGTTCAAAATAGCGTTTATAAGCTTCCAAGGATACGGCCAAACTGCCGGCTTTGCCATATGGCCGGAGTCGTAGATCAATATTAAATATTCCATCTTTACGGGCTTGGATGGATTTTACAAAAGACCGGACCAATTCCTCAAAATATTCGCTTGTGGAAAAATTATTCCGGCCCGTGGTATTACCTATGCCTCCATAAATCAACATCAATTCTATATCGGAAGCAAAGCCAAGCTCGCGTCCCCCACATTTACCAAGCGCAAAAATGGTGGCAGGGCATGCATGGCCATCCTGTAATAGTGGAATACCGTATTCCTGTTCAATCTCTTCTCTACAATGACCATAAACCGCCGAGACTACCACCTCAACGAGATCGGTCAAACCAAACGAAAATTCCCAAAATTCAGGCGTATACCCCAAGATATGACGCATGTCAATTCGGAACATTTCACGATCTTTAAAAGCATTCAACGCCGCGCGCCAATCATTCGACGATTTCACAGCCGCTTCAAGCTCATCCTCTAGTTGTCGACGTTCCTTGTTAGCGGCTAAAGCATCCACATCCCGCACAATTGGGAAAAGGTTGGAATACTGCATGCGCAAGAAATCGTCCCAAAGAAAATCACTCACGCCAAGTAACTTGGCAAGGGCATCCAGTACCACTGGGCGATCAAGTTGTGCGAGTTCTTCTGGCCAGTTGGGGCGCTCGAAAAGCTGGCCGAGAAATTCTCGAAAATGCAACAAGGCCGATTCCGGATTGGGTGATTGGGGTAATAGATGCGTGAAATGCTTGATAAGAACTGTTGCAGTGCGCAGCTCGCGTTGTTTTTCAGATGATATGATCTTGTTTCCTTGATCATCTGTAACGTAGATCGTATCGTTGACCCGGGTACCGATCGATTGTACAAACATCCGGGCAATGTTGACATGGTTCATTGACAGGGCATTGCTTAATTCGTAAAGAAATCCAACTGTGTCTGTAGTCCCAATTTTCATTACGGTATATTTTTCAGACGATTCGTTGTCGATCTCGATATCAATCGGGTAAAGAGGAGTTATATTACTTTTCATTTCTTGAAATAATACGCCCACTTTTTTCGCTAGTTCTCCACGAGCTTCACGGCGCTGACCAGTCTGTATTTTTAATAGCAAGGCTTTTAGATCTTCTGAATATTGGATCCAAATTTCTGGTTTCAACGAATCGTTGTGAACCGATCGAACAACAAAAACATCAACAATCTTGGATCGTCCTGCTTGTATCGGAATTTTTGCACGCTGCGCTTTCCCACTCGTAACTGATTTTGAGGTGTGTATATTGACGGGCTTTGAAATTGCCAATTCATTAGTTAGGGGTTTATTACCCTCCAGCGGCTCATAGGTAAATATCTGGCCTTCAATGATGTCAAGTCCATATATGAACATCAAACCGCAGATCAGGGACAATTCACCCAGGTAGTCATAACCGACCACAGTGACACGCCAACGTGTGTTATCTAGAGGTTTGGCGTCTACAATTACAATTGAATCGCCTCTGATCTTATCGATGAGCAGCGCGTGTTGTTGAATCTCCTCCGGACTAAACGTAGCCGTATAGGACGCATCCATTCGGGCTACGTGCTGAAACATTTGTGGAGAAGCCCCGGGAAGATTCGCTAATTCTTTTATGGTTTCATTCCCCACTATTTTCAGGAAGATCGATCGTATTGCGCGGCAATGCCGTTCGTAACGCTCAATGAATTGCTCGCCTGCTTGTAAACCTTCGAAGCCAAGTCTTCGAGCTAACAGTGTTATGGAAACGGAATCCGAAGGCAATGTGGAGGCTTGTCGGTAGTCGATCATCTGTAAGTAGTGTTCAGTGGTTCGCAAGAAGTTATATCCATCCATTAGGGTGTGCATTTCCGAGGATGTCAACAAACCCGCCTCCCTCAATTGTGGCATGGCTTTCATGGTCGCACGCGTCCGAATGGTCGGATGGGTCATCTGCAAGTATTGAACAACAAATTCGACGTCCCGGATCGACCCCTCGCCCAGCTTAACCTCTCCCCAGCTACGCCCTTTTTCCTGTAACAGTTCCTCTGTCCGTTGCTTCATGGAAAAGATGCCGGCTCGTACTTCTTCTGCGGATGCGCGAAAAAGAAAAGGCTCGATTTCTTTTCGTAGTTCTTCGCCAAAGGAAATGTTACCTGCGATAGCCCTGGCCTTGAAAAAGGCTTGTTTCTCCCATAATCGGGCATGCTTATGCATGTATTGGATATAGCCATCCAGTGAGGAAACCAAGGGACCATCATACCCCCAAGGCCGTAAACGCACATCCACCCGATAAAGGAATCCCTCCGTGGTTGTTGCAGCTATATTATGTATTAGTTGTTTTGACAGCTGGATGGTATCGTCCGAATTTCTCTTCGCAGCAAATACCAAGTCAATATCGGAACTATAATTAAGTTCCCGTCCGCCCAGCTTTCCCAACGCGAAAACAACAAACCCTTCAGGTTTCGTCCTTGTCTGATGGTATGCAACATCTAGACAGGCACGTACCATTCCAATCGCCAATCGGGAAAGTTGGAGCGAAACAGTTTGTAGGTCGAATAAACCTTGAAAATCATTTATTCCAATCCGCAGAAATTGGCTGCGTTGGTAGCGGCGTAACATATCCAATTTATCAAGATCCGCTTTATTAGGCCGGATCGTGGAAATCGCCTCTGTATGGAATTGCTCGATGGTTTTTCGTTCAGTCAATCGCTCACGGTTATGCAAAAGCTCAATTGCTTTTGGAGAGCGTAATAGAATCTCGGTCAGGAATGGGCTGTTAGAGAAAAGTGTGATAAGAATTTCGATGACACGCGGATTCTTTTCAAATTCAGAAAAGAATCCTGAGCCATAAGCATCCATAAATCGTTCGAAATTCATCAATGAACGGTCAGGATTAGCCGCCGACCCAAGTGCTGTTATCAAAAATGGGAAAATCGCCGAAAAACCTGGCAGGTTCTTAAATTCCAGCCGTCGTAGGATGTCTCGTGCAAGCTCCCAATCGTGAAATCCGAGCTTTTGCAGAAATGATTGGGTTCTTACTGCATCGTTCAAATCATCCAGAATTGGAAGGGATTGTCCATCGTCGATCATCAAAGAGATTATACCGTAGAGATTCTCTGAAGCTAATTTGTACGAAGAGGCCCTAAGGAAATTGGAAGAGGGTTTCGTTGGACAGGTGGAACGGGAATCAGTATAATCATTCAAAAGGAGATACACGAATGGGTAATTCAGTTAATGATTTACTTGAAATGGCAAAGAGTGTCAAAATGGTGGATCTGCGGTTCATCGATCTTCCCGGGACATGGCAGCATTTCTCCATTCCAGCGCACCGCCTGACTGCAGACCTTTTTGAGGAAGGAATTCCATTTGACGGATCATCCATCCGTGGTTTTCAGGAAATCCATGAATCAGACATGCTCCTTATCCTTGACCCGGATACGGCGTTCCTGGATCCGGTTGCTGAAATTCCAACCCTTGTGATTGGCTGTGATGTTCATGATCCCATCACCCTCCAACCCTATAGCCGGGACGCTCGTTACGTTGCCAAAAAAGCCGAAGCCTATTTAAGACAGACTGGTATCGGCGACATTTGCTTCTTTGGTCCGGAGGCTGAATTCTTCATTTTTGATAATGTCCGTTATGCCAGCAATACGAATGAAGCTTTTTATGCCGTCGACAGCTCTGAAGGTTGGTGGAACAGTGGCGAAGCCGGGAAGCCTAATTTTGGTGCCCAGATCCTCCCCAAGCGAGGCTATTTCCCGGTCCCCCCGGCTGATTCCCTGCAGACTCTTCGCAGCAAAATACTGATGGCACTTGAAGATTGTGGCGTCGAAATGGAGATTCATCATCACGAAGTTGCCACGGCCGGCCAGGTGGAACTTGGCATGCGCTTCACCACCCTCACCCGCATGGCCGACCAACTCCTTATTTACAAATATATTGCCAAGAATGTCGCCCGTCAAAATGGCAAGACGGTGACATTTATGCCCAAGCCTGTCTTTGGTGATAATGGATCTGGAATGCATGTTCACCAGTCCATCTGGAAGGGGAAAAAGAACATTTTCTATGATCCCTCCGGTTATGCCCAGCTTTCCGATACTGCCAGATACTATATAGGGGGGCTGCTCAATCATGCCCCGGCACTTTTGGCAATTACCAATCCAACTACGAATTCTTATCGTCGTTTGGTTCCTGGGTTTGAAGCCCCCGTAAACCTGGCATATTCTCAGCGGAATCGCTCTGCTGTTTGTCGGATTCCGGTAACCAGCAGCGAAAAGACAAAGCGGATAGAATTTCGCGCTCCTGACTCGACCAGTAATCCTTACTTGTGCTTCTCGGCTTTGTTGATGGCCGGCCTGGATGGCATCCAAAATCGCATCGATCCAGGCGAGCCGATCGACAAGGATTTATACGAATTGCCCGCTGAAGAAGCCAGGCTTATTAAGCAGACCCCAGGTTCTTTAAGTGAAGTATTTGATGCTCTTGAGAAGGATCACGATTTCCTACTTAAAGGTGATGTTTTTACCATGGACTTGTTGGAAGCGCATGTAACCTACAAACGTCAAAACGAACTTGATCCTGTGCGTATTCGACCTACTCCTTATGAGTTCTCGTTATATTACGATATTTAAACAACTGTAATTACTGAATGATGAGAAAAGGATGCCGAGAGAAATTTCCTCGGCTCCCTTGCTTTTGGACAGGGTTTTGTATCAGAAGTGTAATTTTCCGGAATATTTTGACTGTACAATCACAGCATGAACGAACTTGCCATTCACAAGTGTCCATTCGTGATGCCTTCTGGGATTCATATCAATTAACAAATGCCCGGGTGGCCATTTTCCATCTGTGGCAGCAGGTTGCAGCGAGTCGGTATGGGATTGGATGGCAACACATATCTATATAACAATCCACTGCTTTGTAAAGGTGGTATAACCCGGCGTTCCTGGTTCATGGTAGCCTGCTGCCCTTCCAATCTGTCACGTACCCTGGCTTCGTTGGGAAAATATTATTTTTTCTTATGAGGCCGATAAGCTTTGGATCCACCAATATATTGGAAATCGATCGACAATAGCCCACGGAAGATGGACGGTGGATTTGAGTTCCATGCTTCCCTGGCAAGGTAAGAGCACCATTTCCATGGGCCTGGTTTCTTACTCGTCTTTCACCTTGCATTGCCGGATACCATCCTGGACT
>Ga0209253_10003121_pt1 | contig 14594 bp, 11 predicted proteins | sample FrelakmetBRP12BR_FD_187145 | JGI IMG/M metagenome (GOLD analysis project Ga0209253, IMG submission 187145) | Freshwater lake sediment microbial communities from the University of Notre Dame, USA, for methane emissions studies - BRP12 BR (SPAdes)... | ecosystem: Environmental > Aquatic >...
TATCCGTATGAGGAAAGGTGGACGGTGTGGCAAGCGCCAGGAGGTCTATTTCGATAAATGCTGGTCTGTGACGAAAAAATACTATCATAGGGATCGCTGGAACCCGAAGCGAAAAAACTGGCTGACCTGCTCGAGGGCGGTGCCCACGGCATGCTTACACGCTGAGACAAGCGCAAACCAGCGTGGACTTTATCGTTGCGCTGGCCGCGGAGGTGTTGAGCAAACTGAATGCCGCTAAAGACGCAGCGGGTATTTTCAACGCTGCCTGCCTCGTTTAGTATCCCTGCCCCAGTGGTTCGCTCGTTTAGCCTGCTAGGGTTTCTAGTAAACTGTATAATCATCAACCTTATAATTTTACCGGAGTCAGTTTGATGGAAATGAATAGGCTTAATGGCATTATCCAATCTGCCCGCAAAGATCTGCCCAATTCAAGCAAGACGGCGGTGGCGATCGACCAGGGAGCCTCCTTGGAGGAGATCTCGGAGTGCGCCGAGGAGGAAGGGTTGCATGATCTAGCCTCCGTATTGTTCGAGGCCGAGCAGGAGGCACTCCGTAAGCTTCCTAAGAGCTCCGAGGACAATACGGTGAATACCCAAGTGTTACTGCACGATTTTCGTAGGGGATTGCCTGCTAACAGTAGAACGGCGGTGGCGATCGACCAGGGAGCCTCCCTGGAGGAGATCTCGGAGTGCGCCGAGGAGGAGGGTTTGCACGAACTGGCCGCGATCTTGTTCGAGGCTGAACAGGAGAGCCTGCGTAACAAGCTCTGATTATTGCGTGTGCCATTACGGGGAGGCGGTTGGCGACTTTTTCCAGGCTACGCTGCGCTCGCCTCCCAGGATCACCGATGGCTGTTATTCTGGCTCCCGGCGGTGGTCTTAAGCCAGCTTTCCGCGTGCGACTATTAGGCGGAGTATCGGGCCGGACTTGTTGAGTCTGCACTCCCGGCTATTCCTCTTGGATAATGCGCTTGTTGTCCAGTACTTCACTTGCCCATTCGCCCACGTGCGGAAGCAATGGTGGTGTTTGTAACCCACTGAAAAAGACAGCTAACAAGTGGAGTCCACCGGGCGAATTTGACCAGCAGGGTTTAGCCTGCTACACAACAGGACAATAACAGTAAATTCCTCATCACTTCCCTCAAACCTATGGAGGAGAAAGCTATGGGCCTGCCTGAGGGTCTGGTTACCCTGCCCATGGACGAGCCAATATGGGAACATTTTTTCAGTGTGTCTCCGTTGGTTTTGGTAGGCACCTTGGAAGAGGGTGGTGGGCATAATCTGGCGCCGAAGAACATGGCCATGCCCATGGGTTGGGAAAACTGGTTCGGGTTCATTTGCACGCCGCGCCATCGTACTTACCAAAACGCGTTGCGCACCAAGTCATTCACCGTCAGTTACCCGCATCCTGAGCAGGTGGTGATCACCAGCCTTGCCGCCGCTCCGCGCCATAGTCCTTGCGAGAAGCCTGTGCTCTTGGGGCTGCCGGTATTTCCCGCACAGGTGGTAAGCGGTGTATTGGTGGAAGGCTGTAGCATCTATCTGGAATGCGAGCTGGAGAAGATAATCGATGACCTCGGGCCGAACAGCTTGCTCATTGGTCGGATTGTGGCAGCCCATATCCAGTCCAGAGCCTTGCGCGGCGAAGACCGTGAGGATAACGAGATTATCCGAGAAGTACCTCTATTGGTTTATCTGGGCCCCGGGCGCTTTGCCGTGCTTGACCGCAGTCAGGGGTTTCCCCTGCCTGCCGGGTTTAAACGCTGATGTCCGCGGCCATCCGGATCCTGAGCTATCTCCAGGATCGTCGGGACGAAATGGTAAATTTTCTGGAGCGCCTGGCCAACGTAGAATCACCTTCCGAGGACGGCGCTACCCATGCGCCAGCGTTTGCCGTATTCGCTGAGGCCCTGTGGGATCTTGACTTTGTGACGCGGGAACTTCCTGGCCGGAACAGCGGCGGCCAGCTCTATGCGCGGCCTCGTGAACGGCGGCGCGGGCAGCCTTTGCAGCTCTTAATTGGTCACATCGACACGGTCTGGCCGCAGGGCACGCTGAAGAAAATGCCAGTCCGGCTGGAGCAAGGTCAGTTGCGCGGTCCCGGTGTATATGACATGAAAGGTGGGCTTACTCAGCTGATCTTTGCCCTGGAGGCGCTGCGCGTGTTGGGTCTTGCCGCGTCGGTTCTACCGCTGGTGTTCGTTAATTCCGACGAGGAAACCGGCAGTGCCGAGTCTACTGTCTGGATTGGGCGGTTGGCGCGGATCGCCAACCGCGCCTATGTGCTGGAGCCTTCCCTAGGGCGGGAGGGGCGACTTAAAACGGCGCGCAAGGGAATCGGCCGTTTCACGGCGACAATCAGGGATCAGCAGGCCCATGCTGGAGCAGGCGCGGCAACAGCCGTGAATACTATCCTGGAACTGTCTCATCAGGTTCAGTGTTTATTCGCCCTCAACGATCCGCTGGCTGGCGTGGCGGTCAACGTTACCATGATCGATAGTGGACTGGGTCCAGGCGGCGGCGTGTCGGAAAGCCGTTGCGGTATCGAAGTGCGCGTCCCTACGCGGGAGGCCGCCCGGCGGATCGATAGCTGCCTGCGCGCGCTCGCGCCACTGAAGCCCGGTATGCACTTGCGGGTTACCGGCGGCTTTGAGCGGCCTCCCATGGAACGGACTGAGGCTGGCACGGCACTGTGGGAGGTGGCGCACGCCATCGGTCTGGAACTGGGGATGGATTTACAACAGGCCGCAGCCGGCGGTAGTTCCGACGGCAATACGACAAGTCAATATACTGCGACGCTGGATGGCCTGGGCGCTGTCGGTGATGGCGCCCACGCCCACCATGAGTTTTTGTTCGTGGACCGGTTGGTCGAACGTGCCGCTCTGTTGGCCTTGCTCATTCTGGCCCCGCCAATCGAGACCTTAAATTGTCCTGAATTGACTAGCGTAAGCTAATGAGATTACCCAAGGATTGCGGTTTATTATTATCACGGCGCGCTGCCTGATCCAAAATTATCAGGAATAGCTGGGGAAAGGGGTTGCGTTCGGCTCGAGTTATGGTATAGGGATTCTGGTGACCGTATGTGTGGCAATCACTTAGGTCTTGATTTAATGGCCTCCAGGGACAGCAGTAAATGGAACTGAAGACGCGGCTTCGCAACGGAGGCAGGCACAGGCGGGTGATCGCTTGGACGATGCAGAACTTAAGCACAGGACAGAGCCGATGAGCAGCGATTCCACCCCGGTAAATACGCCTGGTGCCGGTGGGATGAGTCACTCCCAGCCTTCGGCGGTTGATGCCGGGACCAGCGAGGGGGAGGGCGATGCTGCTGTTGCTATCAATTCACTCGATGCTCTGGAAGCGGGTCTGGAAATTGGGCCTCACAACCACCGGTTCCGGTTGATGCGCAAGATCTCGCCAGGCGACCAGGGACGGGTTTGGGTGGCGCAGGATCTGGCGGGAACCGAGCAGGATACCCGTCCGCGTTTCAAGGCGCTGAAGATATACGCCTTGCCGGCGCAGGAGCAGGCCCGCCTCCAGGAGCCTCTGGTAAAAGAGGATAACAAAGGCGCGCGCCTGGACCTCATGACGCTGCGTTCCAACCTTGTCAAGCTCAGGCTCAGGACCGAAATCGCAGCTCGCCTCAATCATTCCAACATCGTTAAGGTGTATGGCTGGCGCCAGGGCAAGGATGGGTGGCCGTTCCTGGAGATGGACTACCTGGATCAGCGGGCGGGGTGCGCGCTGGATCAATTGCTCCGCAAAGAAGGCAATCCTGGCCTGGGGTTGGAGCATACTCTGAAACTGTTGCCTGCCATCGCAGAAGCCCTGGATTACTCCCACCGTGAGCATCGCTTGGCGCACCGCTACCTGAAGCTGGAGAAAGTGTTCATCAGCGCTCAGGGCCTGGTCAAGCTGTTGGATTTCGGTCTGGGTGAGGATATGCGGGAAAGTCGCGACCCGGTTGCAGCCTTTGATACCGGTGCCAGCTCACCGCAGGAGGCGATGCCGGAATCGCAGGCGGTGGAGCAAACCCGCTTCAAGCAGGATGTCAGCAGCCTGGCCGCGCTCATTTACGAAATGCTGACGGGCAAATCGCCCTACAGTGAACAGGCGCCTGCTGGTTGGGACCCGACCAAATGGCCGATGAAACCGCCCGAACTCAACGAGGCGGCGTGGAAGCTGTTGAAGCAAAGCCTGAATCCCCAGAGCGAAACCTGTCCTCCCAGCGCTGGGGAACTGGTTCGACGTCTGCTAACGGCGCAGGGAAAGTCGGGGATAGGCCGCCGCCCTTACGCGGTTCCGGTGTGGTTGCCAGCACTGCTTGTCACGGGCGTGCTGGGTGGGGGGATCGCGTGGTATGTCCACAAATCCAGGCCAACTTCCACGCCGGGTGTCACTCAACCGGTAGTAACCACCACGGGGCGAGCGGCCGTTCGCGTCGTGCCGGAGCCGGTTGCCGCCAAGGAGCAGTCGACTGGGGCAGAAGAAACCAGCCGGCTAGCCGAGGCAGCGGGCCGACAACAACAGGACGCGCAACTTGCCCAGGAGATGGACGATAGCTCCTACGCGGCGGCGGAGCGGATCGACAGCGTCGCGGCGTACCATATCTACCTGCAGCGTTGCCCGGACTGCGCTCATCGGGAAGCGGCCGAGGCGGCTATCAAGGAACTGGAGACAAAGGCAAAAGGCGCCGAACTCAAGGCGCAGTTTGAAGCGCACCTGAAGGCGCGGGAACTGGTCGGCAGTGGCCGTGATAAGGGTTCCGCCATGAGCGTGCTCGGAGAACTGGAGTCCTTGAATCCTCAGGATCGCTTCGTCACGGACGGTAAAAAGCGTATCGCCATGACCTACGGGGAACTGGCCAGGGAAAGCCTGGACAAGGCCAACTTTGCGGAAGCACGCGGTTGGCTGGCGAAAGGGACTGCCCTGCAAGCGGGGCTCGAGGCGTTGGCGGTGTTATCCCTGGAAGTGGATAGAGCCGAGCTAAAAGCCCAGGATGACGCTGCTTACACGCAGGCTGAACGGACCCACACACAAAAATCCTATCAAGCCTATCTGGATGCCTGCGCGCCGTCCTGCGGGCATCGGAATGAGGCGGCGGCTGCAATAGAACGCTTGAAGTCCAATCCGCCCTCTTCATCCAACACGGTATTCCGCGACCGGTTTGCCGATGGCAGTTTAGGACCGGAACTGGTGGTGATTCCAGAAGGCAACTTCGTCATGGGGTCGCCGGTGGAGGAAAAGGGGCGCTTCAGCGACGAGCATTCGCACTCAGTACGTATCGCCAAATCGTTTGCGCTCGGCAAATATGAAGTGATGTTCGAGGAATATGATCGGTTTGCCGAGGCTACGGGGCGCAAGAAACCGGATGATAAAGGGTGGGGCCGAGGCCGCCGTCCGGTGATCAATGTGGACTGGAATGATGCGGTGGCTTATACGGAATGGCTGTCGGCGCAGACCAAGCAGCGCTACCGGTTGCCCACGGAGGCGGAATGGGAGTATGCGACTCGCGCCGGTACTCAGACCGCCCGTTACTGGGGCGATGACCCGAACCAAGGCTGTGATTACGCCAATGGCGCGGATCTGGTGGGCAAGCGCTTGTTCACCGGTTGGAACATTATGAATTGTCGTGACGGCTACCTGTATACGGCGCCGGTGGGGAGCTTTAAACCCAATCCGTTCGGTCTCTATGATATGTTAGGAAACGTATTGGAATGGACCTGCTCAGCCTATGATGAAGGCTATAACGGCGCGGAACAGCACTGCGCGCCCAAGGAACGTGTTCTGCATTTTGTGTCCCGGGGCGGGTCCTGGAGCGATGAGCCGCGCAGCCTGCGTTCCGCGGATCGTCATAAGGGTACCCCGGAATTTTTGGAATACTTTGTCGGGTTTCGTCTCGCCAGGGAATTATAGTACATAGCCTTCCAGCGCATATCCGAAGGAAAAATTGTCGCCGCCATGTCTATCGAAGACTTCGTGTGTCCGCCTGCGTTGCAACGCTTTTTGGATTTCCAACCCGAGCAATTGGGCGCTACTCCGGCCAATTTACAAATGTTGGAAGAACTGCTGCGTGAAATGCTGCAAAAAACCAGTGGCAATATTGAAGCTGACCGGCGGGCGCTTGAGCATTTTCAGTCGCTGTGCGGACTGGATGAGGAACTCGTGGCCGCTTATGAACAACGGCTATCGCGGTCGCTGGAGAATGAGCCGCTCATTCGCATCAGTGTTACCACCGGACTGGATTACGAGCCAGGAGCTACCAGTAGTCTGTCCGCCCTGCTTACGAATACGACCGGGCAGTGGCTCCGGGAAGTAAAAATCCGCTTCAGTTCGCCTGATTTGCACTTGTCTGAGCACGCCCAATCACCCCCATTCAGGTTGGTGGGTGAACACGAGACGTTGCCGGTTTCCATGACCTATGAGGCACCTGAACGGTCCATGCTGGCAGTCCTGTTCCTGGAAGCTGATGTCTGCGATCAGCAGGGCGAGTGGCATGCGTACCATAACCGCCACGATGTGCTACTCAGGTTTCCTGACATCGGCAGCGCCGACCGTGGCGTGGAGGTGCTTACCACCGACAGCATGGGACATCTAAATAGCCTTGCCCCCGTCAGGCCGGCCCGGCAGGATGCTTGCCAGGATGCCGATTTGCTCATTGTCGGCGACGACGAATCGGCGAGTAGTTCAAACGATAAACCGCTTACCGATCTGGAAACGGCACTGCCCATCGAACTGGAACTCGACCCCGAGCGGACCCGTAGCCTGCAAGATCAGGTGTCTGCTCCGGTGTCTGCCAAGGCGCGTTCTTCCAGCCGCGGCACTCCGCTGACTCGTGCCCTGTTGCGCAGCCAGAATCCACAGCAGGCGCCGGAACGCATCGAACTGGTATCGCGGCCGTTCATGGTGTTTGGACGCTACAATGAAAACACGGGCAAGGGATTCGGCGATTTTTCCCTGGGGTTCCTGCCTGATTACGGGCGTATATCCCGCCTGCAATGCACTGTTTGCGCCATGGATGATGGGTTGGCCGCCATGCATGTCAGCGGTTACGAGCACAGCTATACCGGATTGAATTCAGTACGGCTGATCAGGGGCCGCTGGCAGCGCCTGGAGTCCAAGGATATCCTGGATATTTGTGGGCTTTACCGCTTGAAGGTGGGGCTGGCGTGGGACCTGTCGGCCAGTGCCACCGGCGCGGGTGGGGCCTCTCTGCAGGGGCAGGAATTGGGGGTTCGGCTGTTGGATGTCATCGATTTGCTAAAACAACTTGATAAAACGGGCACCGATAGTGTGAAGCAACAGTTGAAAACCAGCTACGGCGCTTTCATGCGCATGCAGCACCAGGCGGCTCAACGCAACGGTGTCGATAGTCCCGGACCGTTGCTATACGCTCGGTTTTACCGCGAAGATGCGGCCCAGCGCCGGGTGACCCACATCTATTTGCCCAAATGGTTGCCTATGGGGAGTTCCCAGCTTGCTGGGTTACAGATCGATGCCGAGGGCGTAGTACCCCAGCATGCCGAATTACAGTTCAAGGATGGCATGTACTGGATTCAAAATCTGGCGGGGCCGGGCGAGGTGCGGGTGGGCGCCCATCCATTGGGGTCCGAGGAGATCCTGCCTCTGGAGGATGGCGATACCATCGACATCGGCACGGCGCGGTTTACCTTCGAGGGTTACTGAGCCGGACCCCGCGCGCGTGGATCCAGGGCATCTTGCAGGCTGTCACCCAGGAAGTTAAACGCCATTACCGTTACGAAGATCAGAATCCCCGGATAGAAGGCCAGCGCGGGGGCTGACCAGATCAATTCCTGGGCGTTGCTGAGCATGTTGCCCCAACTCGGCAGCGGCGGCTGGATGCCCAGGCCCAGAAAGCTCAATACCGACTCCAGCAGGATGACATTCCCCACCGAGAGCGTGGTCGCGATGACAATGGGAGAGGTTACGTTGGGCAGGATATGCACCGCCATGATCCGCAACGGCCCGGCGCCGATGCTGCGCGCCGCCAGCACGTACTCGCGCTCCCGTACGCTCAGGGTGGCTCCCCTGACCAGTCGCGCGACGGTGGTCCAGCCAAACAGCGCGACGATCGCGATGATCCGGTAGAGGCTAACCGCCTCACCGTGGCTCAGCGCCGGCGGCAGACCCAGCTTGTCGAGGTCCACGGCCGCCAGCACGATGAGCAGCGGTAGCAGGGGTAGGGCGATGACGCTGTCGGTGCAACGCATCAGTAGACTGTCGAGATAGCCTCCCCAGTAACCCGCTGCCAGGCCCACCAGCGTACCGATCAGCGCCGCCGTCAAGGCGCCGACGATACCCACCAGCAGTGACACCCGCCCGCCATAGAGCAGCCGCAGCAGCAGATCCCGGCCCAGTTCGTCGGTGCCCAGGGGATGCGTCGCCGAGGGCGGCTGGAGGCGGTTAAACAGATTCACCGTCTCGGCGTCAAGATCCAGCCACCGGGCGATGAGGGGTGCCAACAGAGCTAGCATGACCAAGCCGCACAACAGCAGTCCACCCGTGACTGCCAGCCGGTGGGCGAGAAAGCGTCGCAGGGTCAGTCGCCAAGGGGATGGGATCATCGATAGGCAATCCGTGGGTCCAGCCAGGCATAGACCAGGTCCGCCAGCAGATTACCGGTGAGGGTCACCAGGGTTGCCAGGAGAAGGGCCACCAGCGCCAGGTTGAAATCGTTACCCAGGATGGCGTCATAGATCAGCTTGCCCATGCCCGGCCAGGCGAATACGGTTTCGGTGATCAGCGCCCCGGAGAACAGGTTGCCAAATTCCAGCGCGAGTACCGTGACGACCGGAATCATGGCGTTGCGCAGCGCATGCCGGAGCACGACGCGGGTAGCGCTGGCCCCCTTGGCCCGGGCGGTGCGAATATAGTCCTGGCGCATGACCTCCAGCAACGCGCCCCGCAGAAAGCGGGTATGGCCGCCCACGCTGGCGATGGTCAGGGTAGCGACCGGCAGTACCAAGTAGTTGAGACCATGCCGGAATCCATCATCCTCGAGGCTGCCGGTGCCGCCTGCCGGCAGCCAGCCCAAGAGGACGGCGAAGACGATAATCAGCATGAGCGCCAGCCAGAACACCGGCGTGGAGATCCCGGCGAAGGCCAGGCAATTGATGACATAGTCGCGGGCTGAGTAAGGCTTCAACGCGGCGTAAATGCCAGCCGGAAAGGCGATGCCAAGAGACAGCAAGAAACTGGTCCCGAGCAGGGTAAGGGTATTCAAGAGCGGCTGCCCCAGCACCTCGAGCACCGGCATGGCGTACAGGCGGGAGTAGCCAAAATTTCCGCTTAGGGCGTCGATAAGCCAGTGATGCCAGCGTTGGATAATGGGTTGCTCCAGACCGTATAGCGCTTTCAGACGCTGGGCATCGCTGACGGTCAGGCTGGGATCGGCGCTGATCATGAGATCGATCGGATCGCCTGGCATCAGCCCGATAAGGCCATAAATCAGGAAGGACATGAATGTCAGTACCACGGCCCCTTGCAGCAGGCGATTGAGCGCCAGCCTCAGCATCGTTGGGTTCTCCTCAAGCGGGCGGGGAACGGTTGAGTCAATGGAGTGATGAGTCTACATACCCCTGTGGCCCGGTCATAAGCCACCATCCTTATCTGTCTGCCCTTGCACAGAAGCAATTCTCTTAAGGCCGCTCTCAAGAAAGGGCGGTGAGAAGCCGCCAAGCGCCGTAAAGCATAGTATTCACGGTTCGCCGCGCCATTGCTCGACCCATAATGTGCTCGGGTACTGATGCCCGGTGGGTCGTACCCCCGCCAGCCACGTTGGCAGGATATACGCATCGGCCCGAAAGTACAGGGGGATGGCCGGCAGCTCGCTGGCATACAGATGTTGCAAGCGGGACCACAGGGCCTTGCGCCTGTCCCGGTCCAATTCCACATCGATGGCGTCCAGTAGCCCGTCCATGTCGGGATTGCGGTAGCCGCTGTAGTTCTGGCCGCTCCAGCCGTTGGCGGGGCTGGGGATTTCCCGGGAATGCAAGGTGGTGCGGGGCACGCTCTCGGGGGCGGATATCCAGGCGAACATGGCAAGGCCGGCAAACTTGCGCTTGCTGACCGTCTCGCCGAAAAATACTCGGGCCGGCTCGTTGCGGAGACGGATATCGATCCCAAGCTGCCGCCACTGGCTCTGCAAAGCCTGCGCCACCAGTTCCCGAGTGCGATTGCCGGCGGTGGTCATCAGCTCCAGGCTGAGCCGTTCGCCCTTGGCATTGTAACGGCTGCCCTCTTTCAGACTATTCCAGCCGGCTTCATCAAGCAGCCGGGCGGCCTGCTGTGGATCATAGGCGTAGCGTGGGACGCTGCTGTCATAAACCCAGTCCAGTGGGTTCACATTGGTATGCGCCAGGGGTTGTTTGTCCTCGAACAGTTGGCGGCTGATGGCGGCCCGGTCGATGCCCTGAATGAGGGCGCGGCGGACCCGAATATCCTGGAGGATGGGGTTGTCCAGGTTCAGATCGATGTGTTCATAGCCAAGGCCGGGTTGATAAATCACCTTGAAACGCTGGCCCTGACGTTTCTCGAAGGCCAGCGCCTGGTCCAGGGACAGTCCCAGTTCGCCGGCGATGGCATCGATCTGGCCGGAGAGCAAGTTGGCTTCCAGGGCGGCGGTGTTCTCGATGATCTTGACCACGAGGCGTTGAAAGTGTGGTTTCGAGCCCCACCACGTGGGATTGGGCTGCAATACGATATGGGAGCCTCGGACCACCGCGGTAATGCGGTAGGGACCGAAATAAAGGCCCGGATGGGTAGGCTGTGTATCGAAGGTCGTGCGGTTGCGGTACTCGGCCGGATTCGCCGCGAAGATCGCCCGTTCCAAATGCTCGGGAAGAAGTTCGAAATCATTGATGGCCGCGTAATCGAACGTGACCCGATCCACATGCAGGGTAAAGGTTTTGGTATCTTTGGCATCGATCTTAAGGATCCGGCGGTAACCCTCCTGAGCGGCGATGCCGCTGCGAGGATCACGCCCGACTTCCCAGGTGAACAACACATCGCTGGTCGTTACCGGCGTGCCGTCCCCCCAGGTGGCTTGGGGATGGATGGTGTAGGTGACGGCGATACCCTGTTTGCCATCGGGCAATGGTTCGATGACCGCCCCGCCGTTCTCCAGGGTCGGCAATTGCGTGCACAGCAGGCAGACCAGCTTCCAGTCGGGATCGTAAACGGTAAAGGGACGCCGCACCATGCCCAGCACATAGGTCTTGGCCAGCATCGAGTCGATATTGGGATGCAGGGTGGAAGGAAACTGGGTGATGCCTATAACCAGTTCGTTTTTAGGTTGAGCCTGCGCGGGCAGCAGGCAGAGGAGGCTGCACAGAATAATGAATAATCGCTTCACGCCGTTTCCCGTTGCTGTAAAGGATTGGTGCTGGCGAGTGTAGCATGTCACGGACGGTTTGGTGGCACGGGTCGAACAGCTGCTTAAGAAGCGGTTGAACAGCACCAGGGCGAATAGCAACACCTCCATTAGGAGAGCCCGCGGGGGTTGATCCGCACCAGCAAAGGACCGACCTTGTGGAATGGGCGATGGCGTATTAGGATGACAAATCAGAATAGTTGGCTGCGATGCCAGCACGAGTTTTGGATGCCAGCAAATTATGAGGCGGCGATGAGCGATGCGAAGGTTGAATCTGATACGGGTGACAGCCAAGCGGTATTAGAGGGTGAATATCTTGGCAAGAGTGCGGCGCATGATGATTCGCTCGCAGGCATCCAGAATTTGGTGCGGGACGCTACCCGTTACATCGCCGAAAACCCCAAGAAAACCGTCGTTATCCTGACGGTGACCACCGCTGCCGCGGTGACCGCCGCCTTGGCGACTGTTGCGTTTATCGTGGCAGGCAAGTTCCTCGGGCTATGGCGTCAGCCCAAGAGCTAGCACTCGACTCTATTGCCGTCGGCGTTGATTGGTAGCTGGCCGGGTCGGGTAGGGGCGGGTAGCCTGGAGGGAGTGGGTACTAGCTTTTGTTCAACACCTTCTCCAGTTGCTTACAAAGACTCTTCAGCACCTTGATTCTGCAAAAGTTCTTATCGTTGCCCTCGACCAGTATCCAGGGCGCGATCTGGGTGCTGGTGTGCTGCACCATATCATGGACGGCTAGCTCGTAGTCATCCCACTTTTCCCGGTTCCGCCAATCTTCGGGAGTGAGCTTCCAGCGCTTGTGCGGGGTGGCCTCGCGGTCTTTAAACCGGATCAATTGCTCATCCTTGGTTACATGAATCCAGTATTTCATCAACACGCTGCCGTGTTCGATCAACTGGGCTTCGAAATCATTGATCTCCCCATACGCTCTTCCCAGCTCGGCGTCGCTGGCAAGCCCTTCCACGCGTTCCACCAGCACCCGCCCATACCAGCTTCGATCGAAGATGGTAAGGCGCCCAGCGCGCGACAGGTGTCGCCAGAACCGCCACAGATGATGGTGAGCTCTTTCCTCATCGGTGGGGGCCGCGAAGGGGTATATTCGATAATTGCGGGCTTCCAGGGCGGCCGTGATACGGCGGATAGTGCCGCCCTTGCCGGCGGCATCCGGCCCTTCGAAGACCAGCACGGTGGATACGCCTTTCGCCAGCGCCTTTTGATGCAAGAGATTCAGTTTAGCCTGGTATATTTTTAACTCGGTGGCGTACTCGGTCTTGTCGAGACGGCGCGACATATCCAACCGGCTCAACACCGTCAGGATGGGTTTGTCCATTGTTTTCGCGTCGGTGACGCTGGTGGCGACAGCAGCGGCGGAAGGAATCAATCTTACCTTCACTTTGTCGCCAAAACCGTCATCGGCATGCAGCCCCGCCTTGACCTTATCCTCCAGGTAGACTTCTTCGAGACGGTTGCGAATCGCATCCCGGATGATAGTGCCTACGGTCAGGCTGCGGTAAGCCGGGTCTGCGCCCTCCACGATGGTCACCGGCGCCTTGCCGGTGCTGGTGCGCATAATGACCCGCTCGGCAGCTTCCCGAAACTGGTCATACATGCGCCAATGCTCCCAACTGGTTTCCTTGATCTGCCAGCGCGTCAGTGGATCTTTTTCCAAGCTCTTCAGGCGTTTTCCCTGGGCGACCCGGCTGAGATGCATCCAGAACTTATGGATGACGGCGCCGTCATCCACCAGGGCATTTTCGAAAGCGATGATGCGGTCCAGGCGTTCATCGAACTCGGCGATACTGATCCGTCCATAAACCCGGTCGAGCAGCGGTCTCGAATACCAGGAACTCAGGAACAGGCCGATCCGCCCTTTAGGCGGAAGATCTCGCCAGAAGCGCCAGTATTCGGGGCGTTCTCTTTCCTCATCGGAGGGCTCCCCATAGGCGCGGGTTACCAGCCAGCGCGGGTCCATCCATTCATTGAGTAGATTGACCGTCTGTCCTTTACCGGCGCCATCCACACCGGCGAACACCATGATGACCGGGAATCGAGCGACTTTGCGCAGTTCCTGCTGTTCCTCCAGGAGTTCTTGACGCAAGATGGGTTCGCGCTCCTTATACTCTTCCTTCGAAACCTTGCGTCCTAATTCTGCGGTTCTGAACATGGTTATCTCCCCATCGCTATGATTATTATTCCAAATAGCGATTTATTGCCATTTCAATAGGTGGTAGTTTTATAGCATGTACAGACTGTCTGTGCCGTCAAGTGAGGAACCAAACCGATGTCGGAACCTTTGCTTTATCAGCAGGATGGCGCTGTCGTCACCCTGACGCTTAACCGCCCGGAAACCCGCAATGCCATTTCCGAGGACGATATGATCGCCGCGCTGGAAGCGGCGGCAGGGCGCATCAACCGGGATATGAGCGTGCGCGTGGCCATCCTGACCGGAGGGGGTAGCGCCTTTTCATCGGGTGGCAACGTGAAACACATGCGGGACCGCGAGGGTATGTTCGGCGGCGGCCCGGCCGAGCTGCGCAACGGCTATCGCCATGGTATTCAGCGCATTCCCCTGGCCCTGTATAACATCGAAATACCTGTCATCGCCGCGGTGAATGGTCCGGCCATCGGCGCGGGCTGTGACTTGGCGATGATGTGCGATATGCGCATTGCCTCTCGGCAGGCCAGGTTCGCGGAAAGCTTCATCAAGGTGGGTATCATTCCCGGTGACGGCGGCGCCTGGTTTCTGCCGCGGGTAGTGGGGCTGGCGCGGGCATGCGAAATGGCCTTTACCGGAGACGCCATCGACGCGGAAACCGCCCTGGCCTGGGGCATGGTGTCCAGGGTGGTAGCCCCGGATCAGTTGCTGGAGGAGGCCAATAAACTGGCGGCGCGGGTGGCGGTCAATCCGCCCCAGGTGTTGCGGATGACCAAGAAGCTGATTCGCGAAGGCCAGCATCTGCGTCTGGACAGCCTGCTGGAACTGTCGGCGGCGATGCAGGCTCTGGCCCATCATACCCAGGATCACCAGGAGGCGGTGGCGGCGCTGCTGGAAAAACGTCCGGCTCATTTTACCGGGCGGTAATAGGGTAATCAGGCGCCTTTCCCGACCCAGGGATGAGATTGAAAATACAACAGCAGCAGGCCGCCCAGGATGATCCGGTAATAGGCGAAGGGTACGAAGCTGTGCTTGGCGACAT
>Ga0209253_10003122_pt1 | contig 14594 bp, 11 predicted proteins | sample FrelakmetBRP12BR_FD_187145 | JGI IMG/M metagenome (GOLD analysis project Ga0209253, IMG submission 187145) | Freshwater lake sediment microbial communities from the University of Notre Dame, USA, for methane emissions studies - BRP12 BR (SPAdes)... | ecosystem: Environmental > Aquatic >...
GCCGAACGTGGACGCGGGCTCGGGATCAGCCTGCAAACGCGACCGCCTGCGCACGAACGAGCTCCACCAGGTTGCCGAGCGCAAGGTTGACGTCGAACAGGTGCAGCCCCCATCCGGACCCCAGCGTCTGGAACACCACCTGCCTCTTGTCGCCCGCGATTCCTGTTGTGTCGACCTGTAGCCAGGTGGCGCCGCCGGCGCTTTCGCAGTGGGCGGTGTAGAGCCCGGGGCTAGCGACCCACGGGGTGGGCACTGACGGTGGCGCCGGTAGCACGAGGCCCAGGGGCCCGGGGAACTTGGCGGTCCCGAAGTAGGGCTGCAGCGGCCCTGTCCCCCCTGAGAGCGAGGCCGGGTTGACGCACAGCACCTGCAAGTCCCCGCCAGCTAGCTCGTTAGCCTTCGGGCCGGTGTCCACCCTGCCAAAGAAGGCGTCCGGCGAGGGCTCCTGGTCGAAGCTGGAGTACGCCACGACGCAGCCTGTCTGATCGGTAGACCGGCAGGCGGGGATGTTCTGGAAGTCGCCACCTGCATCCTGGCCGGCGGCCACTATCACGTTGCCGCCGATCAGGAGCGCCGAGACGAGGAGACCACGCAGGCTGGGATCGGGGTCGATCTCAGCCGTGATGAGATGGGTCAACATGAGAGTTCCCTGGGAGTGGCCGATGAGAACAACCCCCCGGCCATCGTTGTAGTTGGCGAGATAGTCCTGCCACGCCGAGAGCACGTCACCGTAGGCCAGGGCGCGGGCTTCGGGCGTGTCCCCAGTCCCAGAGTTGATCGCCGAAAGGGTGAGCTGCCGGTACACCGGGGCGTACACCTGGCACACCTGCGAGAACCGGGACGCCTGCTGGACAGCGATCGCCGTCAGTTCGGGGTCGATATCCAGGTTGGTGTTCACAGTTGTCTGGCCACTGACCGTCGGGTAGACGTAGAAGCAGTCGATGGGCGGGCTCTCTGCCGGAACCGCTGACTCGAGGGCGCTTGTACCGTCGGCAGACACCACCGTGGTCTCAAGGCTGCTCTCGCAGGGGTTGTTGGGGAGCCCAGGACGGCACAACCAAACAGTGCCCGACGCCTCGGCTGCCGGCGACGCGCTCGCTCCCGGCGACGTGGTTGCCGTTGGCGACGCAGTCGCCGGGGGCGACGCCGTCGGCTCCGAGGACGATCCGTCGCACGAAATGCCGGTTACGGCAATCAGACCCAGGGCGGCGACGACCAGGATCGCCCACCAGGCTCGTCGTCTTATCCCTCCTCCGCCGGAAAGCAGCCTCGTCCGCCGGTCCCTGGATCGTCCTATCATTGCGCCGACCTCCTTGTGGATGTTCACCCACGGCGTAGTGTGCAGGTGGCATCCACACATGTCAACCCGCCTCCCCTTTGCTGCGAGCGAGGGCGGCGCGTCCCCTGCTCCCCAGGTACGTTCGTACCAGCGAGAATTGGCACGTTTGCCCCTTGGGCGGCCCCGGTCCTACACCCCACAATGGCCTCAGACCAGGAGAGAGGAGGAACGACAATGCAAACGGTGTTCAAGGTCGTTTACAGCCTGGTGGTGGCCATTCTCTTCGTGCTGACTGTGATTCTGGGGACGCGGACACTCTATGCGGAGCCCGAGGAGCCGCAGCACCGATACTCGCCTGGTTGGGGCGGTGCGGACCCCGCCTACTGCGACCCGGACGGCCGCTGCTTCAAGGCAGGGCGGGAGCTCACAGAGGCGGACGAGGTTAGCCTAACACAGGAGGAAAGGACCTACGTCCAGGAGCAGCAGCGGTTCGCGGAAGACCGCAGAGACTACCACCGGAATGTGTTCATCGTAGCCAGCGCATTGGCGGTGGCAGCGGCAGCCGTCGGCCTCTACCTGTTCCAGCGGGTTGAGGCGATGCCGCTAGGCTTGCTGCTGGGGGGCCTTGGCGTGCTGATCTTCGGCTGGGTCCAGGCAACAGAGGACTTCGGCGAGATAGGCATGGCGCCTCTCTTCGCGGTGGTAGCAGCAGGGCTGGCCGTGGTGCTGGCAGTGGGCTACTGGTTCCTGGGACTGAAACGCCCTGCCACCAATGGGCAAAGCTAGGCGCGAGGTCGCGAGCTGTCCTCGCCAGCCTCGCGGCTCACTGCGCCGTCCAGCCGCAGTCCACCGGCAGGACGACGCCCGTGACGCAGCGGGACTCCTCGCAGGCCAGGTAGAGGGCGGCGTAGGCTACGTCCTCCGCCTCAGCGATGCGCCGCAGGGGGTGCATTCGTGATAGCGTTTCCAGGATAGCGTCGTTGGTGAACGCCCGTACCATGGGCGTGTCGGTGGTGGTGGGGCAGATGCAGTTCACGCGGACGTTGGTCGGGCCGTAGTCCACAGCTAACTGGCGCGTGAGGCTGATGACGCCCCCCTTGGCGGCGGCATAGGCGGCGTGCACCGACAGGCCCACCAGCCCGTTGACCGACGATAGGGTGACGATGGCGCCCCCACCCTGGCGCTCCATCTGGGGGATGGCGTACTTGCAGCAGAGGAAGACGCCCCTCAGGTCCACCGCCTGGATGCGCTCCCAGTCCTCGAGTTTGGTGTCGGTGGCGCGGGCGAAGAGGTCGATGCCGGCGCTGGCCACCAGCACGTCCAGCCGCCCGAACCTGGCGACCGTGGCCTCAACCGCAGCCGCCACTTCCTCCTCGCGCGAGACGTCGGCGACCAGGGCGACGGCCTCGCCGCCGGCCTCCTCGACCAGGCGGACGGTATCGGTAGCGGCCTCCCGGTGCCAGTCGAGGGCCGCCACCTTGGCCCCCTCGGCGGCGAAGAGCAGCGCCGTCGCCCGGCCGATGCCCGAGCCGGCGCCGGTGATGAGTGCCACCTTGTCGCGAAGCCGATCAGTCATTGGCTCGCCCTACGCCCGGTCCAGCTTGAGCAGCCGCCGTGCGTTGCCGCCCATGAGCTTCTCGATGTCTTGCGGCGTCACCTTGGCCACTCCAAGCAGCCGGCGGAGGAGGAAGTTCACCCGCAGGCCCCGGACGTAGGGGGCATAGGTCGCCGGGCTGCCGAACGGGAAGTCGGTGCCGAAGAGCACGCGGTCGGCGCCCAGGTTCAAGAAGGTGAGGATGGCCTGCAGGCGCGCCACCTCCGGCACCATGCCCAGCGCGGAAACGTCGATGTAGACGTTAGGGCGTCGGGCCGCCACCACCGCCAGCTGCCAGAACCAGGGGAAGGCGCAATGGGCGGCGATGATCTTCAGCTCGGGGAACCGCATGGCGACCTCGTCCAGGGGCACCGGGTCGCCGTACTTGAGGGGCGCCGTCGGCATGGTGAAGCCGAAGTGGATGAGGATAGGCACGTCCAGTTCCACGCACTTCTCGTAGATGGGGAAGCAGCGCTCGTCCAGGATGTCCATGTAGCCGAACTCGCCGCAGCCCTTGAACCCCAGCTCCCGCACGCAGCGTTCCAGCTCGGAGACGGCCTTCGCGCCCTCAAAGGGGTTGACCCCCGCGAAAGCCAGGAAGCGGTCGGGGTGCCGAGCGACGATGGCCGCTATCTGGTCGTTGACGCTGAAGAAGCCGGAGTTGGGAGGATGCCCCTGGAGGACGGCCATCTGCACCCCGCCCTGGTCCATCTCCGACAGGAGGCGGGTCACTGGGTAGTCCTCCTCCACTGACGCGCCCATGGATTGAGCGAAGGCCAAGGTCGCGGCCCTCTCGGCGGGGTCCAGGTTCTTCTGACAGGCCAGATGGGCGTGCACATCGATGGTGGTCATCGCGCAACCCTCCTCACGCGCGCCCATTATACGGTCGGATGACCCGTGGCGCCCCCCAGAAGGCCGAGCAGGATCTGGCGCAGGCGGGCCGGCATCAGAAGCGACGCCACCTCCGCCGCGCCAACCCAGGCTATCGTCTCGTGCTCATCGGGGGCTCGGTTCTCCGCATCGCCCTCCCACTTGGTCACCAGATAGAGGTTGTGCACATAGCGGCGGCCGGTGGCAGGCTCCTCAGCGTAGACCGTCTCCAGGAATTCGAACTCGCGGGCCAGCAGCCCCGACTCCTCCGCCAGCTCGCGAACCAGGGCCTGCTCCACCTCCTCGCCCTCCTGCAACCGCCCCGCGGGCACTCCCCACAGACCGGCCCAGTCCTTGCGATCGGGCCGCCGCTTGGCCAGCAGCACCTGACTAGGCCGGCCGCGCTCGCCCCTGAGGACGATCGCCCCCACGGTGATGACCGGCATCTCGGACTGCTCCGCCCCGCTCAGTGACCCCTCCCCTGATCCTTCGCTTCGCTCAGGATGATAGACGCTCACATTTTCGGCACGTGGGTCATCGCCTCCCGCACCTTCTCCGCCGGGTAGGCGTAGTCCTCCAGCTTGCCGGACAGATAGTCATCGTAGGCGCCCAGGTCGAGGAGGCCGTGGCCGCTGTGGTTGAACAGGATCACCCGCGGCTGGCCGGCCTCGCGGGCAGCCAACGCCTCATCAATGGCGCAGGCGATGGCGTGGGCAGTCTCCGGCGCCGAGACGATGCCCTCCGTCTGCGCGAACTTCACTGCGGCAGCGAAGACCTTCGTCTGGTGATAGGCGCGGCCCTCCATCACCCCTTCGTGGCAGAGCTGGCTGATGATGGGCGCCATGCCGTGGTAGCGCAGGCCGCCGGCGTGGATGCCGGCCGGCACGAAGGTGTGTCCCAAGGTGTGCATGCGGAATAGAGGCGTGGTGGCCGCCGTATCGCCGAAGTCGTAGACGTACTCGCCGCGAGTGATGCTGGGGCAGGCCTCCGGCTCTACGGCAAGAAAGCGAGTCTTGCTGCGGCCGGCCAGGCGGTCGCGGACGAAGGGCAGGGACAGACCGCCGTAGTTCGAGCCGCCGCCCACACAGCCGATGACCACGTCCGGGTACTCGCCCGCTATCTCCATCTGCTTGACGGCCTCCTGGCCCACCACCGTTTGGTGGAGAAGCACGTGGTTCAGCACACTGCCGAGTGAGTACTTGGTGTCCTCGCGACCCGCGGCCTCTTCCGATGCCTCGCTGATGGCGATGCCGAGACTCCCCGGCGAGTCGGCGTCCTCGCCCAGGATGGCACGGCCGGCCTGGGTGTCGGAGCTGGGGCTGGGCACCACCTTCGCGCCCCACGTCTCCATGAGCACGCGGCGGTAGGGCTTCTGGTAGTAGCTCACCTTCACCATGTAGACCTTCAGTTCCAGCCCGAAGAAGGTGCAGCCCATGGCCAGGGCGCTACCCCACTGACCGGCGCCGGTCTCCGTCGTCAGACGGCGAATGCCCTCCTGCTTGTTGTAGTAGGCCTGCGCCACCGCCGTGTTAGGCTTGTGGGAGCCGGCGGGGCTGGCGCCCTCGTACTTGTAGTAGATGTGGGCCGGTGTATCCAGCGCCCGCTCCAGGCGATGGGCCCGCAGCAGGGGGGTGGGGCGCCAGAGCTTGTAGACCTCCAGCACCTCATCGGGGATGTCGATGAAGCGCTCGCTGCTCACCTCCTGCTGGATTAGCGCCATCGGGAAGAGGGGAGTCAGCGCCTCCGGACCGACGGGCTCGTGGGTGACGGGGTGGATGGGCGGGGGCGGGGGCCAGGGGAAATCGGCCAGCACGTTGTACCACTGGCGGGGGATCTCCGATTCGTTCAAAAGGAACTTGGTCTGCATGACATACCTCCTTCGCCTCTCTGCACGCAAAAGCCCCTCGCCCTTAAGGGGCGAGGGGTCTTCTCGCGGTGCCACCCTTGTTTCCCTCCGTCTGAGGCAGAGGGAATCTCTTTGCGGGTACGGCCCCGACGCGTCGAGGCTATACCCTAGGCTCCGATAACGCTGCCCCTGCGGCCAGGCCTACTCGGGTGGACCCTTTCGGTTGGCGGCTCCCAGGCCCATTCGGCCACCGCGCCGGCGCCGGGCTCTCACCCACTCCCGGCTCTCTTAGCCCCGCTTCGCGGCCTACTAGCCCTGTTCGCAGCTGATGCGATATGCGATTTGGCGCGAATATACCATCGGGCGGTGGCCGCGTCAACCTGCGAGCCATCTCGCGGCGGTGATGCATCGGTTGGACGGATCGCGTGTTACAATTAGCGACGGCCTACTGGCCAGGCTTTCTCTCCACGGAGTTTGGGCATGACGCAGCAAGAGGGCTGGGTCTCCAGCAGATACACGGCGAACGATGTCCAGGATTCCCTGCAGCTTGTGCGCGCGATCTCGGGCGAGACCGAGGCCGCCGTGTCAGGGTTCCACGAGTGGCAGTGCGACCGGAGCCCTGCCGGTGCGGCCATCGGCACCCTGGCACGAGAAACCGAGACGGGGCGGCTTGTCGGCCAAATGGTTACCATCCCCACCAGGATCAGGCTTTCGGGCAGGGTGCGCTTCGCCAGCCTTTCCCTCGACCCGATGATCGACCCTGCCTACCAGCGGAGTGGCGTCCTCGCCGGCCTGTTGAGCGATGTCCTCGCTCTGTCGGCACAGGAGCGAGCCGTCCTTACCTACGGCTTTCCCAGCCAGGCCTCCTACTGGCCGGCAATGGAGAAAGCCGGATTCAGGAACATCGGGGCGGTCCCCCTCCTCCTCAGGTCGTTGAACCCGGAACGTCTCGCCACGAAGACGGCGCACGGTCACCCTCCAGCGAAGGCGGCCTCCATCGCCCGGCGCGTATGGCGCACCGCGCCGCCGACGCCGCATCCCGAGGCCCTGCCCGGGCTGGAGATCGCAGAAGTCGACTACTTCGACGGCTCCTTTGCGGTCTTCTGGGAGAAGGTGCAGCATCGATTCCCGGTGATGGTCGTGAGAGACCCCACCTACCTCAACTGGCGCTTCGTAGACGTGCCCGGGCGCGAGTACACAGCCTTCGTCGCACGTTCCGAAGGAGAGATACGGGGCTTCACCGTCCTTCGCGCCGCGCCGCTGGGCCAGTTCTCGGCCGGTCTCGTCGTCGAGCTGGCGGTGGAGGCCAGCGCCGAGGGACGCGCGGCGGGCCGCCTGCTGATCGACCGGGCGTACTCCTACTTCCGCGACCAGGACCTCGACCTCCTGGCCAGCCTGGTCCTACGCCACACGGACGAGTTCCGGCTCCTGCGGTCGATGGGATTCTGGGTGTGCCCGAAGTTCCTGGAGCCGCGACCCTTCCGCCTCTTCGTGCGCTTTCACGAAGAAGAAGGCGCTCAGAGCCGCCTGGCCTACGACGCCACGAACTGGTTCTTGACGATGGGGGATTACGACGAAGGCTAGGCGGAGCTCAGACCTATTCGGGTACGGTCACGACGACGCTGGTCCCTACGCCCGGCTCTGAGTGCACGGACAGGGTCCCGCCGAGCAGCCTAGTTCGCTCCTGCATTCCCATTATGCCCAGCTTGCCGCATTCGGCCAGGTCGCTCGTGCTGCCTGGTATCTCAAACCCGGCGCCGTTGTCGGCGATCGTCACGATCAGCCCGCCGCCCCGGAAGTCCACTGTGAGCTCCACCGCTGACGCACCCGAGTGCTTCCGGACGTTGTTCAGCGCCTCTTGAGCGACTCGGAACAGCGCCAGCTCGGCACCGTCCGGCAGCCGACGCTGTTCCCCCAGCACAGTGATGTTCGCGGCTATGCCCTCCTCCTCCAGGGCCATCGCCAGCCATTTCAGCGCTGGGAGCAGGCCCAGGTCATCGAGGACCGGCGGGCGCAGAGCCCGGCTAAAGCGCCGCACGCCTTCAAGTATCGTATCGCTCTGATCACGAAGCTCCTCGAGGCGCCCTCGAACATCCTGCGGCACCCGACCCTCGTCAGAGGGGAGCGTATCGACCAGCATGTCGAGGCGACGGGAGAGCCCGGTGAGAGCCTGAGCGGTGTCATCATGGAGCTCCCGCGCGATGCGCAGTCGTTCTCCCTCTTGCGCCTTGAGGACTTGCGAGACGTAGAAGCGCAGACTCTCCTGCAATCGCCGCGCCTCGGTCACGTCTCTCACGATGGCCTGGACGCCAACCGCCTGCTGGTCGCGAACGATGAGGCTGGGCATAACCTCCACGATCGCCTCTGTCCCGTCTCGTTTGGACAAGCGGAGCTCGAACGGGCCGTCCACCGCCTCGCCGTCGAGTAGCCTCTCCACTATTTCCCCCACGGTGTCCCGACCTTGCCCCGACAAGAACAGCCCGATACCCATGCCGACCATCTCCACGGGCGTGTAGCCGGTGAGCTTCCCACAGGCCCGGTTGGCCGCGATGATCCTGCCCTCCAGATCGTGGACGAAGATTGCCTCCGTAGCGTTTTCGAAGAGGCCCCGGTAATTCTCTTCCGACTGCCGAAGCTGCCCGGAGATCTCCCGCTCCTTCTGGTAGAGGCCGGCGTTCTCGACGGCGACGCCGATGGCGTTGCCGATGGCGTTCAACAATCCTATCTCGTCTCCAGTGAACTCTCGCGGCCTATGGGTGGCCGCACACAGAGTGCCCATCACTCTTCCCTTGGACTTGAGGGGCACAATAAGCTGGGCCTTGATGTTCTCTTTCACGGCCCAGTCGCTGCGCGGCGCCAGGTCATCCGCTCCGTCCTTCACCACCCACGGCTCTCCCGTTTGGGCCACCCGGCCGTTGAAGCCCTCGCCGACCTTGATCCGCTTCACCCCAGCCGCGGATTCGTCGGACACGCCGTGACAGGCTTCCAGCGTCAATTCCCCGGTCTCCTCGTGGAGAAGGAACAGCAGGCATATCTCCACGCCCATTACGTCGCGGACCTTGTTCATTGCGAGGCTCAGGATGTCCCTCAGCTCTAGAGACTCGGTGACGACGCCCAGCACCGCGTTGATGGCAGAGAGACGCCTCTCCTCATTCTCGATCGCCAAAATGTGCGACCGGAGCTCGCGCTGTGCCCACTCCAGCGACGTGATGGTCTCTTTGTGCAGTGCCTTCTCCCGGTTCTGCATTTCGATCAGCCAGCTCACGAAGGCTCCGATGAAAAGGAAGGCGGCGACCTCGATGAGCGCCTCTTGGGCATCCGAGGACTCGAGGAAGACGCGGGGCAACAGCAGCGCAGCGATCACGGCAGAGGCCCGGAGGCCTCCCCGCAGCCCGAAAACGTAGGCGGCGTAGGCCACGGGCAGGACGGAGAGTATGCGGTGCACGGAGCGCCGGGCCAGGTCGAGCCCAAGACCGGACTCCACAGTGTCTACCCAGGGGATCGAGTCTGCGTAGTAGAGGACGGTCCCACAGGCAATGATGGCCAGTATGAACCAGAAGTGCGCTTCTTTGGGGAGTCGGCAGGGAAGCCTGATTGAAGACGCGAACTTCACCACAGCCCTTCCCTTCTCAGCGTTGGACCGCGTCAGCCCCCTAAGGTATCTGTTCCAACGAAAGCCAGCCCGCCTTCAGCGCGTATAGCACGGCCTCGGTTCGCGAGCTAACCCCAAGCTTGTCGAAGATGTGTCCCAGATGAGACTGGACGGTGCGCACGCTGAGGGCAAGCTGGGCAGCGATCTCTTTGTTGCTCATGCCTTTCGCCGCCAGCTTGAGCACCTCCAGTTCGCGTTCGCTAAGGTATTCGCCGCCGTTCTCGGTCCGGTGTCCGTGACTGAGGGACGAGAACCACTTCACGACCTTGCGAGCGACGTGCGGGTCGAGCACTACTTCGCCGGCGCACACATCGCGGATGGCGTCCACCAACTGCTGGCCCCGCACGTTTTTCAGCAGGTACCCGTCGGCGCCCGCTTCCAGGAGAGCGTAGATGTACTCATCGTCGTCGTAGGCGCTAAGGGCGAGCACCGCCGTCCCCGGCTGAGCCTTCTTAATCTGTTTGGCGGCCTCGATGCCGTTGAGCTTGGGCATCGCGATATCCACGATGGCCACATTCGGCTTCAGCTGGCCCACCAGCCTAACGGCTTCCTCGCCGTCGGCCGCTTCCCCCACGACCTCGAAGTCCTCCTCGCGCTCCAGACGCTGACGGGTCCCTTCGCGAACCAGCGTGTGGTCATCAGCGATGAGGATAGTGATCTTCTCCACGTCCCCTCTCCTTGTCGCCACTTGTTAATTTTATCACAAAGGCCTCAGCAAAACAACTCACCCGAGGTGCGCGATCACGCTGACCCGGGGTTACGCCTTCTGCGCAACAGGGCTGCGCGTCCCTCCGCCGATCGCGCACCACAGTCGGCTCTAGCGCGTTCAAATGCCTAGCGAAAACAGCCTCCACGGCGGACTACAGCATAGGGGACTGCATAGTACATTTCAAGCGGAACAGAAAAGCTGAGTGAGAAAGCAATGGAGGTGAAGGCCATGACGACAACGAGCTTCCAGACCGACATTCGGACGGCACTGGAGAAGACTGGGGGTGACAGCGACGCACGATTGCATGCCCCGCGCAGGATGAGGGCGATAGGCTACGTCCGGCAGGCCTTCGACGAGCTGGACAAGAAGGCGACCAGCCCGGAAGGCCAGAAGGCCAGGATAGCCGCTTCCGCGGACGCGAACGGGTGGCACCTGGTCCACGTCTATGAGGACATCGGCTGGTCGGGAGAGGACCTGGACCGGCCGAGCCTGCCCACACTGCTCTCTGGCCTGGGCTACGAGCTCCTCATAGTGGATCGGACGGACCGCCTGACGACCAAGAAGAAGGACCTGGATTTCCTTCTGGCGCTCTTGGAGAAGCACGGCATCACCTGTGTCCCTGCAACCTGGTCGTGGGAGCCTATGGCTCAGTACATGCGGTGGTGGTACCGCCGGCGGTCCAACCCGGTTTACGCCTCGCTCGACGCAGCTCTTGCCGGGAGTGAGGCAGGCCCAGCACAAGCACAGGCGCAGGCGACCATGACCGGAAGCCTGTAGGATACAAGCGAGGGGTCCGATGGCGTCTAAGGAGGGGTTCTGGAACATCGGTGAGCTCGGGGAGATTGTCTATCTCCTCGGCTTCCTGGTGGTGGCCATCGTCTGCTATGCCCTGTACCGGCGCTTTCGTCTCTGGGGGCTGGGCGCCAAGGACGACAGGCTGGCCAACCTGGCCGGCAGGGTACGGACCTTCCTGGTTACCGTGGCCGATGGCCTATGGCACCGACGTATCGCGGCCGACCGCTACGCCGGTGCGATGCACATGCTGCTCTTCGGCGGGTTCGGCCTCCTCTTCATCGGCACGTCCCTCGACGCCCTTCACGAACACGTCTACAAATTCCTGGAAGGCAACGTCTATCTAGCATTCTCCCTGTTCACGGACGTGGGTGGGCTCTTCGTACTGGCCGGCATTGGGATGGCCGCCTACCGGCGGTATGTCGTCAGGCCGGCGCGGCTGGACAACATGCTGGACGACGCGGTTGCCCTGGTGCTGCTTTCCCTCATCATCGTCAGCGGCTTCGCGGTGGAGGGATCGCGAATCGCGACCACCGAGCTCGATACCCACTCCGACTGGGCAGCTTGGTCGCCCGTCGGGTTCGTCTTTGCCCAAGCTTTCAGCCCTGTCGGCGAGGACGCAATCCTGGGCCTGCACCAGGGGCTGTGGTGGGGCCACATGCTCATATCGTTCGGGGCCATGGCCTACGTCTTCTTGAGCTTCTCGAGACTGGCCCACATCGTCGCTTCGCCGCTGAACATGTTCCTAAGGCCTCTGGACGGAAGGGGCGTTCTCAAGCCCATCGAGATCACGGAGACCCTAGAGACCTTCGGAGCGGGGAAGATCCAGGACCTGACCTGGAAGGACCTGCTCGACCTCGACGCCTGCACTCGCTGTGGGCGGTGCCAGGCGGTCTGTCCAGCGCACCTCACCGGCAAGCCCCTGTCACCGAAGAAGCTGATCCAGGAGCTCAAGGCTGACCTGGTCAAGCAGGGGCCAGCCTTGCTCCGAGGTAAGAAGAATGGCGACGCGCAGCCCGAGCCGGAGTGCCCCGCCCTTGTGGATGGGGTGGTGAGCGAAGATGAGCTCTGGGCGTGCACCACCTGCGGCGCCTGCGAGGAGGTTTGCCCCGTCCGGATAGAGCCGATCAACAAGATCATCGCCATGCGCCGCAACCTGGTGCTGGAGCAAGGCAAGATCTCCGGCAGCGTGATGTCCAGCCTGCGATCGGTCCAGGACCGGGGGCACCCCTGGAAGGGAGCCGCCGCTTCGAGGACGGACTGGCTTTCCGGGCTCGACGTCAAGACCATCTCCAGCAACGGTGGTGGGAACGGTCTCTTGTTCTGGGTGGGCTGCACGGCGGCCGTCCAGGAGCGCGGCATGAACGTGCCCATCTCCCTGGCAAAGATCCTGGCGGCGGCGGGCGTGCACATCGACCTACTGGGCCACGAGGAGTCCTGCTGCGGCCACTTTGCCAGGCGCCTCGGCGACGAGTACCTGTTTCAGTGCCAGGCCAAGCAAAACATCGAGATCCTTCAGCGCTACAACGTCAAGAAGATCGTCACCGCCTGCCCTCACTGCTACCACACTCTCAAGTTCGAGTACCCGCAGTTCGGGGGGCAGTTCGAGGTCGTCCACCACACAGAGCTGATCCTACAACTCATCAACGAAGGTCGCCTCGAGTTCAACGGCGAGCTCAATAAGGTCGTCGCCTACCAGGACCCCTGCTACCTCGGCCGCTACCACGAGATCTACGAGGCGCCGCGGAAGATCCTGGCGGCCATCCCGGGGGTGAAAGTGGTGGAAATGTCCCCCTGCCGCTCTCACAGCGTGTGCTGTGGTGCCGGCGGCGGACGTATGTGGATGGAGGAGGAACCCGACCAGAGGGTGAACCGACTGCGCATCAAAGATGCGGTGGCCACTCAAGCTGACATCGCTGTGACGGCCTGCCCCTTCTGCCTGCAGATGTTCGAGGATGCCGCGGGTGGTTTGGAGTTGGAGAAGCCTCTGGAGGTCCTTGACCTTGTCGAATTGCTGGAGAGGGCCGTAAGGCTACCTGTGACGCCTGTCGATTCCGCTACCCCCTTGAAGGTCGGCACCGACACCAGCGACCGCCCTCTCACTGTCGTTGGCAGTGGCTAGGGCGCCGACCGCCCTGGCCACTGCCGGCCTCTAGCTCACAGCGCTAGTAGCTAGCCCAGTTCCCCACCCCGCCTTCTCATGATCCCCAGGAACGCTTCCACGACGGCGCTGTCGAACCGAGTGCCGGCACCTCGCTCTATCTCACCCAAGGCTTCCTCCGTACTCAGTGCCTTCCGATAGGAGCGTTCGTGGGTCATCGCGTCGAATGCGTCCGCCACGCCGAGAATGCGCGCCTCCAACGGGATATTCTCACGGGCCAGGCCATCGGGATAGCCGCCGCCGTCGAAACGTTCGTGGTGATGGCGGACTATTGGCGCCAGCGGTTGCAGTGCCCCAGCCCCGGAGCCAATCATCGTCGCCCCGAGTGCAGGGTGCTCTTTCATCTTAGCGAACTCTGATTCGCTTAGCTTGCCAGGTTTGTTGAGGATGCTCTCGCCGACATTGACCTTGCCGAGGTCGTGCACCAGGCTAGCAGTCGTGATGTTGCGCACCCGATCGTGCGAAAGCCCCATCTCCTCGGCCAGGGTTCCCGCCAGGCGGCTGGTACGTTCATGATGGCCGAGGATGAACGGATCCTTGATCTCCGCTGCTGCTCCCAGGGCGGCGATAGTCCGCAGGTCCGACTCTGCAACCACGTCAGGCCCGGTGAGATCCTTGAGAGCCGCAGTCAAGGAACTGGCCACGCCGGAGAGCATTCCTGTTTGCGTCTCGTGCGGGACCTCGACCTGGCAGCCCGCCGATTCCACGGCCTGTCCCCGCCCCATCACGCCGCGAGCCCATGCCAACCGTTTAGCGTCGTACATAGCTGTGTCTGCCATCCTCACGAGCTCATCGACGGTTGTTGCGTCTTCGGGGAAACAGGCCACGCCGGCGCTGACACCCAGCCATGCTCCAGCGGAATCACCCGCCTCCTTCAGGCGCGTCGCGATGCGCCTGTTGATGCGGCGCACGACATCCTGCGCCTTCGACACGTCGGCGTTCAGCAGTATCGTCGCGAACTCGTCGCCGCCGTAGCGGAAGGCCATGTCTGAGCGCCGCATCGCCGACTGGATGCACTCGCCGACGAGGTGCAGGGCCGCGTCACCCGCCTGGTGGCCACGGGAATCGTTGTAGTGCTTGAAGGCGTCGAGGTCCATCATCACAAGCGCAAACCGGTGGCCATAGCGCTTCGAGCGGTCTATCTCTTCAGGTAGGCGCTGGTAGAAGTAGGCGTGGTTGTAGAGGCCGGTGAGGCTGTCGGTGACGGCCCTCGTTTCCAGTTCGACGTGCAGCCTCTGTCGCTCCTCCTCCCCCCGCTTGCGCTCGCTGATGTCACGCGAGGCTCCCAGAATCCCCACGGGCAGGCCATCCTCGTCCCGCAGAAATGTCGTCGTGACCTCGAGCCAGACGGTGGAGCCGTCCTTGCAGGTATGCTCCAACTCCAGCGTGCGGGACCGGGAGAGGTCCTTCGCCATCTTTCTGGCGGTCAGTTCTTCCGCAAGAGCCTTCCTGGCAAGTTCCAGGGAGGCCGGAGTGAGTGTTTCCTCGATCGTCTGGGCCATTGCCTCCTCAGGGGTGTACCCACGTATCCGCGTAACGGCGGGGCTCTCGTAGGTGTACCGCAGGTTCATGTCCATGGTCCAGATTATGTCTGACGCGTTCTCGGCAAGCAGACGGTAGCGTCTCTCGCTCTCATCCAGCGCTTCCTCCGCCTGCTTGCGCTGGGTGATGTCCACGTACATTGCTCGCGT
>Ga0209253_10003123_pt1 | contig 14586 bp, 6 predicted proteins | sample FrelakmetBRP12BR_FD_187145 | JGI IMG/M metagenome (GOLD analysis project Ga0209253, IMG submission 187145) | Freshwater lake sediment microbial communities from the University of Notre Dame, USA, for methane emissions studies - BRP12 BR (SPAdes)... | ecosystem: Environmental > Aquatic >...
AGGTTGGGGTGTCATTGCCGCTCCAGAGCAATGAGACCTCTTCGGCTTTTTCAGCGGTATTGTAGAGCCGCAGGATCCACCCTTTCCCGTCCCCGGTGGCCTTCAACGCCGTGGCGACGACTCCCGCGGGTTGGATCGTGAATGACGGAAGCGACCGGTGATCGAGCGAGCCCGCCTTTGCTACAAGGAGCGGCTGGCTCCTTTCAATACCGAATCTATGGGCATCGGCTCGGTCATACGTGCCGTGAGGCTGGATGGAATACCGGAACACTGCAATTCCCTCCTGGTCCGCCTTGTAGTTCGTGTGCCAGTAGTTGTTCATGACATACGAGTAGATGTTCTGTGCGGGTGGTATGGTTTTCCTCCAGATCCGAAATCCTGCTTCATTCGGGGTCTCATCGATCAGTGCACCGATCTCAACCAGGGGGGCATCGACGGTGGCCCACGTCACCCCGAATTCCCGGTTTGAGACATCGACCCATCGTTGGACGGAGAGGAAATCCTTGCAGGACCCGGCAAGCTGGTCAGCTTCCGCCCGCACGGTCTCCCAGCCCGCGTTCGTGCGGACAATGCCTTCCGGCACGAGGAAAGGAAAACCGAAGTGAACGCCCTCCTTCTCCCGGACCCTGTCCTTATCCACCGTATCGATGATGTCAATCCTGTCGAGCCCATTGACCAGGCGGAGCTCGCGGGTTAGTGATTTGCATCCTGGAGCTGCGGATGCGATCTGAAGCGAAACGAGGAGCGGGCCGCGTTCCTTGACACGGATGCCTGACACCGTGTCCGGGACGGCGAGTTTTGGACCTTTCCCTCTGACGTAGATATACTCGTTCCAACCGGAGCCACGCGCTGTATCGACGAGTTCCCGCCCGGTAGACCGCAGCCGACAGCTCTTGACCGTTCCTTTCCCGGGATCAAGAGTCAACTGGATTTCCCCATTGGACAGACTGTGCTCATCCGCAACCATCGGGCCCTTGACCGGATAGGGCTTGCCGGGCCCGAGGATGAGCCGCAAGGAACCCATCGGCGGCACATTCTTCACCATCACGGCAAGCTCCCCGGTGGAAAGCAGCTGAGACGGAACAGGACGTCCCATGCCGTCTTTCACCCGTGATCCCGCTCTGGCGAGCCCTTTGGGAAGAATCACAAGATCAGTGCGGGGCCAGGAATGGGTGTTAACAATATCGACCGCGGCACCCTGGTTTGCCGGTGCAACGTTTCCCGGAGAAAACGGGGTGAAAAGTTTCTCGGCAGCACGGCGACCTTCAAGCGCGAAGGCCTCCTTGTAGGCCCACTGCGCGAGCACCGCAGGGCTATCGGGTTCACTGACGCTGTTCGATGCACCCCACGTGTGCTCATGCCAGAGGATGACATTTCTCCAGGCGGCATAGAATTCGTCCGGCTGGTAGGCCGCCGGCTCAAAGAGGCCGTACAACGTTTCGAGCTGAACCAGGGCTTCAGCGGTGCCGAGGTTCAACGCTTCTTCCCTGGCAGTGGAAACGGCGCCGTCCTCCCAATACGGCGTCAGATCACCTTTCATGACGGGAAGATCCTTCCCGTACCGGCGCTCGAATTCCTCGAACATCCTGTTTGTCGTGGAGATCACAATTTTCGGCGAGAGGTATTGCGCGTTCCAATCCTGAACAAAGGCGGAGAGATCGGGATCAGGAGGGCCGTTGTCCCCGTCGATGGTATACCGGAGTTGTACAATCGAATAAGGATACCGCACGCTATCCAGCTCAGCGAGATAGTCAAAGATCGGCCCGGGGTTCGCCGTGCTCATCTTCCCCATAATCCAGCCGTGGAACATGGAATAGCCCCTGCCTGCCATCCAGAAGAGCACTTTGCTCTGCCCGGAGCCGGACTCCCAGTAGAACGGCCGATCACCCCACGTCTTCAGGGCGTGGCCCACCCGGTCGCCACCGTCAGGGAGCGCCGGCATATAGTTCGGCCCGCTCGAGAGATACTTGACGCCTCCCTGTCCGAGAGCAGTGACCGTGCTCCAACTGTATGATGGAATATCCGTGATCATCGCCGACGAAAGAGGCAGGTCGTATCGGCGAGAGAAGCTGCGGGCATATTCGGTGAGGCGGAGTATTTCTTCCGGTCGGCAGAGACCCGTAAGCTCATTGGTATAGAGTGCGTTGATGCCGATCGAGCCCTCCTTGATCGCCGCGATGAGTCGTTCCTTCTGGTCCCGGGACGCCTGTGCGAAGTAGCTTTCCAGCTCCCACGCCACCTCGAGATTCCATTTGAAGCGCGCCTCCTCCGGGAGCGCGCGGGACTTGTCTATAATGCCGATCGCCTGATCGACATAGGCGATATGATTCTTCTGGACTTCCACCTGGTACGCGGAGTACCCGATATCCGTGTGGGAATGCGGGAGGAAATACAACTCTCTCCGTTGAACGGGTCGGATCGTGATGCGTTCTTTCTTGAGAACCTCGCGTCCTTCCGCGACGACCACTTCGACATCCCGGGGTTCGCGGACTGCTTTGACAGGAAGAAAAACTGCCGTAGCGCCCCATTTCAAGCGCACCTCACGCGTGGTCCGCTGATCGATAGACACCGACACCTGCCGCGGGGCGCCGAAATGTTCAAAACTCACTTTCAGCTGCTGGCAGACGGTGTCCTGCGCCGCCACCAGAGCGGGGAGACCGCTGATGCGGATCCGTTCTTCGAGGGGATACTGAAATGTCATAAACCATGCAGTGCTGCCTGCCGCCGCGCCGGAAACACGAATTCTCAGGGAGTCTCCTTTGGGAACGAGTGACGCTGGGACCCTCAGAACCATGTAGCCGAAAAGATCCTGGAAGCGGTCTGCACCGGTCGCACAAAATGTGAGTGAGGCGCCCCCCTTCCCCTCCACGGTCCAGACTTTTCGCGTTGAATCTTTCTCCGTCATAAACGTGAACCAGCGCTCGCCGTTCACTGACATCTCAAAAGGATACACACCTTTGCTTCCGGACAGCGCGGCAAGCCACACAAAGGAGAGCTCTTCCGCTCTGGCATCCCGGGGGACAAGGCCAGTCATCCACTCGATCGGTTTGGCTTCGTGCGTCGCCCGGGCAATCAGAGCCTTGCGCGCCGACTCCATTGCGGAGTGATAATCGATGGTTTCGCCCGAAACCGTTTTCGCGAACCCGCTGATAAACAAGGACCTCGGAGCAGTGAGGGCGAGACCGCAGGGAATATCCTGAGCGCGGACAGACGTTCCAGAACAAGCAAGAAGGCCCGTAAGGACAAGGGAAAGGAGGACCCGGCAGGACATTGCCGCCGGGTTCGCGTGAATGTTGTGGGGATGATCCGTCATGGGCGTTTTCCTCTTCTGGTGGTAGGCCGGGTGCCGCTCATTGGTGGCTTTGGTAGAAGTAGAACCCGACTATTGATTCAGAGCCAGAACAACTGCCGTTCCGGCGATTGCTTCAATCTCGAAATAACCACGATCTTCGCGGATCGGTCTCGCCGTCTGTCCCGCCCCCTTCCACGGTCTCCCTCCAAAAGGGTTTGCGATCCGTACACGACCGCCTTTCTCGGACACAATCCTGATTTCGCGGATGCGGCCACCAACCATGGAGGCGGAAACCAGGCACGCTCCCTCTGCACGCAGGTTGGCGAAGGAGACGTCTTTCCATCCTTGCGGTACGGCGGGGAAAACCCTGATTGCCCCCGTGTGGCTCTGCAGAAGCATCTCCTGCACCCCCGCAGCGAAGGCGAAGTTTCCTTCAAGGGTGAACGGCCGATACGTGAATTTCGACTTGCCCGTCCCTGATTGATCACCATTCACATGGAAGCTGTTCGGCAGACAGAAACACTCGGCGAAAGTTCTGAGCGCTCCGGCGGCGGCTTCTCCGTCTCGCGCCCTTGCAGCCAGGCTGCCCAGCCACGCGAACGAGTACCCGCACCACCAGTCCGTTCCCAGCTTTCTTAGATCAGCCAGACTCGCGCGGATTGTCCTCCGGTCGGCCTCCCCTTTGTCCCAGTCAACCGTACCCAGAGGATAAACTGCCATCAGATGAGAGAAGTGACGGTGTGAACTCTCGAGAGGCATGCCGGGAGCGACAAGCAGCTTTCCACCTTCCTCTGCGCGGGCGAGGTCAGGCCATTCCGAAAGAACTCTGCGCCATCGCGTCCCATCTTCTCCACGTCCCAGCGTTTCGGCCATTGCGGCAGCGGCTCCGTACAGCCAGCGAATCAGGGCCAGGTCGAAATTGGTTGTCGTCGAAAACCATGCCTCAATCCGGTTGTCATTTATTTCGGGACTCGAACTGAGCGGCAGGGTGCGCCTGCCATCGCTCCCCCGCCGGGAGATTCCCTCGAGAAACACCGCAGCATCATGGACCCAAGGATACGCCCGGGTCTCCAGGAAGTCTCGGTCCATGCTGTACCGCCACTGCAGATAGAAATGATGGGACAACCAGGCCGACACGGTTGGTGAGAGTGCATACTGAATCCACCCTCCCATTGGACGGCCGGCGAGCGTCGCCACGCCCGGGAAATTCAGCCCTGGACGTTCAAAGTATGTCTTTGTGTATCGCTCCGCCTCCGGCCTGCAGCGCCAGAGCCAGTCGAGAAACGCCAATCCTTCCTCGAGATGGTTGGCACTGTAGCAGGGCCAGTAGCTCAGCTGCGTGTTGAGGTCGTTGTGAAAATCGCCTTTCCAGGGGGGAAGACTCCCGTTGTCCGCAGTCCAGATCGCCTGCAGGGTAATCGGTGGGGCTCCACGCCGCGATGCGGAACCGAATTTGTATGTTTCCCGGTACCACTGGCGTTCAAGCACGGGATCAGGGAGCTGTACTGAAGATTTCTCCCAGTACGTCTTCCACCATGATTCATGCGTTTGCCAGTCTTCCTCGAAACGCCGTGTTAAGGCAATCCCCGGGACTGTAGTGCCGCCCATCGTGTCCAGGGTAACAAACCACGTTCCTTCAAGCGTTGCGGAATCGATCTGACGCCACCTCACACGGACCTCGTAGCTGAATCCTGACCACCCTTTCTGACGGAACCGTGTTGCATTTTCCTCGGAGAACGATTCGGGCGGTGGATAGCCGAGACGGCGCAGATCGGCACCGGTGACAACGGTGGCTTGTCCGGCTCCGGATGAATCGATGCCGGCATATCGCGGCGGCACGAGGCGCGGGAGGATCCGGGATCGGAGGTGCTCAAAGCGGAACCAGCCCAGGGGTTCTGTTGCATGAACAAACGTCGTCAGAGTCGCTCCGGTCTTCCAGCGCACGGTGCAGAGGGCATGACGGAGCGACAGACGAACGCCTGCGATTTCGCCCAGACTCTTGATGTCAAACTCCAACGCTCCAGCCGGTATTTTTGTCGGTGCGGGGTCACGGTCATACGGAAGGTCGAACAGGTCCTGAACAGGTTTGTAGTCCTTCTTGATGACCTGCGTTTCTACCCAGGCGAAACGGAACTCGGGGCGATCGAATTCCTTCACCGGCCGGAGATCCCACAGGTCAGCTCGATCGAGCGACAGACGGAGCGCGCCGTCCTTCTTCCAAACAAGCGCACCGATCAGGCCGTTGCCGAGCGGGACCCCTTCGTCCCACGATGCGGCAAGATCCTGAAAGACGAGATCATGCCGGTCGGGAACCTGGGATTGAAGCACGGGACAGATCGTGAAAAAGAGAGTGGCCAGATAGAGGGACGATCTCAAGCGCATGAGGAGTTTCTCAGAAAGGTAACAAAATCCAATGAATCCATCCACTAATTACGCTGATATCTCAAGTAACCGGAATGGGACCGAAGCATTCCCCGGGGGGTGCCTCCGGAAAAATGCTCTTGATTTCCATTCCCTACACTGCTATCTTCGAGCGTCTGGACAGAATCGAGGAGGGCAGCAGAGTATCCGGCCGGCTCTCCAGACCGTTTTCTGACCGACCGCCGGTGTCCACAGGAATATCGCTGCAGTGTCGTTGCGTTCGTCCCGATTTCCCAAAATCCACCTTCACATCCATCTCTCTAAGGAGGAAGCATGCTATACCGCAAGGGCTTGGTACTGATTCTCGCTGTCTCCTTCGTCTTCATGGCTGGCTGTTCGTCCGGTGTGGGCGGAGCCACTGACCTGATCGGGTCACTCACGAAGGGTCTGGGGATCTCGCCGAACCAGGCAATTGGTGGGGTCGGCGCAGTTCTTGGTCTCGCCAAAGAAAAGCTTGGCGGTGCCGACTTCTCTAAGATCGCGAACGTCATCCCCGGTGCAGACGGCATCATGAAGCAGGCGGGTGATCTCCTCGGGAACACCGGACCGATTGAGAACGCTGCAGGTCTGGTTCCGCTCTTCGGCAAACTTGGCATTAGCGGCGACACGGTCACCAAGATGGTTCCGGCAGTCACGGACTTCGTTGGCAAGGCCGGCGGTGACACGGTTGGCAACCTCCTGAAGGGGGCGTTGAAGTAAGTTCCGGCCTGTTCGATCGCGTTCGCACAAAAGCCGCACCTGCACTCCGGGTGCGGCTTTCTCTGTGTTCCACAGAACGCCGCTCCCACACGCCCTCTCAGTCCGGGGGGAGGATCCGGACGAGCGTCGTACCATGCCGGGCCACCGGTGCCGAGAATTCGCCCTCAAAGGCGCCGATATCCTTCTGACGCCAGAGGTCACGGACAACCCGCTTCCCCTTGATGCCAAGGTCAGACCAGCGGACCGTCAGCTTCGCTTCCCGGGGTCCGCGGTTGAAGAGCCCAACCGCCTTCGAGCCATCCTCCATCTCCTTCGCCCAGACCTCAAGATCTCCGGCCCTGGCCACCCGTCCAGCCTGCTTTCCGAGAGGATCCTGATTCACTTCCAGAACCTCGTCGTTAGTCAGAAGGCTTAACGTAAAATCGTCGAGGCGTGTCATATCACATCCAATCAGGAGCGGCGAGGCGAGCAGGGACCAGAGCGTAATGTGTGTGAGCTGCTCATGCGGCGTCAAACGGGTTGGGTGGAGCAGCGGCCCCCACCCCACGTAACCTACCACCAGCATGTCCGGATCGTTCCAGTGTCCCGGACCCGCGAAGCGTTCATGGCCCGCCTGGTTGAACCCTATGCCGGACATGCTCTCCCATGTGTCCTCAATATCACCCGTCGTCCGCCAGCAGTTGCCTCCCACCTCGGCGCCCCATTCCCACACGTTCCCCATGCCGTACTGGCAGAGGCTAAACACGATGTCCCGCCGGGCGCTGCCCAGCGCGGACCGCATAACGAAGTAGGGCTTCTTGAGCTCGGGCAGGCTCTGATCCTTCGCGATATTTCCGTACGAACACCAGTCGTACTTGAGATAGTCAATACCCCATTCCGCCCACCGGCGGGCGTCGTGACCCTCGAACTGATAGCTTGCCGTGAACCCGGCACACGTCAGGGGACCGGGTGAGGAGTAGATCCCGAGCTTCAGACCCTTCCCGTGAACGTATTCGCCGAGAGATCTCATGTCCGGGAACTTCCTGTTTGTGTTGATCATCCCGTTCCGGTCTCGCGGCTCGCCCTGAAGGAGGGGGTCATTCGACCCAGGCTTGACCATCCAGCAGTCGTCGATATTGATATAAACCCATCCGTGGTCAACCAGACCGCTGCGGACCATCGCATCGGCGGCAGATCGGACTTTGGCGTCGTCAACATCGCTGGCGAAACAATTCCAACTGTTCCATCCCAGCGGCGGCGTCAGTGCGATATGCTCGCCAACCACGATCCTCAGCCGCCGCTCCGCCACACCAAGGGTGTTCTTTGCCCGAAGAGTAACCACATATTCTCCGTTCTCGGCCAGCGTGCCAGTCATCCTCCCGGTTCCGGGATCGAGCGTCAATCCCTTTGGAAGACCCTCCGCCGAGAATTCCATGGGGCGGTTACCGGTCGCCGCGATCGTGAAGAGGAAGGGTGCCCCGGGCCGGACACCAAAAACTTTCGCACCGTTGATCCTCGGCTTCGGGGAAGATCTTGGTGTCAACGTCAGCGTCACCATATCCTTCCGGAGAAATTCCTTCTCTTCCCGCCGGAGAGCGATGTACTTGCCGCGAACCCGGTCCAGATCGGCCTTGCTGCGAACATTCTCTGGCTCCAATGCGGCGGTCAGACCAAGAGACTCGGCCAGCCTGCCGTAGGCCGAGACGTAACGTTGTCCGAGGACGGGGTAGCCCCCCGCCGGCCAGTCCCCGGTCCAAATCTCATCCCTCCGCTCCCATTCGATCTCCTCGCGAGCGTCAGGTGTATTGAAATCCCGGCCAACCAGCTTCCAGATCGTCCCCGCATCGACATCCAGGAGTGAAAAGAAGAAGGCGCTCGGTCCTCCCCCGTTGCTGATCTTCATGAGCAACCGGTTTTCCCCCTTCCGCAGCGGAAGCGCGACGATTTCCTGATTCGGCTCGCAGGCACGATTGATGTCGTGCTGAAAGACCACTGTCCCGTTCACCCAGACCTTTATGCCATCATCGCTCCCGAGATACGCGGTAAGAGTGGTGTCCTTGCTTGCTGTAATCAAACGGGAGATGTAGTTGGCGGACTTCTCCACGGGCTCCAAATTAACAACGCTACCGTCGCCCCATTCAGACTTCTCCGTCCACTTCAGCCGTCCGCCATCGTAGGTCTTCCCGGTGCCAATCTCCTGTTCCGGAGGAAATGCGTCGGCATACGGTGCGCCCGATACAAACGGTCCGATCCACGACCATGGGCTGAGGTGTACCCTCAACCTAGAAAGCGCATCTTGCTTGTACTGCGCCAATGACTCGCGGGAATCCTTCACCGTTTCATGCCATGTCGCTTTCTTGACATAGTACGGGGGATCGCCCGCCTTTGCCCCAATTGCAGTCACAAGGAGGCTGAGGAACACCAGACAATCGACAAAGCGGCGCCGAGAACCTTTCATGGTAGTCGTCCTTTGGGGCTTACCGGGAGTCTTCTTTCCAGAGGAATGAATCTTGACGGATGCACCATCGCTGCGTTGTGCCGCTCTCCGGCTGCAGAAGCACAGATGTGACGTACCCGTCCGGCGTCCGCCGGACCTCCGGTGATTTCAGCCGCATGGCGAGCTTTGACCCAGAAAGGCCCGGTTCCGCGAGGCTCGACGCGTACACGTCTTTGCCGTCGTGGAAGATTTTCTGCGTGTATTTGGATGGGGATCAATCATGTATTGCGATTCAAGGTAGCACGATATTTCTGATTGTGCAAGACCTTGCCAGGACTGGAGCACAAAATGATTCAGGTCCAGATGCCGGGAATTCTCCCGCCGCAGAATTTGCATGCACCCTTCTCTATTGCGTTCTGTAGAATAGCAAACCCCTTTCTCTCAAGAACCTGCCTGTGGCAATGGTGGCAGAAGGTGTTCTCCGCCAGATGGCCGGGAACATTCCCGATGTAGACATACCGGATCCCCGCTTTGATCGCCGCGTCTCTCGCCGCCTCAAGCGTTGCGACCGGTGTCGCGGGGAGGTGGGCAAGCTTGTAGAGCGGCGTGAACCGGCTGAAATGCAGCGGACAATCCTGAAGGCCGCTGGCACAGAGCCACTGGCACATCCTCTTGATCATCTCCGGGTCATCGGACCAGCCGGGGATCACGAGATTCGTGATCTCCAGCCAGACCCCTTCCTCCCTGAAGACCTGCAGTGTTCTGAGCACGGGCGCCAACGTCCCACCATTCAGACGCCTGTACGTCCCGTCGTCGAAGCTCTTCAGGTCGATGTTTGCAGCATCGATGACCTTGCAAAGCTTGCGGAGCGGCTGTTCGCTGATATAGCCGTTCGACTTCCAGACATTCTTGATTTCCTTCGCCCTTGCCAGAACGGCAGTGTCATAGGCGTATTCATAGAACGTGGTTGGCTCAGAATACGTGTACGCAATGGACTCACAGCCTGACCGCAGACACTCTCCCACAACCGCCGCTGGCATCAGATCGACATTCTCAGTCTCATTCGGACTGACCTGAGAAATCTGCCAGTTCTGACAGTTCAGGCAGGCGAGGTTGCAGCCTGCAGCGGCAATAGAGAAAGCCCGCGTCGACGGAAGAAAATGGAACAACGGTTTCTTCTCGATTGGGTCGATGTGGACCGCACAAGGATTGCCGTACGCGATCGAGTAGAGCTTCCCTTCGTAGTTCACCCTGTTTCTGCAGCGTCCCGTCCTGTTTCGATCCAGAATGCAGCAGTTCGGGCATTTCAGGCACTTGATCCCTCCGGGCGTCTCTGCCGTGAAGAGAGCTTCCTTGCTCCACTTCCCGGGATTCTGAACCGACCCGTCCTGGCCGGGCAACAACGGCTGAAGGCCACCGGCGATGCCGAACCTGGTGAGTCCGCACGCCACCCCGCCCATACCGAGAGAACAGGTTTTTATGAAATCCCGTTTCGTCATGGTTGCCTCCATTCAGCATTCGGAGGTTGCATACGTGCTCCGATTGAGCAGCGCGATTACGGCGGCAATGAGGCATGCCCCCGCAAGAATCCAGCTGACGGCGATCAGTCCGACGAGAGGAATCAAAACCGACGCCATCAGCAATGCCCCTGCCGCCGAACCAATAAGATCAAGGCCGTACAGAGTCCCTCCGACAGACCCGGCCGACCCTGGGAGAATCCTGGTGCCGAGCGAGAACGCCATCCCCACGAGCACCGCTGCAACAATCACCATGATGGCAATCATTCCGCGGACGGCGAACAAGTCGGTCCCAGCGTCGCGGAGGAGAATCAGCACAAGCGGCAGGGCCAGACAGAAGAGGACAAGACAGAACTGAACGACGATGAAACCACGCATCGGTTGCGCGCGCGACAACCTGCGACCAGCGTAAGATCCGATCGCAAGACCGGCCATGAACAACGCGATCAAGAGGCTGACCGCCTCGAATACATAGCCGTACAGAATCTGAAACGCTATGATCAAGATGATCTCGAGCGACGAAGCAGCAAAGCCATCGACGAGCACACCGAAACTCACCGGGTTTGTTCTGGCCACAATGAGCCCGAGGAGGAGCGCCGCACCCATGCCGGAAATCCAGGGACTCCCCCGAAAGTATGCCAGCCAGTACTCGAGTTGATGGAAATACGCCACTGGAAGGAAGTCCTGGTTAAGAGGAGCGGTCTTCTCAAACGTCTTGATGATCCCTCTGCTCCGTTCTTGGACAGAACGATCATCGATATAGTGCGGGTTGACGTACGTGTTGTTGATTCCCCGTTCGATGGTCAGCTTCCCTACATCAGACCGGAGAGGGGCGTCCGATGCGAGGAAGTAGTTCTTTTCACCCGGCACAACGAGGACATTCCGGAATTCCGCGGCAAGCGTATTGTAGAGGGTGGAATGCAGCCGGCGTGCCTGACTGCCGTAGTACTCGGAGACGCCGGTGAGACCGTATGAAACCACCCCGCCCGGGTTGAGCACGTTCTTCAGCTTCCGGAGACATTCCACGGTATACATCCTGTTGATCTGCACGGTGGAAGGATCCGGCACATTGATCAGAGCAACGTCGTACCGTTCAGGGGTCCTTGCGATGAACATCCGTGGGTCCTCGGTGATGATGTGAATCCTCGGATCAGAGAGGGCGTCGGTGAGCTTCCGGCCAAGCGCGATAATCCAGGGGTTCAGCTCGACGTAATCGATCCGCGTTACACCGTATTTCAGGACCTCTTTCGGCGTCCCCGCAATTCCGCCGGAGATGAGCAGAACGGAAGTCGGAGCAGGGTGTTGAAGCATCGCATAATGCACCGACTCTTCGTTTGCCACGGGTTCGCCAGTCGAGTACAGAAGCATCGAATTCTCAAAAATGTTCTTCTGTCCGGATTGCTCCGTCACGACGAGAGCGCCATACGGCGTGTCGGCGTGGAACACCAACGCTTGCCCCGGGAAGAGCATCTGCTTTGCGACGGTCCCGGGATCCGCGGCGAGCACGACGATGACGATCCCCAGCACTCCAAGTCCCGAGAGGGCCGCCTGAAGACGATAGCCGAAGCGCAGGGCAAGCAGGATCGCCGCGAGTCCGTTGATTGCAGCAAGCAGGGCCAGCGTCGTGAACGTTGGGAGAAGGTGCACCGCCGCCAGGTTGAAGAGAAGACCTCCCACAGCACTTCCCAGCGCCTCCCAGGAATAGACGAGTGCCGGGGAACCAGGCGACGAACATTCCGAGACGGCCTGCACCAACGATGTGAACAGGAAGCCCGAAACGAGGCAATACGGCGATAGAAGAACCAATGTCGAGAAGACAATATCCGTAAAGCCGATCATGGCCCCCGGCGGAAACGCCGTGATACGGCCGTAGCTCACGAGGAAGGTGGTAGCTGATGGGAGGATGACGCTTACGAAGAGAAGCAGGACAACCCTTCGGGTCGGTTGTCCGGGCACGGGAACCCGCCTGCCCAGCAAAGACCCTGCCCCCGTCAACACCATCCAATTTGCGAGAAGGACACCGACGACGAACTCATTCCCGTAAAGCACGGATATCAGTTCGCGGATGAGGATCACCTGGGTCACGACCGCGCTGATCCCCGATACCAGAACCGCCGCAAAGAGTGCCCTCTGCCTGGACGGTAACTGCTCTCCGGGGCTTCCCGTCGCTTCTATCAATTGGACAGCTCCTGTTCGCTGAACACCAGCGCCTCATAAACGAAGATCTCTGCGTCTTTCCAGCCTTCCCATCCGATCCCGGCTTTGTCGCGCGCACAATGGCCGAGCAACTCTTCCCGGGACCAGCCGGTCTCGGTTGCGACCTGCGGAAGGAATGTCCCCGACTGATTTCCCTTCCTGATGTAGATGCCGTGCGTCCCCGGCTTGATTTCATCAACGGAGCTGACCTTTCTCATCGGCGTCAGAACGGAGATCTCGATCTCCAGACTCGACAGCTCACTGGACTGAACCGGCGAAAAGCGGTAGTCTTCTGTCGATGCCGCGACCGCCATCTGCTGAACGACTTTGTACAGAGGCTCTTCGGCACTGAACCGGCCGATGCAGCCGCGGAGATCACCATGCTCACGCAGGGTCACAAAGGCGCCGCCGTTGGCCGTCAGTTGCCGGGAGAGTCTGCCAGCGTTGACATCCGGGACACGGCGATTTCTCACGTATTCTTCGACCGTGGAACGGGCAATGCGGAGCAGCTCCTTCTTCTCCGGGGCTTCAAGCAGGAAGCCGGAGGGAGCGCGCTTCAGGTTACTGCTGACAGCGATCGCATAGTACCCCACCACCTGGTCTTTGCTGCCGACGTCCGCATCTCCTGAATTCCTGTACTGGATGATCCGGTACTGGTACTCCGGATTCTTCTCCGTCATCGAGAGAAGCGTCAACACCCCCGACCAGCCGCACATGCACGTCGCGAGATTGGTGATCCCCCCGGACATGCTCCGATGAATCGTTTCGATGAGGCCCCCTGGCGAGTTGGCGATCACAGCCTCCGCCGTGCGGCGGTCAATTTCGACCGCGTCTCTATACGAAGGGTAGTGTGAAAAATCCGTGCTTATGACGAAAAGGTTCTTCGGCGTCAGCAATGGCCGAAGCGCGCCGGCGATCCTGCCGCACAACTCGCGAGAATCTGTTCCGATCACGATCGGCACAATCCTGAACGGTTTCTTCAGCAGATACTGGAGAAAAGGTATCTGCACTTCAACACTGTGCTCATCCCGGTGAGCGTCCTCCCGGCGAGAGAAGAATGCGTGTGCCCTGACAAGGGAGTCCGCCAGCTGTCGGTTGACCTTTACAGTCCCGAGCGGCGTGACAAAATCTCCCGAGGCATAGATCGATGCGCCTTCGAACCCCACATGGTGACTCGGGCCGAGAACGAAGATGTTGTCGTAGCTTCTGCCCGGATCCACCTGGTTGAACGCCGACGCGGCAACTTCCCCTGAGTAGATGTACCCGGCATGCGGCGCGATCACCGCTAGGACACTTCCCGTTGCCTGCCGCGGAGCGGCATGGGAGAAGCAACGCTGGAGAGTGGCTTCAAGCTCGTTCCGGTCCGACGGGTAGAATTGCCCGGCCACAGCGGGCTGCCGGTTGCGTTGAGCATCTGCGCACGAGCCAATCAGGAGGAGGAGGAATGGGGCAAGAACCAGAAATTTGCGATACGCCATGATGCCACCTTGAAAGCAGACGTTTGTTGGTAGGGCGCGAGAGCGGACCGCGGCTGTAGCCTGCGGAACAGGGTGTTCTTGGGGCGTGTGCCGTGGATTTTCACACGCGCTCGGAATACGAAGAACGGGATCCTCTGGAACAAATCTAGCCAAAGTACAGGGGAAATTCAACCGGGGGCAAGAAGCCCGTGCGATCACAGGTGCGCGTGATGCAGGCTTTCAGGTTTTGTCCCATTCGGCGGGTCCAACAGGTGGGCTTGAATACGAGGGGAACACCCTTTTTCCAGAGAAACCATCCAGGGATTGACAAACCTGCCCGCCTCTTATGATCGAATGGGGCAGGCGGGCCTGCCTGCCGTGCTCCACCTTCTGGCAGGCCTGCCTCCACGAAGTCCGATTCTCCGGACTGAGGTGATCCGCCTCGCTTTCGTGTGCGCGCCTGAACGGGAGCCGCACCCCCACCTGCGCGCCGGCACCGTAAACCAACATCCATAGGTCCCGCGTCCGCTGTGGCTCGCTATGCACGGCAGCGGAGAGCGCTACTCCGCCAAACTCGGCGAGCAGCTG
>Ga0209253_10003124_pt1 | contig 14582 bp, 17 predicted proteins | sample FrelakmetBRP12BR_FD_187145 | JGI IMG/M metagenome (GOLD analysis project Ga0209253, IMG submission 187145) | Freshwater lake sediment microbial communities from the University of Notre Dame, USA, for methane emissions studies - BRP12 BR (SPAdes)... | ecosystem: Environmental > Aquatic >...
TACAGTTTCTTGCCCATAAGTCCTCCTTCAAGGCGTCGGAGCCGCAAAAGAGGTCATGAGCACGATTTCTCGGGATCTCTTAAACTGCGGGAGTTTACTGAGGAGGCAAGTGTACCACAGATTGACGAAGAAAACCCGATCCCCATGTTTATTTGCAGGGGTTGGGAGGCGGTGGCCCAACACCGCCTCCCGCGGCCCGGCAGGTATTCCGGTGGTTCACCGACCCCGATCAGCCGGCCTTCTTTGCGTAATCCACCATCCCCTGGAAGTCGACGATCACGACATTCTCGTTTCCGACCACCCAGGCATCATGCCCCGACGGCAGGAGCGACACGTCCCCCGGCTTGCACACGAGCTCCGTTCCGTCGTCCATCACCACTTTCAGGGTTCCCGCCACGTGATACTGGAAGTGGGGGGCCTCGCAGCTCTTTGTCTTCGCGATCGGCTGGACGGACTTGGACCAACGCCACCCCGGTTCCAGCGTGGCGCGGCCGATGGTCGCTCCGCCGATCGATATCAACTCCAGTTTGCCCTTGGGGAAATCCCGCACTTCATCGGCCTTGGCGAAGTCTTTCTTTTCCGTTTCCCGTGCCATATCTTCATCCTCCCCTGTGTCCGTCCGTTAGGTTTCCCATGACAAATCTGTTGTCCTTACGGATTGGATGAGGCGGAGGTTCTGAAGTTCCCCCTCGGGAGCAAATATCCATTGTGTTCCATCAGACGCGTTTCGCGTAGGCCGAAACGGCCCGGCAGACGTCGGCGAACTCTTCGCGCGAGTCGAACGCGTGGAACAACGACCGGGTGTCGTTCAGCAGGTTGACCGAGCCCTTGACCGCCTTCTCCAAATCTTCCACGGGCGTCTCCGACCTTTTTCCGTGCCCGGAGTGGTACTCCTTCAGCCGCAGCGTGCTCAACTGCCGGAGCGTCAGCGCGTAGTCGCTGATGTTGCCCGACGGGAAGATGCCGCCCAGGATGCCGCCGGAGAAAATGGTGTCGCCGGTGAAGAGCAGCTGCTGGTCCGGCTCGTAGAAGCTGATGGATCCCGAGCTGTGGCCGGGTGTGTGCAGGACCTGGAGTACGCAGTCGCCCAGGTCGATCCCCGTCCCGTGGTGCAGGTGGAGGTCGACGTGGTACTCCTCGGCCCGGAGGCGGAACACGTTGCTCATGAGTACGAAGTCGTCCTGCATGCCGATCTTGTTCGCCGCGAGAGCGTGCGCCGCGACCACCGTCCGGGACGGGAAGAGCGGAACGCCCCCGATGTGGTCCAGGTGCTCGTGCGTCAACACGACGATGTGGATATCGTCCGGCGAGAGTCCCAGTCCATTGAGCTGTCCCTCGAGCAGATCCTTTTCCCACGGAAGGCCGCTGTCGATCAGCAGGTTCTTCCGGGTCCCCCGCACGAGGTAGCAGTTGCACCTGCCCCTCAGCAGGAACACGTTTTCCCGCAGCGCGATCGCCTCGGTCTTCTTTGTCGCTTCCCCGTGCGCCCCGCTACGGACCGCTTCCGGCGGTCCCGCCGCGCGCCCCCGGAGGCGGAGGCTGAGCGCCTTCTGGACGAACAGGGCGAACGCCGGCTGCTGCGCGACGAGGTAGACGAACAGCGGGTGATCGATCTCGAGGACCCGGGCGCCCTCATCGCCCGCGACGGCCGACGCGGACCGGGGAAGGTGGTCGACCAGCGCCATCTCGCCGAAGATGTCGCCTTTTGCCAGCGCCGCGAGTTGCTCCTCGCGGCCGCCCTTCTCCGTGACGATGTTCACGCCCCCGGAGCCGATGACGTACATGTGCTGACCGACGGTCCCCTCGCGGAAGATGACCGCACCGGGCTCGTACGTCTTCTGGAACCGGTCGGAAAATCCGAGCTCGTCCATGGGCGCCCCCGAAATGTGACGGTCATTCGATTATAGACGCTACCATCCCGTTCGTCCGGATGACCTGGCCCCCTCAAACCGATCCGGGAGGTGGTCGTGCTTCTCTGGCCGATTGGAGGTGGGGGGTCGGTTGGATGGGGAGCGTCCGTCAGCCGGTGGACGCCGGGGCGGTCCGCAGGGGTTTCCCCGGAATCCCTTCCTTCAGCCGGGCCCGGTAATCCCCCGCATGGCTCCCCAGCACCGATTCCAGGCAGGAGATGTTTTCCTCGATGGCCTCGAGGTACGGGTCCCGGTCGATCCCCCAGCGCACCCGGAAATGTTCCCGCAGGTACCGGAACTTGCCCCCCAGTTCATTGGCGAGCCGGTCGAGGGCCGACCGGCAGAATGGCACCGTGTCTTCGAGGAATCTGTATTCGCTCCCGTGCCGGACGAGCCCTCCCTCCACGAGTTCCCTGTAGAGGTATGGCAATTTTTCCAGATAGCTGGGGCTGGCCATCTGGCCCACGAGGTCGCATGTGCCGAGCATCTTCCCGACCAGCGCATCGCCTTCCGAACGGAAGGCAATCCGCACGATCCGGATGTCGAGGCCGGTGCAGAGGATCGCGCTGCGGCACACCTCGCAATCCTCCGGAGAATACCCCCGGGGCAGGAGGTACTCCCTCGAGAAGTCGATGCCGCGCAGGATGTGATGGGCCGTGTATTTGGCTCCCGTGCCGGTGCGGTCGTCCTCCCTCTTGATGTATCCGGTGTCGTGCAGGAGAGCGCTGACGAGCCCGAGAAGAACGGTGCGCCGGCCGGGGGCCCGGTCCCTTTCGACGGCTCCGTGAAGGATCCGGGCCATCGCAAGGAAGACGTCGGTGGTGTGCTCCAGATCGTGATACCGGGTGTTGCATCCGGCGTATCCGGGGTATGTTCCGGCGAAGAGACGGCAGACATCGAGGAATACCTCTTCGAGGCGCTGCAGATCGCTGTCCGTCAGGATCCCGGTGAGCGTCCCCCGGACTTCCTCGAGAACGCGTTCCGGTTTCGTCGCGTCCACGAGATCGACGAGGCGTATCGCGCGGTTCTTCACACCCGAACCCCCTCCGGTTTTCTACTAAGGTAATGTGCGACGTTTGCCCGGGAATCCGGTATGAAATGCTTCACACCGGAAGTGTGAAATATCCTCCGGTGAAATTGACCGGCCCGGAAGGCGATGATACGCTTCTTGTCCGGCGTCCATGATTCGGTCCCGGGACTCGAGGGCCATGTCTCTGGCGAAATTGCGGAACCAGATCCCGCTGTTCGTCGGCTTCGGACCTTCCGATTTCGATTCCCTCGAAAAATGCCTCGTCCGGCGGCGGTACCCCGGCGGCCAGGTGCTATTCCACATGGGCGACGAGGGGGGCTCCCTCCACATCATCGAACGCGGCCGGGTGAAGGTCACGATCCCGTCTTCTTCCGGGGAGGAGCTGATCCTGGCCATCCTCGGGCCGGGAGACCTTCTGGGCGAACTCTCCCTCTTCGACGGCAAACCCCGCTCCGCCACGGTTCATGCCCTGGAGGAGACGGAAACCCTCTGCCTGCACCGGGAAGATCTCCTGGCCCTCATGCGCAAGCGCTTCTCCGTCGTCGAGAAAATCCTGGTGGTCCTCGCGCAAAGAATCCGCGACACGGACATGCTCCTCGCGGAGAGCCACTTCCTCGACATCACCTCCCGCCTGGCGAAGAAAATCCTCGACCTCGGGGACGCGTTCGGCGTCCGGGAGGGGAGGAAAGTCCGGATCGGGGTGAAGATCACCCAGAAGGATCTGGCTTCCATGATCGGTGCGACGCGGGAAAGCATCAACAAGCAGCTCAAGGCCTTGCGCGACCAGGGCCTCGTCCGGATCAGCGGCGGAACGATCGAGATCCTGAACCGCGAAAGGCTCGTGCAGAGAGCCCGCATATTACCGAAACCCTGAATCCTTTTTCCCACGGGGTGGGTGGCGGAGCGGTGGAGGCTGGAATGGAGCGGAGAAAGCTTGGGAAGGGCGGCCCCGACGTTTCGGCGATGGGCCTGGGGTGCATGGGGATGTCCGAATTCTACGGGCCGGCCGACGAGGCGGAATCCATCGCCACGATCCACCTCGCACTGGACCTCGGGATCGACTTTCTCGATACGAGCGACATCTACGGCCTGGGACGCAACGAGGAGCTGGTGGGCAAGGCGATCCGGGGACGGCGGGACCGGGTCTTCCTTGCGACGAAGTTCGGTATCCTTCGAGGGGAGGACGGAAGCTGGAAAGGAGTGAACGGAAAGCCGGATTACGTCCGGGCCGCCTGCGAGGCGAGCCTGCGGCGGCTGGGGGTGGAGGTCATCGACCTGTATTACCAGCACCGCGTGGACCCGGAAACACCGATCGAGGAGACCGTGGGTGCGATGGCGGAACTGGTCCGCCAGGGAAAGGTCCGCACCCTCGGGCTGTCGGAGGCGGCGGCGGGGACGATCCGCCGGGCGCACGCCGTCCATCCGATCGCCGCGGTGCAGAGCGAGTACTCCCTCTGGACGCGGGACCCCGAGGAGAACGGCGCGCTCGCCGCGTGCCGGGAGCTGGGGATCGGTTTCGTCCCCTTCTCGCCGCTGGGACGAGGTTTCTTCGCGGGGAGAATCCGGAGCGCGGCCGACATGACGGAGAAGGACTTCCGCCGCACCTCCCCGCGGTTCCAGGAGGGGAACCTCGAGAGAAACCTCCGCCTGTTCGAGGATTTCGAGGGGATCGCGCGGGGGAAGGGGTGCACTCCCGCCCAGCTGGCCCTCGCGTGGGTGCTGTCGAGGGGAAGGGACATCGTGCCGATCCCCGGGACGAAGCGGAGGGAGCGCCTCGCGGAGAACGCCGCGGCCCTCTCCATCGCCCTCTCGCCGACGGAGCTGGCCCGGATCGAGGCGGCCGTCCCTTCCGCTTCGGTATCCGGATTGCGGTATCCGGCCGAGACGATGAAGTCGGTCAACCGTTGATGAAGGACCGATAATCTGCGCGCGACGAAGCTGTTGCAGGGGGAACCCCCTTGTGCAGTGTGGAGGTTCTAGGGGAGCAGAGTCAACGCAGGCGCCGGTTATCCGCAAGATCCCGAACCCCGTCGGCCGCAAGATCCGGGAAAAGGGATTTTCCATCTGATTTGTGTAGGATAGGGTTTAGCGCTTGAGAAAGGAGAGGAAGAAATGCGGGAATACGAGACTTCGTTCGGGCTCCGTACGACCTGGATCGTCACGATGGCCTTGTCGGTTCTCCTCCCCGTGGCATTTTGTACGCCCGCCTTTCCCGATGAACTGCCGGCGTTGCGACAGGGCAAGTGGAATTTTCAGCGCACGGTCGGCGAGAAGAAATTGGATGTGACGAAGTGCACAAGCCCTGCGGAAGACATGAAGAAGCAGAACGCGATTCTCGAGAAAGGAGGTTGCCAGGTCTCTCCCGTCAGGAAGTCGGGCAACGTCTACACGTTCACCGCGAACTGCTCGATCAAGGGTCCGTCGGGCGCCATGATCAGCAGCCGCTCGACGTCCGTCATCACCGTGGAGAGCGACAGCGCGTATAAGATCGAGGTCGACGTGGTGACCGACGGTCAGTCGAGCAAGGAGTTGCTCGTCGCGCGGCGGATCGGCGATTGTACCAAGTAGGCCGGTAGCCCCCGGGTTACGCGGGCGCAGCGTGTTTGCCGACCGGTGCCAGATAGATGACGAACTCCTCCTCCCCGTCGAGGTGTAACAGGGCATCGAGGGCCTCCTGGTCGTACGCGGCAACCGCGCACGCCCCCGCACCGATCGCCTCTGCGGAAAGGTACAGGTTCTGGCAGACGTGGCCGACATCCATCGGGAGGACGCGGTGTGCGGCCGGCCCGTACCGCCACTCCATCCGGTACGGGAGGACGCTCCAGAAGAACGTGACGGCCCCCTGCCCGACGAACCGCTGTCCGAAACAGACCTCGGAGACGCGAGTTGCCAGACCCGGTTCCGTGAACTCGAACAGAAGGCGGTGCTCCAGCGGCAGGTAGCGGTAGATCCCTTCCTCGAGCGTTTCGACCCTCCGGCAATAGAGGTACGTCTCGAACGCGTGCCGTGCACCGGCGGATGGAACCGGGCGGAAGGTCGCCTCATCGCCGTGCCGCTCCGTGACCCCCTGCGTGGCCCAGAGGAGGAACGCCAGTTCCTCAAGGGAGAGAGGGGTGTGGGCGTATCGCCGAAGGCTCCGGCGGCATCGAAGGACCCGGAGGAGGCCGGCGGTGCAGAACGGTTCGAACCGGTCCGGCCCCGGGAGAGCGACCGTCCGCGCGTTCGGGGGAACGGGCTTCTGGGCCGGGGGTGGCGGGAGGCCGCGCGATTGGCCCGTGGCGCTCCAGTCGACGGTCTTGCGGATCGAGTCCTTGAGCCATCGCCGGTGGGAGCGGATCAGTTCGTCCATCCACCAGGGATAACACAGGCTCTCGATGATTTGAACATGCCGTTGGCCGGGGAGGTCACTACTTCCAAACGAAAGAAGGGATGTAAACTAACCGGCACGTTCAGGCAGGAACCGCAGGAGCCATGCAAACAATACACGGAGGGGAATTTCCATGGCGCGAAGCATTCTGGCGGTAGCGTTGGTCCTGTTCACCTTCGGGGTCAGCCACGCCGGCTGGCTCGACGATGCCGTCAGGAACGTCGGGGAAGGCGTCGGTCGCCGGGCGGTCGGAGATGCCGCGTCCGGCGCATACGATGGCGCAAAGGGCGCGGCAAAGGATACGGTCAAGGGGACGGGCAAGCCCAACGAAAACCAGCCCGCGCCCGGTGCCCCGTAGGGGGCCGGGAGAACCCCGGAAACGAAACCGTCCGCCGACGGCGTTTTCATCGAGCAGGCGGAGACCGTCTACTCGAAATACGACTTCATCCCGGGCGACAATGTGATCTTCTTCGACGATTTCAGCGACACCGACGTGGGGGAATTTCCCATCAAGTGGAGCCTGAACGGGCCGGGCGGAAAAGGGTCCAACACCATCGAGGTGGCGGAGTACGCGGGGAAACGGTTCCTTCGAAGCATCCCGGCCGAGAAGGGACAAAGCCAGTTCCCGTCCACGCAGTACATTCGCCTGAGCCTGAAGGGCGACCTGCCGGAGAAGTTCACGGTCGAGTTCGACGCCCACTTCTCGGAAATGGGAGGCGGGTATCCGAGCCGATACGGCCTCTTTCCCCTGACGGAGGGAGCCATCCGCCCGTCGGGGGCGTATCCCGGCGCGGTATGGCTCTCCGGCAAGACGTGCACTTCCATGAACACGGAGACCCACCTGTCAAGGGCCGACAACAAGGTTCACCATCCAGCCCCCCATCAAGTACATTGGAATGGGCATCGAATCCAGCGGGCATGTGCAGAACGACAAGATCATGGTCACCAATTTCCGGCTCGCCGAGGGAGGGAAAAGCATCATATCGGCCCTCGATACGGATGGAAAGATCGTGACCCACGGCATCCTCTTCGACACCGGAAAGGACGTCATCAAGCCGGAATTGCTCCCAACGCTGAAGATGATCCTGGGCCTGCTCAACGACGATCCCGGCTTGAAGTTCTCCATCGAGGGGCACACCGACAACCAGGGGAACCAGGCGATCAATCAGCCGCTGTCCGAGAAACGGGCCGCGGCCGTGAAAACGTGGCTCACAGGAAAGGGGATCGAAGAGGCGCGGCTGAAGACCAAAGGGTTCGGAGACAGCAAGCCGATCGATGCGAACAACACGACCGAAGGGCGAGCCAACAATCGAAGGGTGGAGTTCGTGAAATTCTGAGAAGCGGGACCGATGTTGGCATCTGGAGCCCGGAACGATAGAAAAAGGAGAAAAGCGCGATGCGAAAAGCGATGGTTCCCTTCCTCGGTCTCCTGCTCCTCATGTCCCTCCCGGTTTTCGCCCGGGCCCAGGACGGCGAAACAATCAAGGACAACCCGTACTTCTCGAAGCTTCCCGGCTACGAGGTGGCCGAGAACAACGACAGGGATTTCGATGCCCACACGTTCTACGACGGGAAGAAGGAAATCACCCTAGAGGGGAAGCTGTATTCCAATACCTACCACCCGACCGGCGAAGCGAAGCCGATGAGCAACCTGCAGGTGCGCCGCAACTACGCCGCGGCGATCCGGAATTTCGGGGGGACCGTCCTCTACGAAGGCGATGATGCGGAGTACGTAAAGAGCCGGAACTACCATGCTCTCGTGACCGGCCGGGCGAGCAAGGGGGACAAGGACATCTGGATCGAGGTCTTCCTCTTCGATTATGGGAGCGGCCCGTCGGTCTGGATGGCCATCCTCGAAGTGGAAAAGATGCGTCAGGACGTCACCGCGAGCGGCCTCGCCGAAGCGCTGAACAAGGAAGGTCACGTGGCCCTCTACATCAACTTCGACGTGAACCAGGCGACCATCCGGCCCGAATCGAAAGCGGTGGTCGACCAGGTCGCCCAGATGCTGAAGGAAAACCCGGCGATCAAGGTCTCGATCGAGGGGCACACCGACAGCACGGGCGACGCGAAGAAGAACCGGAAGCTGTCGGAGGACCGGGCGAAGGCGGTCCAGGCGGCGATCGTGGCGCAGGGAATCGACGCGAAACGGCTTGCGACCACGGGGTGGGGGCAGGAGAAGCCGATCGCCGACAACAACACGGAGGACGGGAAGGCGAAGAACCGCCGCGTGGAGCTGGTGAAGCGGTGACCTGCTGGCTATCCACCGGTGCGACACGATAGAGGAGGGGAACTGCAAATAAAAGGGGAAATTATGCGATTAATGGGAAATTTTTTGCCTTAATGATTCATTGGTAACAGGGGGAAGATAAATATCGGCATTATTTTTAATGAGATAACACCGTCCTGGCCGCAAAGTGGATATGGCATTCATGTTGCAGAATAAAGAATCAGTGGTCGGGTTGGATGAGCGGTCTGACAGCCGATGAATCGCGGGAATCCGACTCCCAGGAATCAACCCGGGTTCGGTTGGATGAGGATTCCCGAAGAACGATCATCCTGGGCCAGACTCTCAACCACCACCAAAAAGGGCGGCATACACCGCCCTTTATTATTTCCCCGGTGGCTATCCGTGCACGGCGCGACCGAACTCCCGCAGGAAGAGCATCTCCTCGGGAGAGAGGGGCCCCTTCTCGAGCGCCGTCAGATTCTCCCGCAGCTCCATCACGTTGCGAGGCCCGGTCAGCGCCACGTCGATGTGGGGGCTTGTAAGGCAGAAACGGTAGCAGTCGCCCGCCGTGGGCACCCTGCCTTTCCAGCCGCGGGGCGCCCGCAGAAGACGCCGCCAGGCAGTTGCCGTATACGCGACCATTGCGGGTCTGCGCCGCGCCAAGTGGGGGAAGATGTCCTGCTCCGCACCCGGGTGGGCGGCATTGTAGCGGATCATGAAGAGATCGAGTATGGAGTCTTCGACGAGTTTCCCGGCCCGCGGCCGGTCGTGGATCGAGACTCCCAGGAGGCGGACCTTTCCCTCCTCCCGCAGCTTCAGCAACTCTTCCTGCACGGCGCCTGTGAAGAAGGACATTTTCCCCAGCCAGTAGAGCTGGAACACATCGAGGTATTCGACGCCCAGCGAACGCAGCGCCGCCACGGCTGCCCGGCGCGCGGCCCCCGGGGTGTACCCCAGCAGCGGGCCTGCGGAGACCACGTACCGCTCCCGATCGCGGGAAAGGGCCGCACGGAGTGCGACGGTAAGCCCCTTCATCCGGGGACTCCAGAAAACGTATTGGATCCGCTCCAGGGCTTCACGACATGCGGCCTCGTCGAGATCGAAGCTGCCGGAAAGCCCCAACCGGAACACCCGCCGGCCAAGCCCCGGCAGTTCACAGCGGGGAAAGTCGTTCACAACCCTCGCCTCCCGCAAATCCCACCTCCACGGAACCGGAAATCCCCTGGATTCTACCCCTTCGCACCTTCTCCGGCAGCGGGTCGTGTCAACGCTGCAGACTGCTAGCCCCGTGCGAACAACCGCCTTTCGGGGGTAGAAAATGGGGGGCTTCTTGAACATTCGGCGACTTGACAGGCGTATCGGGAATCCCCCAAAGATATCCTCAGCGCGCGGTTCGCAAAATACGGGATCGGACGGGAGGTGTGTGAGCGGATGAGGCAGGAGATCCCGGAAGGGAAGTGATGCCGTTTCCGGAAGGGGGTGAATGGAGTCTCCGCACGGCGACGCCGGCGGACAGGGATGTCGTGTTGGCTTTGATCCGCGAGGCGAACCTGCCCAAGGAAGGCGTCGAGGATCGGTTCCCCGTGGGTTACATCGTAGCGGAATCCGGAAGCCGCGTGCTCGCCGTGGCAGGGCTGGAGCAGTACGGCGCCTTCGGCCTGTTGCGGTCGATGGCGGTGTCCCCGGAATGGCGCCGGCGGGGGATCGGAAAGGCGCTCACGGAGCGTCTCCTCTCCCTTGCGGGGGCCATGGGCTTTGATGCGGTTTACCTGCTGACGACCACCGCGCATACCTATTTCGCGGGGATGGGATTCCGGCGCGTCGCGAGGGAGGATGTCCCGCGCGAGATCCGGGCGTCGGTCGAGTTCGCGAGCGCTTGCCCGACGTCCGCCATCTGCATGTTCAGGGAACTCGCAAAGAAGGGGGGGTGAACACGCGCAGGGTAGGTAAGGGGAGCTATCATCATCGTACCGGACAGGTCATTTCCTTCCGGTTCGCCGCCGCTTGCCTTGTGACGGCAGCCGGTGCACCTGCGGTAGCGCAGTCCATCAAGGATGAACGCACGCTGCGCAAGCTCGATCTCGCGGGCCGCGAGAAGGTACATGAGGTAAGGCAAGGCGGTAACTTCCCCCTGAACCCGTCCATCGGGTCGAAGGGATCCCCGTTTGAGTCCGAACGGACGGCAAACCCCGCGTCCGTCGGCGGGAACAGATCTTTTGCCTGAATCAAGATATTTCGATATGCTCCTACTGTCGCCGTAGTGCGGTTTTCTTTGAAATATATCCACTCGACCGGAACCACATCCCTTTTGAAAGGAGGCCGAAACCGTGAAGAAAGCGACGATCCTGTTGGTTGCCGTTGCCCTCTGTATCGGAGTCTCAGCCGCAAGCGAAACGACCGCTGTGGGGAACCTTCCGAAGGTTCTCGTTCTGGGGAGCCTTTCCAAGGTCTACGAACCGGTGCGGTTGAACCATTCGGAGCATGTTTCCGCGGCGGGCGGCTGCGCAGACTGCCACCATCAGCACGGCTCGATACAGGTGAACGCCTGTTCGGAATGCCATCCGATCGACCCCTCCGTATTCAAGAAGAACCTGAACGTCGCCAAACTCAAGTCCTGCGGGGAGTGTCACCCGGCGGCCGAACGGCCGGGAAGCATCGCCCGTCGGGGACTCAAGGACGCCTACCATCAGGCCTGCTTCAAATGCCACAAAAGCGACGTGGGCAGTGGCGTGAAGAACCTGAAGGGCTGCACCGAGATGTGCCACGTCCTGAAAGCCCAGGGGAAGCGGGACGAGAAGAAGTGAGATAAACCCGGTGGCTGGGGATCCCCGCGCCGACGACGGCGAGGTTTACGAGGGCAGAACCCCTTCGCGGCGGACCGATTCGGGGACCTGCCGGAGGTCCCGGACGATCCCGAGCCACGAGAGTGCCACCAGGGCGTAGTAGGTGAGGTCGACCTCCCACCAGAAGAACCCCTGGCGGGCGGAAATGGCGTAGTGGTGGTGGTTGTTGTGCCATCCCTCCCCGAGCGTCAGGAAGGCGAGCCAGACGTTGTTCCGGCTATCGTCGCCGGTGTCATACCGCTTCGACCCGAACATGTGGTCAAGAGAGTTGATGGTCGAGGTCGCATGGAAGAGCACCGTGGTCGAGAGGAAGAACCCCCAGACCAGCATCTGGGGGCCGCTGGTCCCCAGTTCCGGGGAGAACCGTTCCAGGAATGCCCCTCCGGCATACAGCCCGGCGGCAAGGAGAAACGGGACGAGCGTATCGAATCGATCCAGGAAGCGAATTTCGGGGAAGCAGGAGAAGTCCCCGACCAGATCGAGCCGCGTCGGGAAGTTGCGCGTCGAGGTGATCCATCCGATGTGGCTCCACCAGAAGCCGTGGCGCAGGGGGGAGTGGATGTCTTCTTCCGTGTCGGAGTACCGGTGATGGTGGCGATGGTGGCCCGCCCACCACAGGGGGCCGCGCTGGACCGCCGTGCTCCCCAGGACGGCGAACAGGAACTGGACGGGCCGGGAGAGCCGGTAGGCGTTGTGGCAGAAGTAGCGGTGGTAGATTCCCGTGACGGCGAACATCCGGATGAGGTAGAGGGCGGCCGCCGTCCAGACGGCGACGGGGCTCCACCCCACCAGGATGACCCCCAGGCAGGCGGCGTGCAGGAAAACAAACGGCAGAACCCTCCACACGTCGACTTTCTTCTCCGGCGCGGAGGCCATCTTCCCGGTCCCGGCATAAGAGTCGAACCATCGTGCCAGGGAAAGGAGGATGTGGCGAAACGTTCCTTGTTCGGATTCCGCGCGCATGCCCTGTTATCGTACCCCATCCTTCCCGCCGGAATCAGCGGGGAGTTTCGGGGGAAGGCGAACCCTGACCGGGCGATGGGGCAGGGTTTTTTATTGGTCGGCCAAGTCGAACGTCCAGTAGCGAGCGGCCGGGTTACCTCCGTACTGGCCGATGGCATATCCCGCGCCGATCTCGGTGAAGGCCGGGTTCATCAAGTTCCGGCAATGCCCCTCGCTTCCGAGCCATCCCTGAATTACGGACGAGACCGTCGAATACCCGACGGCGATATTCTCCCCGTACGTCCTCCACGGATACCCTTGCCGCGAAATCCGCTGGCCTGCCGAACTGCCGTCCGACCCCGTATGGCTGAAGAAGTTGTTCAACGCCATGTCCCCGGAGTGAAGGTAGGCAGCCATCGCGAGGTTGTCGGACCATGAGACCGGCGGAGCGGGGCCGTAGGGAGTATTCCCGCACATCTGGTTGACGGACCGGGCCTGGTTGACGGCGGCGAGGAACTCGTCCCGGATGTCGGCGATACCCGGATCCGGATCGTTCCCGCCTTGCGGAGGGATTACGGATTCGTTCGGGGCGGTTACATTTCCGTCCCCTCCCCCCCCACCCAAGCACGCGGGCAGGGTAAGGAGCGAAAAAACCATAAAGACGGCCAAATATCTGTAAAGCTTTGCTTTTCCAGGTAGAAGATCTTTCATGTCGACCCGGTTTTCCTTTTTCTTATCGGAGATCACCGATTCCGTTCAGCACGTGCCCCGAGCATTATAATTATGCTGCCGGAATCGTGCCGGAATGAATACCTGAACGGCTATTTGGGCGGCGGGAGAGGTTTCCGGGGGGCAGGGCAGAAGGATACCATCCGGCCCCGGGACTATTTCCCCCCGAAAACGGTTTTCAGCAGGTCGGTCACCCTGGCGGCTGGATCTTTCCGGATCTTGATCTCCTCCTGCCCCACCAGGTAAAACAGCCCGTCCAGGGCTTTGTTGGTGACGTACCGGTCCAGGTCCAGCGACTCGGCGCTGGCAAAGGGTAAGGCCGTGTACTTGCCCATCATCTCCTTGTAGGAACGGGTCGTACCCACCTCGTTCATGCTGGAAGACACGATCGGCTGGAACGCTTCGTACAGCTTCCCGGAGGTTTTGGCCTTGAAATACTCGGTAGCAGCGGTGTCGCTGCCCTCGAGGATCTTCCGGGCGTCCTCGATGGTCATCTGGTGAATGGCATCGATGAAGATCGACTTGGCCTTGGGCGCGGCTTTCTCCGCGGCCCGGTTCATGCTGAGGACAAAATCGTCCACCTCTTTCTGATATCCCACCCTCCCCAGGACATCCGCAACCTTCCGGATCTTTTCGGGCATGAGGATCTTGATGGCCTGGTTGCCGAAGTAGCCGTTGGTCTTCGAGGTTGCTGTGACGGCATGCCCGGTTCCGATGGAAAGGGCTTCCTTCAGCCCGGCGACGGTCTGGTCGTTCCCGGGGCCGGATTGTTGTCCCAGCCCGGCCCCCTGGATCAGGTCCTCCATGAACCCGGCATCGGCAGGGGGAACCATGGCCATCATCAGGAAAGTCAGCAGATAGAGTGATCGTTTCATTTCGTGTCCCCTCGCCCAGGGTTCGTTACAGAAATCCCTCCACCCCTTGGATCCTGCGTTAACGTCCGCCCGTTTCCTCCTTCTTTCGGCGCCCTTTCGCCGGCGGAAAGCGAACGAATCCCCGTTCCGCGCATCAATAGATTAAGTATACGACGGGGGTTTCATAATGAAAGACGAAGAAAAAGACACGGGCCGCATCGAGGCGTTCAGCGATGGGGTGTTCGCCATCGCGATCACTCTGCTGGCGCTCGAGCTGAAGATCCCGCACTCGGTGGAGGGAGGGGCGGAAGGACTGGTCCGCTCCCTGGTCAACCAGTGGCCTTCCTATCTGTCCTTCGTCACGAGTTTCTGCACGATCCTGATCATGTGGGGAAACCATCACGAGGTGTTCCGGCTCGTCCGCGGGGTCAACACCGGCTTCATGCTGGCCAACGGATTTCTGCTCATGCTGGTCACCGTCGTCCCCTTTACGACGGCGCTGATCTCGGATTATCTGAACAAGGCGGGCGCCGTGGTGGCGTGCGCGGTGTACGGGGGCGTTTTCGTCCTCATCAGCATCGCCTACAACCTCCTGTGGTACGCGGCGGTGAAGGACCGCGCCCTGCTTCGGAGCGGCGTTCCGGAACAGGTCATCCGCAAGTTCACGAGAAACTACC
>Ga0209253_10003125_pt1 | contig 14581 bp, 14 predicted proteins | sample FrelakmetBRP12BR_FD_187145 | JGI IMG/M metagenome (GOLD analysis project Ga0209253, IMG submission 187145) | Freshwater lake sediment microbial communities from the University of Notre Dame, USA, for methane emissions studies - BRP12 BR (SPAdes)... | ecosystem: Environmental > Aquatic >...
GGATCCCCTGCCCGAAAACCAACCCTCTGATTCGGTGCCACCCTCCAATCCAGTGCCGATGTCGAGTCCTTCGCGACCCGCTGCCGATGTCGTACCCCACGTGCGGCCCGCGGAAGTCGCGACCGAAGCGCTGGATCCCGCACCCCACGCGGCCTCTCCAAAACATGAGCGTGGCAAGGCGTCGACCGCAGCGGCCGCTGCGTCGCGCCGCGAGGAACATCCGGCACGCGGCTCGCACAAGGCAGCGTCGCACGCGCATGCCGCCACCGCGTCGCACCATCAGCACGGGACGCGCAGCGGCCATCACGGACACCGCGCGCCCGCCCCCGCCCCCCCGCCGCCCAGCCGGTCCGCGGATCTCGACATCGACCAGGCGAAAAAACTGCTGAAGGGGCTCTCGACGCGGGCGGAGCGCGTGAAAAAGAACGAGCCGGCGGTGCGCGAGCTCGGCGAGGAGCTGGAGACGCTGCGGCGCACCCTCTATTCGGTGTCGCCCAAGAACGCCTGGATCGCCGATAGCCTGAAGACGCTTCGGCGCATGCTCGAAGAGGTGGTGCGCGAGGCGCTCGGGGACGATCTTCGCGCGTCCGAGCACATCAAGCAGATCGACGCCCTGCTCGGATCCTGAGCCGCACAAGCACTACGACCTCCCCTCCAACAACCAGCCAGGCTCCGGCATGCAATCCGCGGTCGAGGCGAGAGCAACGGGAGTGTCTGTGTCATCTTCATGCTCCGACGGGCGGGTATGCCGGACCTGCCCCCGGGCGGGCTGATGTAGTACGCGCCCGGCGCGGGTGTCGGTCGGTTGCTCGCGCGGGCATAGCGTTCGACGTTCGCCCCACCGAAATCTTCAGGGCAACGCCCCCGGTCTCTCCGGCGTCGGCGCTCTCCATCCTTCCTGAACGCATGTAGCGGACGATCGGGGCCCAGAAGAACTCTGCTTCTCCGGGCGTTATCGGCGCGTCGTGCGTCAGTCCGTCGAACAGGATCAAGCGGTGCGGCCCCGTGGCGGCTCGATCGAGGCGTTCAGCATGTTGGTAGGGTATGACCTCATCCGCTCGGCTGTGAATGATCAGGAGTGGCGTCTTGAGAAGACCCACGCGGTCTTCGCTGTTCCAGACGTCGGGAAGAAGCCAGGCGAGCCATCGCGACGCGAGTCCCGTCGAAACCGCCATTTCACGCGCGGATGCGAATACTCCGGCAAGGACGACGCCATCCGGCGGCGGTTGCAGATCGTTCACGACGTCCAGCAGCGCCGCGGTGCCGAGCGAGAACCCGAATACATAACGCCGGCCACTCCGTGGCGTGAGTCGCAAGAAGCGCTCGTACGCTGCAAGTCCATCCTGGTGAAGGTTCTGGACACTGGGCGTGCCGGTGCTCGCGCCATAACCGCTGTAGTCGAACACGCAGGAAGATATGCCCTCCATGTAGAGGCTTCTCTGCACAGCGGCCCAATCCGAAATGCTCTCTTCGTCCCCGTGGAAGATCAGTACGGCTGGTGCGCTCTCCTCACGTGCGGGGACGTAAGAACCGCGTAGGGCCCGATCGCCACTCGCGAAGGAGAATTGCTGCGAGCGCACACCGAGCAGGTCGGGCGTGACCACGCCAGCGGGTCTTGTGTTGAAGGCCTCGCTTTCAACCGCAGAAAGAAGGTACTGACGAGCGAACCACCCGAGCAGCACCAGTGCCAGCAGGGTAGCGAGCAGCCGCGGGAGTCGGTTCATCGGGGTCGCCGCGCGAAGGGATTCGCCCTTTGCGTGGCGGTAGCCTAGCTCATTCCGTGCCTCGCGCCCCGCGCGCTCGAACGGGCCCGTTCGCGCGGCTTTCAGCGTCGCGCGAGGAGGGCCGCCCGCCGCTGCACATCCGCGGCGTCCGGCGCCGCGCCGTCCGGGGCGCGATCGCGGAAGACGCGCAGCACGCGCAGCAGGTTCCGCCACAGCATCAGCGCGGAGGCGGCAAAGACGATTGCCGCCGGATAGACGAAGACCTGCGGCCAGGCGACCGCGAGGACGAGCAGCGCGAACGCCGCGAAATGCGTCCACATCTGCCGCCGCGCCGGATCGTCCGGAAGGATCTTTTTCATGTGGGGTACCTGGCGGGGGTTCGTCGCTACCGACTGAAGGTGGAACCACGCGAGAAAGGGCGCGATCTTGTACAGCATGCCGTTGATCACCGAGACCGCGAAGCCGACGATCGCGAGCACGCCGACGAGCACCGCGGTCCGCGCAGGGACCTGATCCGGCAACGCGACGAGCACCGCCCAGACGGCGCCGCCCGCGATGGCGGTCACCATGCCGACGCGCCAGAAGTTGAGCGTGACGTCCGGGATGCGGCGGCGGCGGCGATACTGCAGCCGGAGCGTGACGGCGGCGAACGAGGCGTATGCCGCCGCGAGCACCACCGCGAGCCCGACCGCAGCAGCGGTCGCACCTAGCCACCGCGCCGCCGACCAGCCGATGAGCAGCGCGAACACCGCGCCGCTGAACCAGCGCATGACCAGGCTCGGGTACGGCGGGGTGATCTGGAACATCGGCACCACCTGGAACGCGACTCCCGCGACCAGAAGACCCGTCCAGCCCAGCAGACCCCAGCCGGGGTGCAGGTCTATCATCGCGGCGTTCGGGAGCGCGGTGCCCCAGCCGCGGCTCGACGCGAGCGAGAGCCCGAGCGAGACGGTGACGATCAGCGCGGCGACCGCGAACCACATCACCCGTACCGTCGCGTTCTTCGTTCGCGCTCGCGAGAGGCTGACGGCGACCGCTGCGATGAAGGCGCTGAACGCGATGCCGAGCAGGACGACCGCGGCCTCGATGAGGAGCGGCTGCGCGAACAGGAAACCACCCGCCAGCGCGAGGGTGCCGAGGACGAGCGCGCTGTGCGCAGCGACCGCGACCATCATGGCGCGCGGCACCGGGGAGCCGGCGAGCACGGGCAGAATCTGCATCACTGCGCCGAACATCACCATGGTCATGAAGCCGAGCGTCACAAGGTGCGTCACCGCGAGCGCGGCGGTCGACCAACGCGATTCGAACGCCTCAGGTCCGCGCCAGAGCAGTACCGCGGCGGCGAGCAGGTTGAACAGCGGCGCGGTGAGGAAAAAACGGAACGGCACCGAGATCGGTGGCGCCTGATCGACGCTGAGACCCGAGGGGATCATAGGCAATCGTGAGCCGAACCGATGTGCCGAGCGAACACCGACGTGCGCGTGGTGAAGCGACCGCAGGTGCTGCGACGGAAGAGCTTGCCCGGTCGCTGCTGGCGGCTTGCGATGACCAGCCTGCGATGCGTAGGCACGACGTCGTGGTTGCGCCTAGGCCGCGACTTCGTCGAAACGCGCGAGGAGCGACGCGGCCTCGGACGCGAGCGCTTGGTCCATCATCCGGTAGAGAATCTCCTCTTCCTTCCGGTTGTGCTGCTGCATCATCACCAGCAGCGTCTCGGAAAGGCCGAGGTACTCGTCGGCGTCCCCCGCGGCGATCGCGGCCTGCATCTGGTCGAAGAGCCCCCGCATCTCCTGGTGCTCGTGGCGCATCATCTCGGTCGGGCCCGAGGTCGTCCCGGTCTCGTGTTCGAACGCTGGAAAGAGCACCTCTTCCTCCATGGCGAAGTGGCGCTTCATGCGGTTCAGAAAGATCCCGTATTGCTTTTCGAGCGCGGGCCAGTCTTGGTCCGCTGCGGCCTGCTCGGCGTTCGCGAATACCTCGTCGCAGCCCTGGTGGTCGCGGGCCATCGTCTCTGCGATGCTCGACATGTTGTCTGCTTCCGTGTAGTGATGCCAGAAAGTTCTTCAGAGGTGTGTCAAGGGCAGGACGGCCCAACCGACGGCCAACCGTGCACGCGTGGACGCTGGTGTCTCCGATAACCGGTCCCGGCGGTGGGGCAAGCAGAATGGGGTGGCACCGCCACCGCCTCTTCAGCGCACGGAGTGCGGATCAAGGCAGTAGACAGGCCTTCTACTTGTCCATCCAGCTTGGCGATTCATTGCAGCAGAGTAGCGAGTATTTTTATTTGTCACGGATCAAGCTTTTCGGCCCTGAGCGCACGGGCGCGTGCCGCCGGCACCTCGTCGTTCGACTCCACTAGGATCCCTTGCGCGCCGAAGCCATCCGCGACGCGGTGACAGTCAGTGCTCCCTGCGCTCCAGCACCGCCTCGGCGGTGCGCGTTTCCTCCCAAATCGGAACGAAGGTCTTCAGCGCCCCATCCGCCGGTTGTACGCCTGTGCCAACTGGTTCGCGACCGCGCTGTCCTGTCCGCGCGGGCCGGTGGCGTTGAACGCGACGCTTACGCCGCCGTCCGCCTTCGGCTGAACCGTGATGATCACATCGCTGCCGCTCAGCGTCCCACGAATCGTCCCCGTGTTGCGGTCCTGGGAGGTCACCCGCACCCCGCTGTCGTAGGCGGCGTCGAGCGCTGCGTTCCAGGAGCGCTCGAAGCTCGCCGGCACGCTCGTCGTCGTAGTGGTCGGGTAGGGCGGCGGCGCCGTGACATAGGCCGGCGGGTAGTAGCATCCCGAAAGTACGGTCGCCGCAGCAAACGCTGCGGCGGGCCACGCACGGTGGACAATGGCTGTAAGGCTGTGTCGCATAAGAGTCTTCCTGTCTGTTTTGCCATGAGGGGCCCGCGACGGGCTGGCTCGATGCTATCGAAAGCCGCCTTCATGCGCGACCGGCTTCTCGCCGCGGGTCGTGCGCTCGCCGCGCGGCAAGCCTGCTTGCGTTGACGTGCGTCAAACCCGCTTCGGACGGCTCCGATAGCGTGGGCCCAAGCGCAACGCCCGCGCGGCCGGGCACAAGGCTTCTTACGCCCTACCGGTGAACCCGCTGTCGAGCCCGCTTCTCACCGACCTCTACCAGCTCACGATGCTGCAGGGGTATTTCGACGCGGGCATGACCGGCGAGGCCGTGTTCGAGCTCTTCGTCCGCAAATTGCCGCCGAAGCGGAATTTCCTTGTCGCCGCGGGCCTGGAGACGGCGCTCACCTTCATCGAGAACCTGCGCTTCGCCGAAGAGGAACTCGCATGGGTGGAGAAGAGCGGTCTCTTTCGCGCCGGCTTCGCCGACAGCCTGGCCCATCTTCGCTTCACCGGCGACGTGCACGCGTTGCCCGAAGGGACGGTATTCTTCGCGAACGAGCCTGTGGTGCGCGTGACAGCGCCGCTGCCGGAAGCGCAGCTTCTCGAATCGCGCGTGCTCAACCTGATCCACTACCAGACGCTCGTGGCGTCGAAGGCGGCGCGCACGGTAGTTGCCGCCAATGGACGAGCGCTGATCGACTTCGGCTTACGGCGTGCGCACGCCGGCGAAGCGGGGCTGCTCGCAGCGCGGGCGAGCTACATCGCCGGGTTCGCCGGCACGGCGACGGCGTGCGCCGGACCTCTCCTCGAAATTCCCGTGTTCGGCACCATGGCTCATTCGTTCGTGCAGGCGCACGATGACGAGTCGCAGGCTTTCGCCGATTTCGCGCGGAGCTTCCCCGGCAACGCGGTGCTGCTCATCGACACCTACGACACGCTTGCCGGGGCGAGGAAAGTCGCGGCGCTGGCGCCGAAGCTCGCCGCAGAGGGCATCAGGATTCGCGGGGTGCGGCTCGACTCCGGCGATCTCGACGCGCTCTCGCGTGGCGTGCGTGCGATCCTGGACGCCGCTGGCCTCCGTGAGGCCATCGTTTTCGCGAGCGGAAACCTCGATGAGTATCGCGTCGCCGAGCTCGTCGCCGCGGGGGCGCCGATCTCGAGCTTCGGCATTGGCACGAGCCTCGTGACCTCGAGCGACGTGCCGTATCTCGACGCGGTCTACAAGCTGCAGGAGTACGATGGCCGCGCGCGCCGCAAGCGCTCGACCGGCAAGGCGACCTGGCCGGGGCGCAAACAGGTGTATCGTCGCTTCAAGGGCGATGGCACGCTCGCCGGCGATACGGTTTCGCTCGCAGAAGATCCGAAACCGGGCGAGCCCTTGCTCGTGCCGGTCATGCGCGGCGGACGCCGCGTGGGCCCCCGGGGAACGTTGACGGAGGCGCGGGAGCGAAGCGCCTCGGAACTCGCACGATTGCCGGAGCGGCTGCGCAGTCTCGATGACGCCGCCGAACCTTACTGCGTCGACATCGCGCCTTCGCTCGTCGCGCTTGCGGCGGAGGTCGACGCGGCTGAGACGGGCGCGCCGGCCTGAAGACGAAACAAGATGAACCAGACCGCGCGTGCTTCCAGCATCGGCAAAGCGCTTTCGCCGGACGCACTCGTCGCGCGCTGCGATCCGCGCTCGCTCGGCTTCGCCACCACGCAGGAACTCCCCGACCTCGCGACCATCGTCGGCCAACAGCGGGCGAGCGATGCCGTCGAGCTGGGCATCGGCATCCATCGCGACGGCTATAACCTGTTCGTGATGGGGCCGCCCGGCAGCGGCAAGCATACGCTCGTGCAGCAGGTCATCGCGGGCCGCGCGCGCGCAGCGGTGACTCCTGAAGACTGGGTGTACGTCAACAACTTCTTCGAGCCTCACAAGCCGATCGCGATTGCGCTGCCGGCGGGGCAGGGGCAGGTCTTGCGTCGCGACATGGCGCAACTCGTCGAAGAGCTCTCCGCGACCATTCCCGCGGTGTTCGAGAGCGACGAATACTCGGCGAAAGTGGGCGAGATCGACACCGAGTTCAGCGAGCGCCACGACAAGGCGATGAACGCGCTCGCCGAGGAAGCCACGCGCAGCGACGTGGCCCTGTTGCGCACGCCCGCCGGGTTCTCGTTCGCGCCGCTCGCGAAGGGCGAGGTCCTGACGCCGGACGAGTTCCAGAAGCTCCCCGAGGAGGACCGGGAGCGCATCGAGGCCAAGGTGGGTGAGCTGCAGACGAAGCTCGAGAAGCTGGTGCGCGAAGCGCTGCGCTCGCGCAAGGAACGCAACCAGCGCGTGAAGGCGCTCAACCGGGAGATGGTGCTGCTGGCGGTAGGCCACGCGGTGGACGAGCTCAAGGTGCGCTACGCCGGCCGCGAGAAGGTGGTCACCTATCTCGACGCGGTGCAGCGCGACGTGCTCGAGAACGCCGACGATTTCCGCAAGCGCGAGGAGAGCGGCCCGCCGGCGCTTCGCTTTGCCGCGGCCCGCGACGAAGCATCGCTGCGCCGCTACGAGGTCAATGTGATCGTCGACCACGGCGGGGACGGCGGCGCGCCGGTCGTGGTCGCGGACCATCCGACCTTCCAGCACCTGGTGGGGCGCGTCGATCACATCGCGCAACTCGGGACATTGGTGACCGACTTCAACCTGGTGAAGCCGGGTGCGCTGCACCGAGCGAACGGCGGGTTCCTCCTCGTCGACGCCGCGAAGGTTCTCGGCCAGCCGTTCGCCTACGAGGGCCTCAAGCGCGCGCTGCAGCGCGGGGAGGTGCGCATTGAATCGCTCGGCGAGCTCTACAGCCTCGTCGCTACGGTTTCACTCGAGCCCGAGCCGATCCCGATCAAGCTCAAGGTCGTGATGTTCGGCGAGCGCTACGTCTACTACCTGCTGTGCGCCTACGACCCCGACTTCCGCAAGCTCTTTCGGATCGCCGCCGACTTCGAAGACGAGTTCGACCGTACGCCGGAGACGACGCGCCTGTACGCGGAGCTCCTGGCCACCGTGGCCCGGCGCGAGGCGCTGCTGCCGCTCGACGCGAACGCGGTCGCGCGGCTGGTCGAGCATGGCTCGCGCATCGCCGGCGATGCCGCCAAGCTGAGCTCGCACGTGGACCTCGCCATCGAGCTGGTCGGCGAGGCGGACTTCCTCGCCCGCAAGCGCGGTGCAGAGGCGATCGGCGGCGAGGACGTCGCCGCGGCGATCGCGGCCCGTCGGGTCCGGGCCGGGCGCATCAAGGAGCGCGTCGCGGAAGCGATCCTGCGAGGGACGCTGCTCATCGACACGACTGGCGCGACTGTCGGCCAGGTGAATGGGCTCACCGTGTTCGAGATCGGCGGCGAGTGGTTCGGTGCGCCGACACGCATCACGGCGACGGCCCGCCTGGGCGAGGGCGAAGTGATCGACGTGCAGCGCGAGGTGCAGCTCGGCGGCGCGATCCACGCCAAGGGCGTGCTGATCCTTTCGTCGTTCCTCGCCGCGCGGTATTCGGCGCGCCATCCGCATTCGCTCGCGGCGAGCCTCGTGTTCGAGCAGACCTACGGCGAGGTGGAGGGCGACAGTGCGTCGCTCGCCGAGTTGTGCGCACTGCTTTCGGTGCTCTCGGACCTGCCGATCCGCCAGACGCTCGCCGTCACCGGTTCGGTGAATCAACTCGGCGAGGTGCAGGCGATCGGCGGCGTCACCGAGAAGATCGAGGGTTTCTTCGACATCTGCCGCGAGCGCGGGCTGACGGGCGAGCAGGGTGTAATCATTCCGGCATTCAACGTCGGCCATCTGATGCTCCGCGACGACGTCGTCGAGGCGGCGGCGGCGGGGCGCTTTCACGTGTATCCGGTGGCGTGCGTGGACGAGGCGATCGAGCTTCTGACTGGCGTGCCGGCCGGCGTCCTGGACCCGGCTGCGGAAGCGCCGGCGATGACCGTGAACGCACGCGTTGCAGCCCGCTTGCGCGAGTTTGCGACGCTTCGCCGAGGCCTGGCGCCGCCGCGCGGCCGAGCAAATCTGCGCCGCAAGACTCACGATGGCGGCTGAGCGCGCGAGCGTCCATCGGGTATTGGTGGTGCTCGATACCGCCTCCGAAGCGGCGCACCTGCTCGAGGCCGCCAGCGCGCTTGCAGCCGGCATGCGAACGAGCCTCGCGGCGTTGTTCGTCGAGGACGAGCGACTGATGCAGGCCGCGGCGCTGCCTTTCGCAAGCGAGCTCGGCGTCGCCTCGGCGCAGGTGCGTCCGCTCGCTCCGATCGCGATCGAGCGGGCGCTGCGCGCGCAGGCCGCCCAGATGCGGCGCGTGCTCGAGGCGGCCGCGAGCCGGTTCTCGCTCAGCTGGTCGCTCGAGATCGAGCGCGGCCGAACCCTGCCGGTTGCATTGGCGCGACGGTGCTCGACCGAACTCCTGGTGTTCGGTGCCTCCGGCATGGCCGCCGCTGCGCGAGCGCGTGTGCGGGAGCCATCGGTCGCCTCATCGGTGCAAGCACGCACGTTCGGTGCGGTGTACGACGGGACGCCCAAAGGCGATCGTGCGCTCGCAGCCGCGTGCGCGGCCGCTGCCGCCGCTGGAGCGAGTCTCGTGGCCTTCGTCGTCGCGAATGGTCAGCGAGCGGACGGGGAGGCGTTGCAGAGGTATTCTGAGGGCAGCGGCGTCGCGATCAAACGGATCGACATTCCCGGCGGGGACGTGGACGCAATTGCCGGTGCGACGCGCGGTGCCGGGGTCGATGTCCTGTTCGTGCCGGGCGCGGACGGCGGCGAGCTGCGGGTGGGTGCCCTGCTTGCAGTGGTGTCCTGTCCGCTGGTGCTGGTGCCATGAGCGATGCGAGCGAGGCCTTCGGCTATTTCGAGCACCAGGCAGACATCGGCGTCATCGGGCGCGGGGCGACACTCGAGGCCGCCCTTGCGAGTGCCGCGGCGGCAACGTTCGCGATCATGTGCCCGCCCGAGCTCGTGCAGCCGTTGACGCGCTTGGCAGTCGAGTTCGAGGAGCCCGATGCCGAGTTCGCGCTGGTGAGCTGGCTCAACCTGCTGCTCGCACATGCGCGCGAGCAAGGTCTCGTCCTCGGCCGCTTCGTGCTGCGGCACCATGGGGATCGCTGGCAAGGTGACGCGTGGGGCGAGCCATGGAACGCTTCGCATGCGCGCGGCACGGAGGTAAAGGGTGCAACGCTGACGATGCTTTCCGTCGGCCGGCGCGACGGCGGTTGGGAGGCGCGATGCGTGGTGGACGTCTGAGGCCCGGACCTCCATGATGCGTGTTCTCATAGGGGTCGTGCAATGAACCTCGACCAACTCCGTCAGCTGGACCCGTGGACCTGGGCGCTGCCCAAGGCAGAAGGCGAATCGCGCGGCGACGTGCGGCTCTACGGCGATAGCGAGCTCCTGCGCCAGATGGATGACAAGGTCCTGGAGCAGGTGAGGAACGTCGCGCGGCTGCCCGGTCTCGTCGGGGCGGCGATGACGATGCCCGACGCGCACTGGGGCTATGGGTTCCCGATCGGGGGCGTCGCCGCATTCGATCCCGAGCAGGGCGGCATCATTTCTGCCGGTGGCGTCGGCTTCGACATCTCTTGCGGGATCCGTTGTCTGCGCACCGGTCTCACGCTCGCGGCGGTCGAGCCGGTTGCGCGGTCGCTCGCCGACAGCCTGTTCGCCAATATCCCGGCGGGTGTCGGCGAGGAGGGCGAGATCAGGCTCTCGCCGAAGGCGCTCGACGCCGTCCTCTCCGGCGGTGCCCGTTGGGCGGTCGACGAAGGTTATGGGAACGAGGCAGACCTCGAGTTCGTGGAGGAGCACGGGCGCATTGCGGACGCGCGACCGGAGAACGTCTCCGACCTCGCCAAGAAGCGCCAGCGCGGCGAGATGGGAACGCTCGGTTCGGGGAACCACTACCTGGAGGTGCAGGTCGTGGAGCGCATCCACGACGCAGCGGCGGCCCAGGCCTTCGGCATCGCCGAGGGCGAGATCGTTGTGTCCATCCACTGCGGCTCGCGCGGGCTCGGACACCAGGTCGGCACCGACTACCTGGTCAGCCTGGCGAAAGCCGCATCCCGGCTGGGGATCTCGCTTCCGGACCGGGAGCTCGCGTGCGCGCCCATCCGGTCACCGGAAGGGCAAGCCTACATCGGCGCCATGAACGCGGCGATGAACTGCGCGCTCGCCAACCGTCAGATCCTGGCCCACCTGACTTCGCAAGTATTCCGCCACTTTTTCCCGGGCGCAAGTCTGGCGACGCTCTACGATGTCTCGCACAATACGTGCAAGCCGGAGGAACACGTGGTCAACGGCAGGAAAAGACTCCTCTACGTGCACCGGAAAGGCGCCACCCGCGCGTTCGGCCCCGGCCATCCCGGCCTGCCGGCGCGTTACCGCTCCATCGGCCAGCCGGTCATCATCGGTGGCAGCATGGGCACGGGTTCCTACGTGCTCGCCGGCACGGCCGAAAGCGAACAACGCGCCTACTCTTCGGCGAGCCACGGCGCCGGCCGCGCCATGAGTCGCACCCAGGCCCTCAAGCAGTGGCGCGGCCGCGAGCTCATCGATGAGCTCGCCGCCCGCGGCATTCTCATTCGGACGAAATCCATGCGTGGCGCCGCGGAGGAGGCGCCCGGCGCCTACAAGGACGTGGACCTCGTGGCCGAAGCGACCGAGCGGGCGGGCCTCGCGCGCCGGGTCGCGTTCCTGCGCCCGAGGATCTGCGTAAAGGGTTGAGCCGGCCGCGATGACGCGACCGAGCGAGACGACGCAACCTCGAAGCAGCGAAGGAGCCGATAAAGCGATGCAAACCGAACTTCAGATCACCGTCCGCGACATGGATCACTCGCCCGCGCTCGACGAGCGGATCCGCAGCAGGGTGCAGAAGCTGGAGCGCGTGTATACGCCGCTCATGGGTTGCCGCGTGGTCGCGGAGGCGCCGCACAAGCGCAAGCACCAAGGAAAGCACTTCCACGTGCGCCTCGACATCACGGTCCCGGGAAAGGAGATCGTGGTCAATAATGACCACCACGAGGACATCTACGTGGCATTGCGCGACGCGTTCGAAGCGGCGAAGCGCCAGCTCGAGGATTATGCGGCGAAGCGCCGCGGCGACGGAGGGGTGCGTCGCGTTGGACGCAACGGGGACGGTGTCGGCGAGGAGCTCGCCGAGTAGGGTGCGGAGCGGACGGTGCTGTCGATCCGACGTCAGGAGGCAGTAGCTACGACGTAGGAGGAAATCGCCGCTTCAAGCAGCGATTTCCCTGATGTTGGGGGAGCGCGAGCGGGGGCATGCCCTCTCGCAGCGTTCAGGCCCGCGAGGAAATCGCCGCTTTGCACCGGCGATTTTGTTAGTTAGTGCGGGATGACTCCGAGCAGCCCGGCGAGCTGCGCCGCGTTGCGCTGCGCGTAGTCTTCGTAGTTGTTGTTGAAGAGGACGTGAACGGCTGTCGCCTGCGCGGCGAGCTCGCGAATGGATTCGCCGAGCTCGGCGAGCTCTGCCCGGGAATAGAGGTAGTTGAACCGTTCCGCCGAGGATTGGAGGCCCTTCAGGTTCCAGGTCTCGCGGTTCCGGCCATGGAGCCGCACGATTGCCAGGCGCGGCGAGGTCGCCTCCCAGATCGCGGGAACGCTGTTGAAAAATCCCTGTGGGCCGTCGACCACGACATGGACGAGCCCCTTCTCCCGCTCGAACTCGAGCGTTCGGGCACGGTTCTTCTCGTCAAACCAGGTGTGATTGCGAAACTCGACCGCGATCTGATAGCCCTTGAGGACGTCCGCGCAGGCGAGGAGGTGTCGCTGTGAGGCCGGCGAGTTCACGAACCAGGGCGGGAACTGAAAGAGCACTGTGCCCAGCTTTCCGGCGGCCTTGAGCGGGGCGATGCCGGCGATGAAGCGCCGCCAGAGCTCGATCTGCAGTTCCTCGGGAAGGTCGTTCAGGTAGAGGTTCTTCTTTTCGATGGGGCCAAGCGCCTGCCGGATGTCGGCGGGCAGGGCCGCTGGTGGTGTCTGGTGCTGCGTGAAGAGCCGATAGGCCTTCACGTCGAACACGAAGCCGCGGGGTGTTCGCTCGCACCAGAGCTTCGCGCTCCGGGCGGCGGGGAGCGCGTAATAGCTGCTGTCGACCTCCACTACCGTGAAGTGGTCGGCGTAGAAGCGAAGCCGATCCTCGGGGGTCTTCACCTCTGGCGTGTAGAAGCGACCCGATTCGGTGAGGCTCTTATCGGTCCACGAGGCGGTGCCGACGAGGATCTGAGACACGGCGGGCGGGGTGGGGGCAAAGGTGGGGGAAACGGGAGTCTAGCCGGTCCTCGGAGAAGCCATGTGCCCGTGTGCGCCCTGGCCCTGGCGTTCGAGCGGCTCGACCGGCTCACCGCGTTTCTAGATTTCGCCACCGCGCGCGCGGTGGCGCTTGCTCGCGCACCGGCAGACGCCGCGGGCTGCCACGCTTGTTGCCTTGCCGACAGCACTGTCGTGCTCACCGCCACCAGTTCTGCGGCACTCGTTGTTGCGCGTGAACCTGATCACGCGGCGTGCCTCGTCGAGAGCCGGCACACCTTCTGCTAAGTCCGGGGAGCTGACCCTCGAACAAGGAGAGTGCCGATGCAGGACGAACACAGCGCTGTCTCGCCGCCGGCTCTGGCTTCTCTCTCGCGGCCGTTGCCACCCGCATCAACTCGCCTTGTCCTGCAGCCCCAGGACAAGCTCGGCTGGGTGATCCAGCTGGACGGCGAGTCGCATGAGCGCCACAGCTTCGTCGACAAGCGTCTCGCGCTCGAGTACGCCAAGCAGTGGGCCCACGCCAATCGCCCAAGCCACCTCATCGTGCTCGACGCGCGAGGCAGCCTCGAGCACGAGTGGCGCTTTATCTCGGCGGCGTAGTCATCCCCGCGATGGAACAGCCGCCGACGCGACCAGATTCGGAGGCACCGAAGGAGAACAGGATGAATCGCATTCGCTCGATGCTCGGCTTTCTCCGTCGTCGGGGGGACGTACCGCCGCTTTGCGACGTGCTCGAAAAGACCCCGCCCGAGCGCCTCGATGAGACGGTCGCGCGCCTCAACCAGCCATCGCAGGCGGCCGAGCTTCGCAAGGCCTACATCGATCTTCTCCGGGTGACCCCAGTCGAGCATCACACCTTGCTGAAGCTGATCTACATGAAGCATATCGCCCGGTAAGCTGACCGGCGGCCCGCGATGGCCGTCGTCGCGCAAACGCTCGCGCGTCGACTCGTCGGCGCGGGCGATTCGCAAGCACAGCAAGAACGGGTCGCGCCTGACGTACACTCGACCAAGCGGGGATAGGTCCACCGCCCACGCGCGCCAGCGTCAAACCATGGCTCTCAGTGAACGCCAGCGCATCCAAGGCGTTCGCCCCGACGGGGCTGAAGCTCCCGCGCCCGTGACCGAGTTTGTCTTCTATCAGCGCCTCGCCTGCGGGTAGTCGCACCCCGCTCTGACTGTCGAGCCCCGCTGCCAGGCTCGTCGGCGCGGCTTGGCCTCCGCGCTCGCCGAGCTGTTTGAGCTAGATCGCTTCCCAAGTGCCATGCGCTGTGCCAGGGCCCCGTCGCGACCGCTTCGGTGAGCCCCGCGGCGCGATGACGAAACCCCGCGTTGAGCCCTCCCGGGCACCGTGATACGGTGGGATCTTCTACACTTCCCTTATCCGTCCTGTCCTTCAAGCGCAAGCGGACATTGTCGCCGCCGAATTGTCGAGCAATGCCGCGCCGGGTGGAAGCCCGGCTGCATGCCGTCTTCTGACTTGCCGATGCCCTCAATTCGAATTTCTTTGGGCGGCCGACACCTCTCTGCCGCCCAGACTCTCATTTAGATTACACAAAGCTTTCCCTTGAGCCGATGCCATCCGAAAGCAAAACCAATATCAGCGAGGTTCTTGGAGCTATTTCGGAAAACGAGTTTTCGAGAACTCACCTCAAGGACCTTCTTGATGCGATGCCCATTGCCGTGTTTGTGAAGGATCGGTACAGCAGGCTGCTACTCATGAATAGCGCGT
>Ga0209253_10003126_pt1 | contig 14579 bp, 14 predicted proteins | sample FrelakmetBRP12BR_FD_187145 | JGI IMG/M metagenome (GOLD analysis project Ga0209253, IMG submission 187145) | Freshwater lake sediment microbial communities from the University of Notre Dame, USA, for methane emissions studies - BRP12 BR (SPAdes)... | ecosystem: Environmental > Aquatic >...
GTATATACATTTTTTAAAAACGGCGTATATACATTTTTATAAAGATTTAGTGCAGAATATTATTAGAAAAAGTATCACTGGAAAAATATTCAAAAAGTAGTGGTGGTATGATGAAATTAAGTGTATATTTTTTAAATTATTTTTTATATAGTGTAAATTATATAGAAAACTAGAAATGTTCAATTCAATGTTTCGTCCTCCTTCGTATTGCTACTTATCTCCTTACTCTGAATCCATTGAAGATTTACAATTAAGGATTGAAATTGAAGATAATAAATTAAATTATGATGAGTTAAAGACAATACGCAAAAAACTCAAACATATTTACAAAGAACAATCTAAAGAAAATGATCAAGGAACATTTTTATTTTCATTGATTAAGTATGGCGACGATTACTATGATAAACATATAAAAAAATATGTTGATCAAATGTTTAAGGTTCATGATGATATATCACATTCATTAGAAAAAATAGAGAAAGAATTAAAAGATGAATTAAATAAGTTTAAGTTAATTGCTGATTTAAAATTATGTTTAGAATTTAAAAGAACTACTAAATTAAGAAACGTCATTAATAAATACAGAACTAATGGTTGGCAATTTAATAAATGGATTTACGATGAAGCATGTGATCTTAATTATCCTTTAAATTAATATCTAACATACATATAAATGGATATTCACCTTTTTAATAAATATTATATTAATAATATAATATTTAATTTTATAATTTAGATAGCTACAGCCGTATTATCAACGAATGCTTTAGCAACTGAAGTATAAATTAAGAATGTATCAAGTTGTCTAAGTGCAGGAACTGCTAACGCTTGCATTTCTACCAATAACTCTAAAACACGGGAGTTATTAATACTCAATCCACTAATTGACAAATCTGTATTCTTTTCAAAACTTACTCCAATAATTGCATTACTCGTAACTGCAGTTGAACCACCTCCAACATAATCAGATCTTGTTATAGCAGATTCTTGAAATGGATTTTTTAATTTATCGAACATCTCTAAAGCCATAAATAGATTTTCTGCGCCTGAATTTGAATATGTTGTGCTTGGATTGGCCACATAATCTTTCACTGGTTGAATTGGAAAATATAAACTACCTAAACGCCATTGTGTTGAACTAAAATTATAGGGTACTGCGGCTAATGAATCTACGTTTAAGTCTAATTGTCTAGCAGGATTAGATAAACGAGCAAATGCCATATTAGCTTGTGCTACGGCTTTTAATATTTGTACATTGAAACTTGTTTGCCCGCTAGCAATCGTATTACTAACCGTGTATGCTCGATTATATGTCCATTCAAGACCACTTTGACTACTTTCTAAATTTAGTGATCTTTGCACATCATCTGCCAAACTTACACTATCTAAACTCATTTCAATATTATCCATAACAACTGTGACACCCGTAGTATTTGCCACTACTACAAATGCACGTCGCACATCTTCTAGAGAGAGCTCGATTCGCAGACCACTTCCCAACTGTGGAGGAAGTAGTTGTCCTTTTTTCAATGGTTTAAAAAACATATCTAATTCTTCAAGTGGGATAACATATGTAACACTATTAAGTGAATTAAATCTTTCCACTGGAATAGCTGACCCAGCATTACCTTGATTATATTGAAATAGTTCACCGACTGAATTTTTCCATTGTTCAGTTTTCCCATACGAAAGCATAATTTGACTAAACATAGGTAAATTTTCAGTTCGTGCCAACTCTGTACCACTTCTACTGCGAATACGAGTTGAATTAAATAAATTAATTGCACTACCACTACTAAAATATAAATAATCCGTAGTTGCTGCATCTTTAGCATCTGTTGTGGTTGCAGTTAAACTAAATTTTAAATAAGAATTTGCAGGATTAATATAATTATTACCACTATTCCAATCAAAAATAATAGTATTACTTCGATCAACTGTATAAGAAGAACGTTGAGGATACATTTTTGAATGAGATCTAGCAGTTGCTAAAGATAATGCTCGAGGCATAGAATAAATTAAATTATTAATCAGTAAATCAGACTCGTCGTCGTCGTAACTTTTAACATCTGAGACTGCAGTGTTCTCCTGAGCTTCTCTTAAAGGAAATACATTTGAAACGGCTTGCATATTTAATATATATATATAAAAGATATATTAAATTAATAATGAGAATGTTGCAAATTTCTAAATCTATTATTGTAATTATAATCTAAATTATTTTGTGCAATCATTCCCTTTGAATCTCTTTGAAGAATCGTATCAATTGGTAACGAATAATAATTACCTATATTACCATTGTAATAATTATTTGGCGTAGTAAATGTATTTGGTGATAATTTTGGATCTTCTAATCTTCTTTTATTCAAATTTAAATAATCATCCATCATATATTTAGGAACGCCTTGCAAATTCGAACCAAGAGATAAAGTTCCATTATTAGTTAAAGCAGCATTTCTAAAATTCATATCTAATTGAAATCGATCTTTCAATTTCAATTTAGTTAGTCTTAATACTGAATCATCTACAGCAGGTCTATCCGCTTCATTCATTAAATTAACATCCTTTCTAACTGGAAAATCTGGATTATATAAACTATTGTATGTACTATCAACATTTGTATTACCTCTATCATATTTTGCATCCTCTGCCAATCCTATAATATGTTTTATAGATTTTGAATTTGAAGTATCTTTCCCTTTTTGATATAATTGTTGTAATTTTTGAAATGCTTCTAATTTTTGTAATGATTTAATGTTTGATTTTTGATTCCTAAATTGTCTCATCATTTTTTTTTGTTCTAATTCTTGTTGATATTTTTGTTGTTTCTCTAATAACTTTTGATCTTTAAACATTTTATTTTTCATTGAATCTTTTTCTACTTTTTCAGCTACTTTATCAGTTATTTTATATCCACTTTCCATAGTTTTTGAATCACGATCTACTTGTACATCTATATCATTATCATTTTTGTGTAATTTAGCAACTTCTAATCTATCTATTTTCTCTAATTTTTGAAGTAATAATTCATCATCCGTATTTCCTCCCATAGCATCATTTATTTTTTGGGTATTTTCTTGTTTTTCTTGTTTTTCTTGTATATGCATAATAACTTCTTTTTCTTTCTGTTTTGCTAATACAAATTTACGTTGTTTATTAAGTGTTTCATCTAGTTGTTTTAGTGTTTTATCAATTGATTTTTCATCCATCTTATTCTATTATATCAGATATTAAATTGTATGTGTAGAATTAGTAAAATTATTAGGTGCATTATTAGCAACAGCCATATTATTAATCTCTATATTCTTCTTTTTATCATCTTCTTCATTCTTCTTATCTTGTGCTAATAATATTGCTTTCTCTTCTGCTTTTTTCATATTTTCTAAAAATGCATTATTATCATATTTTATTTGTGGTTTATCGTGCCATGAGCTTCTCGGTATTCGTGCATTTGCTTTAGTATCGTCTATTTTAAACTTAGTTAAATCAATTTGTTCATCTAAGTTTTTACGTATCATCTCATTCTTATTTGCTTTTGCATTAATGTATATAAAGTCATGTGGAGAATCTGTACAATAATCAATCACTTTCTCAAATTCTTTATGTGTCATCGCTGGAGGAGTTAATTCATCTATTAAAACTTCTTTTTCACTTCTATTACTTAAAAATATCATCATAGCTCTACAATTATTACGAATAGGTTTGGGTATTTTATTATATGTTTGACTTAATACACATACAGATGTTAAATAATGACGTAACATAATAAACATTTTAAGTGCTTCAGGTGAACTAATAAATGCTCTATCTGCAATAACATCATCTAAAATAACAAGTAAACGTGAATGTTTCGCAACCCATTCAATTCCTTTTTCTTCTATTTGTTTCTTTCTCGATTCAATAATCTTTTCAATATCACCTGCTGTAAATTTTGTTCTAATATTTTCTTTTGGAATATTTAATTTTTTCCATAAATCATCAATTGATGCAGTGGGACTAAATACAAGAATGTAATGAAAATATCCACCATAAAAAATAGGTTTTAAAACTAAATTTAATAATAATGTTGTTTTTCCAGATCCCGAACTTCCAGAAATTAAAAGAGAAAAAGGATGTGGAGGAATTACACCATTTTTCATATTTTTCTTTAAAGGAATATAATGTTTACCAGTTTCAATTTTTTCAATCTTCAATTCATTATGATTTTCCATTCTCTATTGTATACGGAGAGATTTTTTTAAATACATTATCATAAAACTTCTTATCATCGTCTTCTTCACATTTAATCTCTTCATTTGATTTATTACGTGATTTTAATATGCATTTATTACAGTACTGAAATTCACGACGTGAAGTGCCCTTAAAATTTAATCTTATAAAATGTTCCACCTCTTTACGGCAGTGGCATGACTTACATGTTTTTAATTTAGATAATGGTACTCTTCGATTCTTTTCATATTCATCATCTGACATATTTACTTTTTATAGTAGTAATTTAATAGTAGTTTAGTAGTAACTATTCGATATTATATGCATAGATTTAATTTCTTATATACGTATATATAAAATATGAGTGTTGCAATTGGTAGAGGGGTTGACACTTTATTAGGTATAGAAAAGAGAAGGCGTGAAAAAGAATGGAACGAATTATTATATGAATTAAAAAGGTTAATAGACCAACATAATAGTTATATTGAAATGTTAATACAAGTAAATAAACAATATGGTATTAACTTATCTTATGAATTTTTAGAAACTTTAACACCACCTATTAAGCGTTTAGACTTTAAAACGGAACTTGAAAGAATGTTTCCACGAGTTAATTTAGCACAACAAATGGGTGGACCTAATTTGGCAGCAGTTATGGAATCTGTAGCAACTGCACTCGCTGCATCATTTGCGGCAGTCGCTGGAATATCAACAAGAGATGATGAATATTATCAACAAGGAGTTACACAAATGCAAGGCGATTTAGCGGAACGACAAGCTTTAAATATGTCACTATATCGTATGAGAACAAAAATTGATTTAAATTTAATTAGTAAAATTGTTCTTAATGCTTCAAATGCTGGATATGCACGATTACAAATTGCTGGAAGAACTGAATTAAGATATGATCTTATAAGACAATTTATTGAAAGTCAACCATTAGCAGATAGATCATGGATTCTAAATGTATTTATTAAATATCCAAGAGAACATAATGAATTAGTTAATATATTAAAAGGAAATGAAGCAAAATCAAATACGGATGCATATTCTACAGCAATATGGGATTTAATTAGAAGTAATCCAAATTTATTGAATGATTTTTTAGCTCAACTTGAAAAATTATTTAATGGACAAAATCCAATGACTTTTTTTAATACAACTCCAGTTAATGCAGCAAGTAGAGATGATTTTATGCCCGTGAATGATTTAGCAAATATTAATAGTACATTTAGAAGGCAATTACAAACTTATTTTGGATTAGATGGAGCACTTCAAGTTAATATTGATAGATTTAATAATATGTTAACGCCTATATTACATAAAGTATTATCATATACAGGTGGAGCGGGTCCAAATCCATCTACAATCTCTGAAAATAAAGATATATTAACAAAGTCAGATTATGATAAATATATTAAACCTATAATTGATGCTTTAAAAATGTACATTGACATTCAACGAAGAACTAGAACCGTAAATGCTACTAAATTTTTTGAATATATGAAACGTATTCTTGATAATATGCCATGGATTGCACGAGATATTAATAAAGGTCGTACTAATGCAGAAGATATATATAATAGATATAAAACAGGTGCACCATCTGGTATTGATTATACTCCACCAAGTAGTTCATCGTCAAGTTCATCGAGTAGTTCATCAAGTAGTTCATCATCAAGTAGTTCATCATCGAATATTCAAGATACTCCTAGTTCAAATATTATTGATGTATCTACTACAAATCCTGATGTAACATCTACAATATCTACAACATCTACAACAACTGCTCCTCCTCAGCAAATAATGAATATGCCTTCTATAAGAATAAATCAAGGAACTTATGAAACACCTACCGGACCAGCTGGATTTTATGAATATACACCACCTTCTACGATTTCTCAAAATTATCCACGTGCTTCAATACCTTCATTATTAAGAATTCCTACAGCACAAGATCAACCGCGCATACCACCATTACCACCAATGGGAGAATTTAAAAATACAGCTCGTGGATTAAATGAAATTGAAATGACTTTAGATATTCCAGAAGGTATTGATATGGATGCTTTTGATAATTTTATTAGAAATCAAGATAACGCCGCTAATAGAAGAGTATTTAAAGAAGAAATAAAATCAATAAAAGCGAGAAAATCGATACGTGGTAGAATAACTAGTTCATTTAAAAAGGCCATGGAAGAAAAACGACGAAGAGATGAACAATCACGACCTATCCCAGTTGGTACAGTAACTCGAACAACTAGAACTAATAAAAAGAAAGATGATAATAGTGAATTAGATTATAAACATGGCGACCCTAATATTGAAATGACAGATATAAGAGGTAGAGAACAAAAACAAATGGGTGATTTAGCTGATCAATTAAATAGAGAATTAGGAGAAATAAAAGCTAGAGAAGGTCCTCCAAGAAGTAGAATAATTAGAGGCGTTGGAAGAGCTGCAGGACGCGCCGCCATATTTAGTGGTCAATATTTCTTTAGAGGTGTATTTGATGCTATTCGTAATAGAGGAGGTATGGGAGGTGGTGGAGGTCCTCCAAATGATCCAAATGTACCAATTATTGTAGGTGCAATTGATCAAATAGCTGGAGGACCAAATAACTGGTTAAGATTAAGAAATGTTGTATTATATCTAATAGCAGCAGGAGCAACATTCACAACAATCGTACAATTCTTATTAGCGATTAAAAATGGTACTGAAGCTATTATTGATGTAACGAAATCTCCCCCAAAAATCGAATATCAGGAACCAGAACCAGAACCAGACCAACCAGAAAATAATATCACACCTGATAATATAGATCCTGATATGCCTAGAAGACCAAATCAACCAGTTCCAATAACAAATGAAATAAGAGGCGTTCCTACATCTTATAATGATCCTTCTATTATTCCAGATCCTTCATCAAATCCTACTCCGAGTGCACCTTCTTTATTTCCAACAGGTAATAATAATATAGTAATACCACCAACAAGTACAACTGAAACAAATACAATGAAAGATCCATCTATACCAAATTTAGATAAACCATTACCCGATAATACTATTATTGAAACAAATAGACCCGTAATTGATAATATGACCCCAATTATTGCACCACTTCCATTAAAATACAGTTCAATTAATCCAACACCTTTTTATGATTCATTAGGATTAGGTCCATACATAAGTGAATACAATGGATTGATAGAACAATATAATAATAGTTCATATATGGAATCAATTGAACGTGAAGCATTAAAGAAACAAATAAGTGATAAATGGGATCATTTTGCGGCAGTAACTGCACTACCAACAATGAATGAAATTATGCAAGCTAAACAAGAATATGATGATATTTATGCATCAATTCAAAAGATGTCCGGAACATTAAATTATGCAGGTCTTAAAAGATTATACGAACAGTTACCAAAAAGTAAAGCTAAATTAGATAATGTTTTAAAAAGATTTGAAGAATTAGAAAAGAAAAATCAAATTACTGGAGCTGATATGTCAATTGATGATCCTTATTCGGATATTACCGATATTACTCCAAGTACGTCATCATCTATATTTAAATTTAATGCTAATGGACAAGAATTCTTAGTTCCTACAAATACTAAATTACAAAATCCATTAGCTAACGAAGGTGTTGTAGATTCAGCCGAAGCAAGATTCTTATTAAGTAAATCAGTTAAAGCACGTGTATTAGCAAAAATAGATATGAATAATGAAGGTAAATATGAAGGTCAAATGAATCAAGAACAACAAGAATTTTCGCGTTACAGTAATGCAAGAATTCAACCAGATCAAGGAACAATTCTATCAAATGATTTATTACGTTTGAATAAAAGACAAGAAATTAGAGATTTAAGAGGTGTACCAAAACCTATAAAACCAACTGTTCAAGAATTAGAAATATTAAACCCAACTACTGCAGTGTATAGATCTAAACAATTACCCATCGATTTCCAAAATGTTCTTATGAATAAACTTGAATTTGAAGATGCTAACTTTAATAAAAATAGAACTGCTTCAGGTATGGGTAAATTTTATGATCCTTTTAATATGGATGATTCAAATCCGTTGTATAATCCAGAAATGTCACTTTTAGGTAAATTTGAAAGTCGTAAAAATGTACCTATTAGAGAACCTAAAGCAGGACCATTTAGATTTTTAGAAGCAGAGCCATCAAAATATACTGATCCAATGAATATTAAAGGTCAAAATAGAGCATGGGATTTTAAGAATAGTGTACAAGGTGGATTAAAAACAGCAACAGATTTTGAAGCATTTGACGGACCTCAAAGAAGAAAGAATTTACCTAATTCATTTTCATTACGTAGCAATTAATATCTAACATATAATTATATAAATGGATCAACATATACATTCTAGATTGTTACTAATTAGGTCAACTGATAGAGAAAGTTTAGCAACTCAATCAACTACTGATTTTACAATTGATTTTGGAAACACATTATCAAGAAATATTAAAAAAATAGCTATAAAAAATATTAGTATTCCGAATGTTTTTTACAATATTAATAGATATAATAATATATTAATAGTAAATGGTGTTCCGTATACAATTCCATTAGGACAGTATTCAATAACTCAATTAATAACTGAATTACAAACATTATTAGTTGCTTTAACATTTACAGCTGTACCAGATCCAATAACTTATAAATTAAATGTAACAACTGCAGCTCCGGCAACATATTCAAGTTTTATAAATGGTAGTACAATAGCACGAGTTGTTGGATTAAATGTAACTAATAATTTAATTACAGCTGCTGGAAGTTTTCCCAATGTGTATAATTTATCAGGACCTAAATATATTTTTATTAATTCTGAAGTTATGAGTGCTAATACAAATTTAATAACAAAAACAGGAACACTACCAATTACGTCACCAATATTAGTGAATGCACCTTATGGAGAAAATATAACGTATGAAAATACTGAACAAAATTTTGATAGTATTGATTTTGATATATCACAGTCTATGAGAACTATTTCAATAAAAATAACAGATGAAAATAATAACATACTTGATTTAAATGGTAATAATTTTGTTGCTGTTTTTAAAATATATGCCACTCATTATTAATTTATAAAATAAATCTCTATTTTATAAATATATAACCAAGATCGATGACGAACATAAATGGATTTTATCCAATATTTGATTTGGAAGATTTAGAAGACAAAACACAAAATATTGATTTAGCTACAACATCAAGTGGTAATACAAATTTCTTAGGAGTTCTAGAAGTTAATGGAGTTCCTGTAGGTGGAGGAGGTGGTATTACTAATCCATTAACTGCTGATTTAAACTTTAATAATTTTGATGCAACAAATGTAACTGATCTTAATACTAAACCAGTTGCACAAATTGTTCGTAATATTGTTGGTGCTGTATCTAGTAGTAATTTACCAATTTATAGTGATACTACTGGATTGGAGTTAAAAGATTCTGGAATAAGTGTAAATAATATTTCAAGTAATTCAAATAGTATTATTGGATTACAATCATTAACTCAAAATACATATCCAAGAGGTGCAAGTAATTCGTGGACTAATTTAAATCCTGCAAATAGTCAAGGTCTTGTTACTTATGCTCCTGAAATTGCTACAATGGTTGGTGGTAGTACTGCAGGTGGTATATCATATTCATTAGATAATGGTACTACATGGACAAGTGTTGCTCTTGGAGGTGTTTTTTATGTTGTAGGATGGTCAGGCACATTATTTGTTGCATTAGGTGTTGGTACTCCAAGTGCGTATACAAGTCCTAATGGTGTTACATGGTCATTGCAAGCAGCTCCACCATTTGCCGTATTAACTGATACAATGAGATCATTTTGGTCTTCACTAGCTAATTTATTCATATGCGGTACTAATAATGGAGTTAGCGGAATCATAACAAGTCCAAATGGTGTTACATGGACAGCACAAACTTCAACTAGATCACCATTTAGATTAGCTAATAATTCAAGTATTATTGTTGGAGCATCGGCAACAGGCTTTGTATATTCAACAAATGGTACAACTTGGACTAATACAGCAGATTCATTTAATTGTAGAACTGTTGTGTATTCAAGTGAACGAAAAGAATTTATTGCAGGTTCAGCATCTACCACAACATCTTATAGAAGTACTGATGGTATTACATGGACTGCGTTTGCTAGTATATTACCATCAGCTATTCAAGAACTTAATTGGACTCCATCAATCTCAAAATATTGGTTTGCTGCTCGAAATCCATCTACATTATTATATTCATTATATTATTCAAGTGATGGAGTTACACCATTTTTAAGTAATCCTAATATGATAGGTGCTACTAATTCAGGTGCATTATATTATAGTTCATTCTTTTCAGTACCACTTAATAGATTTTATATATTTTCAAATAACTTACCACAGGTTCATTATGCAGATTCTTCAACAATTACATCACTTGTGGGACCTTTAATTGCCATAACTCCTACGGGGTCATGGTATTGTTCTACATCATATTTACCATTATTCGGAGCTGGAGTAGCTAGATTAGTTCCCCCTACTGTTTCTACTGTTGGGACATCTCTTCGAAACTTTACATATGCAGCTGGTGTGTTAACATATACTGGTTCAGTTACAAGAGATTTTCGTATTTCATATAATATTAGTTTATTACTTGGGGCTAGTTTAGCTAATATGACTTTCTTTAATTCTATAAATGGTTCATTAGTAATAGCAGCAACACAATCAAGACAGTTTTATCAATCACAACCATCCAATAATGCTACACGAGTTTGTTTTGTACTTACTGATAATATTAGTTTAGCCAATGGAAATACTGTGCAATTAGCTGCCATTTGTGCTACTGCGAGTGCGACTACATCTTTAGATTTTATTTCTTGCAATATAAGTTCAACATTAAGTTAAAATAATTTAATATGTTATTTAGATAATATATTAAACATGTCTACTCAAGGTGAAGTTAATACTTACAATGCTCAATTTATTTTGTACTACTGTAATGTAGATCAAAAAGATTCTACAATTTATCATCAGGATTTAAGTGATGTGTGTACAGTTGGATGGGTTGATGATGCTTTAGATATTACAGGTTGGTTAATTGGTGGATATGGTGCGCCTTCAAATGTAACTTTGATGAGTTTTGTTTTATCTACTATATTAGATTGGTTTAATTACTTTTATACAATTCCATATAATATTAAAGCAAGTCAATCATATCAAATATCTGCAACAGATTTAGCATTAATTAGAAGTGATGCCACTGTAGCAGGATGTATTGTTTATGATACTACAAATTCAGTATTAAAAACATATGGTATTGGTGTTGGGTGGTTTACTGGGCCTGATAGATTTCTTTTAAAAAGTGGAGCTAATCATATGCTTGGTAATCTTGGAATTAATACATCTGATTTTGGAAGTGGAGTGATGTGTTTAGGTTTATCAAATGCAACTACTGTACCGACTACAAATTCTAGTTCTGGTGGTGTATTGTATGTTGAGAGTGGAGCTTTAAAATATCGTGGAAGCTCTGGAACTATTACAACGCTAGCTTCTGCTTAATTATTATCTAGCACTTATTTATAAATGAAATATTATTATATAATTAATATTGTAGAACATGTTACTAAATTTATTCATAGAGGCATAAGTAAATTAACTGAAGAAGCTGTTAAAAAATGGAGAAGATTAGTTAGGGAATTTGATTATTACATTAATGCACAACTTATTCTTAAAATAACATTTAGACGTATTTATCATCCACTTAAAGAAGTTTATAATCCTTTACTAATTAATTTGAGTGACTTAGTTTATAAACATTTAACTCTTGATTCAGATACATTTAATTCTGACACTGAAAGTGATAAACCTCCTATGACATTAGTAATTTCTAAAAATTCTATTTCGTTGAGGTATGCGTGAAAAATTATTATCTATAGTATGTTATAGCTATTGATAATGGGAGTTGATTATTTATATTGTGGTGAATGCCAAGAATGTTATAATGACCAAGATTTTGAACAATGTTATGAATGTAGCGAAATATTCGAACATCCAAGAGAAGGCTATTATTGTTGTGAATGTTTGCCAGTGCACGAATATGTTGTGTATAAAGAAAAAAAATATTGTAGGGAATGTTACAATCACTACATAATTAAAATTAAGTGCTCGATATGTAAAGATATGAAGAAAAAGAAGAATTTTAGAGATTGTAGCGAATGTTCAAAAAAATTAAATTATATAGCAACTAAAGTGTATGTTTGCGATAATTGCGATAATGATTTTTTATGTAAGAACTGTGATGATAAAGTTTATTTTTGTAATAAGAAATGTTCTAATAAATATAAAATATGGCAACGAAAAAATAGAGAAGCACTTAAAATACTTGAAATTGAATTAGAAAGTAAATCAAATTCTAAAAAAATATATGATGGTTATGATAAATTATGTAAAAAATGTAAAATCTTTCCTTGTGGATGTGACTCAATAGAAGGGAAAAAAAGAATGGATGAGATGAAACAAAAAGCTATTAAATTTGATGAAACTAAATGGAGTGTTTTACATAGTTGTCTTTGTGATGAATGTAAAATATTCCCTTGTGAATGTTTGTCACGTGAAGGTTATTGGTGTGTATATGACTGCTGTACATGTAATACGTATCCTTGTAAATGCTGTGTTGAAGTATAAAGCTTAATATTATAATTGATATTAAACTTATTTATCTTTTTTTTTTATCTTTTTTTGGTGGTTCTTCTTCTTTCTTTTTTTCATCTTCATCTTCATCCATTTTCTTTTTAAATATGGAATTTTGTTTTTTTAATGAATTAATCAACGCTATTCGTTTTTCCATAATTAATAAAGTACATATACCCATTTTTTCTTTATTTCCATAATCTTCTATATCTTTTGTAACTTTACCTATTAACATATTATTATATAAAATAGCATCTTCGAGTTGAAATTGGCTGGTCATTCTATATTATTCATTTAGATAATAATTATTCATTTTTTTCATCAACATCCATTTCATCACATCGTCTCTTTTTAGATTTATCGTGTCTAGTTTGGGTCATAATTACTAAATCTTGTAGTGAAAGTAAGACACCACTTCTACTTCTTATTTCAATATGACTAAATAAAGAGTTATTGTGCACGGAATTACCAAACATAATGTTTCGCCAAGCATTCTCTACTAATTTAGAATCAGTCATTATTGAATTATTACTATATATATTAAACTATATAATAATTATTTTTTATATAGTCTCAATATATGAACACGATATGGGAAGAAATATCAAATATAAAACCGAAGAAGAGCGAATAGCTGCTAATAATGAAAATATCAAAAAAGCTAATTTAAAATATCAACAGACTGATGCTTATAAAGCTTATAAAATTGAATATATGAAGATGTATAATGAAAAAAGAAGGCAGAAGAAAGCATTAGAAAAGAAACAAGAAAACGAAAAACATGATTGTAGGCGAATAGCACTTAAAATTATCGATGAGGATGGGTTTTCAAGTGATAGTGATTAATTTTTACATTATTATTAATATAAAAATTTAATTAAGCAATTATGGTTATCTGATTTTTATGTGTTGCTCGCGTAACTGCTGTGTAAATAACATCAAAAGGCATTATATCTATTTCATGAATTGAATAATTTTCCTTTATTGTTTGTCCTTGAACTTTATGAACAGTTTGACATTTTATATCTTCACAATGAAAAATATAATTATTTGTATAACATAAATTAATATCATCTGTCGAATAAGGTGTATTTTTAAATGTTTTTTTAACATATTTTCTTAATTCAGGTAAATTATCTTTTAGTTCCTCAATTTTATCAATAATTTTATCTAATTCATCAGTGTATCTAATATGTTTATGCTTATGTATTCTTAAAGTATTAAAATCCATTAATTTATGTCCAAAATATGTATTAATAAAAGCTTCACTGTTGTAACTATCAATAATCGTTTGATTAAAATCAGATAACATAATAAACTTACAATTTGTATTATTTTTTATGAATTCTAATTGTAATAAATTAAATTGAGTAATTTGAATAGCTTCATCAATAATTAAATATTTTTTATCTTTAAATGTTTTAATTAATTCTTCATTTGTTTTTTGATGTAATAATATTTGTAATGTATCGCACTTGAATTGTTTGCAATTTCCTTTAACAACAGATGTCATAATATATTCATCTGGTAATAAACATTTAAGTATATAATGTTTTAAAAAATATGATTTACCATATCCACCGCGTGCAACTATTTGAAATGATTTATGATCCAATATATATTTAAGAAACATATGTGATGGTAATTCA